>Ga0182024_10026440_pt1 | contig 10198 bp, 11 predicted proteins | sample P32metaG_FD_120480 | JGI IMG/M metagenome (GOLD analysis project Ga0182024, IMG submission 120480) | Permafrost microbial communities from Stordalen Mire, Sweden - P3-2 metaG (Illumina Assembly) | ecosystem: Environmental > Terrestrial > Soil > Wetlands > Permafrost | place: Sweden: Stordalen...
CCATGGAGTATTACCTGCTAGAACCGGGGTCAAAGGAACGCCACCCTCAGTTTATTTAGTTTATAATGAACCGTCTCAGGAAGTAGTGTCAAGGGCTTCTTGGGAACGAGAGGATCGCCTCATGTCCCGCGTCGTGATCGTCGGTGCCGGCATCTCCGGGCTCGCCGTCGCCTATCGGCTGCAGCAGCGCTCGCCGGGCACGGAAGTCGTGGTGCTGGAGCAAGCCGATCGGCCCGGCGGTACGATGTGGACGCGGCGGCGTGACGGCTTTCAGGTGGAAACCGGAGCGAATGGCTTTCTCGACACCAAACCGACCACGCTCGACCTGTGCCGCGACCTGGGCCTGAGCGATCGGCTCGTCCAGGCCAGCGAGGCAGCCGGCAAAAATCGCTACCTTTTTCTTGACGGCAAACTGCACGCGTTGCCCGGCGGACTCGGCGGCTTGCTGCGAACCAGCCTGCTGAGCTGGCGCGGCAAACTCAGCTTCCTGACCGAGCGTTTTCGCCACAAGCGGACCGAGGCGGGCGATGAATCGATCGCCGCGTTTGCCAGCCGCCGGGCGGGCCAGGAGGTCGCCGCGGTCTTCGGCGACGCCCTGGTCACGGGCATCTACGCCGGCGATCCGCATCTGCTCAGCTTGCCCGCGTGCTTTCCGCGCCTGGCCGAACTGGAACGCACACATGGCAGTATCATGAAGGGCTTCACGGCCACGGCCCGCCAGCGCCGGCTCGAAGCCCAGAAGCTCGGCCAGCCCTATCGCCGTCCAGGAGCGATGTGGTCGTTTCGCGATGGGCTGCGTCTGCTGGTCGAAGGACTGCGGGATCGTCTCGCGAAGCCGCCCCTGTTCGGCGTCCGCGTGGGCAACCTGACGAGGCAACCGCACGGTGAAAGCCCGCAATGGACAGTGCACTGCGACGGCCAGGATCGCTGGCAGGCGGATGCGGTGGTGCTCGCTTGCCCGGCGCATCAGCAAGCTGACATGGTAAGTGAGCTGGACGCAGAGCTGGCCGGGCGAATTCGGGAGATCCCGTACAATCGGCTGGCCGTGGTCGCTTTGGGTTTTCGCCGGCAGGACGTCGCCATGCCGATCGACGGCTTCGGCTTCATCGCCCCGCAGCGGACCAGGCGCGATCTGCTCGGCGTGCAATGGTGCTCGTCGATTTTTCCCGGCCGGGCGCCGAACGACGCCGTGCTCTTGCGGGCGATGTGCGGCGGCTGGCAGCGGCCCGAAATTGTCGATTGGGACGACGCTCGGCTCGTGCATAGCATCCGCGCGGAACTGCGGCTGGCCATGGGCATCGACGCGGCTCCGGTGTTCCAGGAGATCATTCGCTGGGACCGGGCGATTCCGCAGTATCATCTCGGCCATCTGGAACGCGTCGCCTGGCTGGAGCGACACATCACGCGGCATCCTGGTTTGTTCCTGGCGGGGAATGCGTATCACGGGGTGTCGATCAATGATTGCACCGAGCAGGGGGCGATGGTGGCAGAGAAGGTGCACGGCTATTTGGACAGACCTGGATTGTGAAGCTGGCGGACGTATGCGATGATGCAATCTAAGAAAATGCCGAATGCCATGACGCTGAAAAATGGGGAGGACTTATGATCCGCGCGATCCTTAAGAAAGGCAAGATTCAGCCCCTGGAAAAACTGCCGGAGGACTGGCGTGACGGCCAGGAATTGATTGTTGAGGGTGGCGCCCCTTCGGACGATCCGGCGGAAATCAAGAAATGGCACAAGAAATTGGAGCAGCTTTCGGCCAAGATTCCGGACGAAGATCATGAACGGTTTGCCGCCGCCATAGCGCAGCACGATCGAGAAGCCAAGGAATGGATGCGCCGTGAGATGGGGCTCGAAGGATGACGTGATCTTGGCCGCGAGGTGAGGCATTCCGAACCCCGCGGGTTTGACCCGCGGGGTTCGGAGTACCTCACCCGCGCGGCGTGGTCAATTCTCTGCTATCGCTCCGGCCTTCGCCGCGAATGCGACTTGCGCGACGGATCGCCGTTCCCCGATCTCCCGGGCCCCGAATGCTGCTGCGGCCCCCGTTTCTTCTGCGACGGCTGCTGCTGTTGTTTGGTTTGTCCCCGATGGCGACCCGGCTTATCCCGTTTCTCCGGCCCACGCTGGTTATAATCGAAGTCCGGCAGCGTGATGCGTGGCAGCCGCTGGCCAATGTGCCGTTCGATCTGGGCGAAGGACTTCTCGTCGGACGGCGCCACGAGGATGAACGCATCGCCCTCCGCCTCCGCCCGTGCGGTTCGGCCGATGCGGTGCACATAGTCATCCGGAACGGTCGGCACATCAAGGCTGATCACGTGCGTGATATGATCCACATCGAGCCCGCGGGCCGCGATGTTGGTGGCCACCATCACCTGAAACGCCCCGCTGCGAAAGCCTTCCATGGCCCGGTTGCGTTGTGGCTGCGTCAGATTACCGTGCAGCTCGGCGACGGCGAAACCGTCGGCCGAGATGGCCCGCGCCAGGCTCTTGGCCGACGACTTCGTGCGCGTGAACACCAGCACCGAGGGCATGTCCATGTGCCGCAGCAGATGGCGCAGCAGGGTCGTTTTCAGACTCTCCGCGACAGGGTAGGCCGCCTGCGTGATGCCGACCGCCGGTGCGCTGCGATGGCCGACCTGAATCATGGCGGGATCGCGGAGAATGTCCTTGGTCAGCCGCACGATCACCGGCGGCATCGTCGCGGAGAACAGCAGCGTTTGCTTGCGGGCGGGCAGCCGGGCGATGATCCGCTTGAGATCGGGCAAAAAGCCCATATCCATCATGCGGTCAGCTTCATCGAGAATGAGGGTGTGCAACTGGTCGAAACGAACCTGGGAATGGCGCATGTGGTCCAGCAGCCGGCCCGGCGTGGCCACGATCAGCTCGGCGCCGCTGCGCAGTGCCTTCTCCTGCGAACCCATCGGGGCTCCGCCCACCAGCAGGCCTCGCTTGAGCGGCGTGTGATAAGCCAGGCCCAGGCAGACATCGTCGATCTGCTGAGCCAGTTCGCGGGTCGGCGTGATGACGAGTGCGCGCGTGACGCCGCGCGGCAAATGCAGCAGCTGATGCAGCACCGGCAGCAGGAAGGCCGCGGTCTTGCCGGTGCCCGTCTGCGCGGTGGCAATCAGGTCTCGGCCGGCGAGAATGACGGGGATCGCCTGGGCCTGGATCGGTGTCGGCGATTTGTAACCCATTTCATGGGTGGCCTGCACGAGAGAAGGGTGCAGATGCAAGGCCTTGAACGGCATGTACAACTCCCGGGTAGCCAGCGAGCTATCCCAAAAGGAAGATTGTATCCGGAAAGCTCGCCGGGACCATGCGGGATTCCTCAGCGACCGCCGCGTGACCGGATCGGCTTCACAACGAAAGCAAAGACAGTAAACCACGAAACACACGAAACACACGAAAAAAACACGAAATAGAGGGCAAAAAGGCAACAAGCCAACAAGCTAGTTGTTTTCGTCTCTTTTTCCCCGTTTTCTCCGTTTGGTTTTTCGTGTATTTCGTGTGTTTCGTGGTTTCAATTCTTTGGCGGAAATCCATAAGCGATGTCATTGCTCATTCGTCTTGGCAGTGGCGTCCGCGGAGTTCCGGAACAAACCGCTGGTCATGACGCCGACACCTTGCGCCGCCAGGATGAGCGCCAGCAAGATGAACGAAATCATGACGAGATATTCCATGGATGTGACGCCGCGCCTCTTGCGCGGTTGATCGGGAGCCTGGCTGTCCTTCACTGGCGGCTCGGCGTCCGGTGCCGGGGCGGGAGAGAATCGCATGAACATGAAGCAACCTCCGCGGGTTTCCAGGGATGAGTTCAGGCGGTGCGTCGTTTCTCTTCTTCGCTGGGAACGGCCGGCTTCAGAACCGGCACTCCCAGTCGCTGCAAAGCCTCGAGCATGGCGTTGAATTCGTCGCGCATCTCCGTCAAGTAATCCCCCTGGCGCAGCTTGATCGGCTGCACCGGTTGCCCCGCGGCCAGGTCCTGCAGCGTCTTGCGAAAGCGTACCAGCGGCCCCACCAGCCGATGGGAGAATTTGACCGCGTCCCAGGCCACCGCCGGCAACAGCAGCGCCACCAGGACGAGCGCGGGTGCAAAATCGACGAGGAAACGCAGGTACTGTTCGACCGGATTGCCCGGCCCCTCGATCACGAGCCGCCAGACAAACAACAGGTTCATCAGAGTGATCATGTAGATCACCCAGTAAACGGCGATGCGAATGAACAGCTTGGTTTGAAAAACATTGATCCAAACCTTCTTGCGTTCTTCTGCCATGGCGACGACTCCGAGGTTCCCTGGCCGGGAACAACATGAACAATCCGTCAGAAAGGCCTAGTTGCAATAGTCGGACAACTATAGGTCAGGTTTTGGGATCGTGCAAGTGTCCGGAATCGCGAAGAGGAAAATAGTTTCCCATCGTCACGCGGCCGGTGAGTGGTACACTGCCCGTGACGGTGCGCTGAAGATTCCTGCTTCTCTCTTGTCCTGCGAGCGGTCCATGCCGTATTTTAACTTCATCTGGACGGATGAGATCATCGCTCATCTCGCGGAACACGATATTACGCCGGATGATTTTGAGCATGTGGTCACGAACCCGAAACGAACCGGCAAGAGCAAGTCCTCGGGAGATCCAGCGGCCTGGGGGGTATTCTGAGGATGGACGCTATATCATCGCGGTATATCAAAAGATCGACTTCGCGACGGTTGTGCCAGTGACCGCTTATGAAGTGCCCGAACCTCGGAAGTAAGGTGAAACATGGCCAAGAGAAATCATCGCGAAATCGTGGACAAACTGGATGAGGCGGCCATGAAGCGACTTCGCCGATCACGTGCCCTCATTGCCAAGGAATTGCCCGAGTTGATCGTAAAGGATCAACGGCTTTCTGACGCCATGCAGGAGTGCTCAACGAGCGGCGCCTTGCGACAAGCGATCCATGCGAGCAAGATCCTATTTCCTGATTTATCGGACCGAGCCCAAACCGACATGGAAACCCTGGACGCCTTTCTGATGGGGAAGAGACCGCTCACGTCGGATGTCATTGATCGGCTGACAGAAATCTTGAAGCTCAAGCTGGAAGCCACTGGCTCAAGGCGAAGGCCGTCCAAAGCGGGGTGAAGGCATTTCATCGTTGCCATCGACCATGAACGGGTTCAGTGGAGGGTAGGATCATGCCGCACGACTCGAGAGCATTGCGCCAGACCAGACTGTTCATTGTGATCCTGGTCGTAATGATAGTATTCATCCCCGTCGCCATAGTGACGCGATACGTTGAGCCGCGGGAGGCAGGGACGCTGTTACCGACCCTACGCAAGAACGAGCCGTTTCGGACGATCATCGAATGGGTGGACCCGGACCGTTGGGCAGTCAACAAGGCCAAGTGCGCGCGATACGAAGTGCATGTGACCGACATCAACGCCATCTGCGGATCAGTGCACGGTGATGCTGTCTCGCAGATGGTGGAAGGAGAGGAGAAGGGAAGAGTTGACGCGGCCAGTCATCAAGAACGGGAAACGGGAAGCGGTCGATGACCCTTTCTCAAGCTGCCGGCCTCTTTCGATCGGCACGCCTTGGCCGATTTCTTCCAATCGGGTGCAAAATTGTTGCGAGTCGGACCAGGGTGCGTGGCCGGGTCTGAAGGTACTCCCGAAGGCCCGGCTTTGTGCAATCGCTGCTTGCCTCGCACTCGACTGCTCGGTCTTACGTCACTTCGGACTTTGACTCAGGATGTCGCCGCCGAGCGCTCGCCGGGCCTTCCGGAGTACCGTCAGACCCGGCCACGGCCAACCGGTAACTTGCTTACGAGCGGCTCAAAACAGCTGCCGGATCACCTGCCCCCGGCTGATCGCGAACGGCCGATTCAGCGTATCGTGCACCTCCGTGTCCGGACTGTATCCTAGACAGTGGAAAATGGTCGCGGCCACATCTTGCGGTGTGACGGCGCCATCCCTCGGGTAGCCGCCGATGGCATCGGAGGCGCCGTGGATCACGCCGCCGCGAATGCCGCCGCCGGCCATGGCGATGGAAAAGACATGGCCCCAATGTTCCCGGCCGCCGCGAGCATTGAAGCGCGGCGTCCGGCCAAACTCGGCCAGGCAAACGACCAGGGTTTCCTCCAGCAGGCCGCGTACCGACAGGTCTTCCAGCAGGGCCGAGAACGCCTGGTCGAATGGCGGCAAGAGAACGGTCTTCAAGCGAACGGGTTCGATAGCGTGCGTGTCCCAGCAGGGATTGTCGGCCGGCTCTTCCGGGCCGCGATACCAGTTGACCTGCACCAGAGACACTCCGGCTTCGACCAGCCGGCGCGCCAGCAGCACGCTTTGCCCGAACTGGCTGCGGCCATAGCGATCGCGAAGCTGCATCGATTCGCGGTCGAGGCTGAAGGCGTTGCGCGATTGGCTTGACCGCAGCAGATCGAAGGCCTGATGCGTGTGATGGTCGTACTGACTCATCACCCCGGAGCGTTCGGCGGCGGCGACGCGCTGGTTGATCGTGTCCAGCAACCCGAGCCGGCCTTGCAGACGATCCATGGGCACATCGGCGCTCAGGCTGAACTCGGGGATGCGATATTGCGGCGAGGCCGGCTCACAACGGAGGAGCCAGGGATCGGCGTTGCGGCCGAGGAAACCGGCGTTCTGTCCGGACCAGACGAAATTATCGGAGTTGAAGATCCGATGCGGCAACAGCACCGCCCCCGGCAACGGCCCGGCACTCGACCCTCGCAGCCGCTGCACCACCGCGGCCATGCACGGCCATTTGTTGGGGCCGGAGTCGCCGTTTTCGACATTCGTCGGCACGTGCGGCTGGCCCGTCAGCATGAAGTAGCCGCTCGAGGAATGGGCGTTGTCGTTCGTGCACACGGCCCTTAGCACGGCCAGCTTGTCCGCTTGCTGCGCCAATCGCGGCATCAGTTCGCCGAATTGCATGCCGGGCACCCGCGTGGCGATGGGCCTGAACTCGCCGCGAATCTCGGGCGGTGTGTCCGGCTTCGGGTCCCAGGTGGAATGCTGATCCGGGCCACCCAGCAAGAAGAGAAGGATGCACGACTTGGCCCGGCCCGTTGGACGGCCCGCCCGCGGCGAACTGGCCAGGGCGCGTTGACGCAGGAGCTCCGGCAGCGACAGGCCGAGCATGCCAAGACCGCCGGCGTGAAGGATGTCGCGACGGGTCAGGCCATCGCAGAGTCGGGAACCTGAGCCGCGGATGGTGAGCATGGTCGTTTCCTTAAGGGAAGCGGAACTTCCACTAATAATCTACCATGCCGCCGTTTGCGAATCCAGCATCATCTGCGGTCGGACTACCGGGCTCGAAGGTTTTGCAGGGATCCACCCAAGGGTGGCCGTCCGCGAATCGCTGCATGTCGAGTGGGTTGATCTTGAAGGTTGCCGCCGGTTCCATGCCGAAACGCTCACCTGCCGCCTGAAGGGCGTCCCCCACCGTGTCCCACACGCTGAGGACCTGGCCGTCCTTGATCATTGCGTATCGGCCCGCATGACCTTCACTCAGCAGATGGGGCAATTGTTGGCGATAAGTTGCAAAGTCGCGCAGCGCCCGCTCCCACTGTTCGGCGGAAACATGAGCCGGTCGTATTGGGGAATTGCTCATGTTGTTCAAGCTACCACGGATTTGCTCGTTGGTCGAGACCTACTTCGTCCCCATGAACGGCGGCCGGCCGATCATCACCGCGCACATGCCGCCGCGCTGGGCCACGTTCACCACTTGCTTTTGCGACGCCCTTGCCAGCACCGATAGTCCATATTTCGTCGGCGCGAAGCCCATCACCGTGTAGAACGGCTCGAAATGCACTTTGCCGTCGTTGCCCAGCACCGGAAACTCGCTGACCGGGATGCTGGCCAGCTCCTGCACCACCCAGCGTTCCGGGTCCTTGAGCGCCTTTTCGATGGCCGAGTCCCACTCCGCCGCCGTGAACAGATGGCCGATGACCACGCCCTGCCCGCCATAGGATCGATTCGGCTTGAGCACCATGTGTTCCTGCTCGCGGCGAATGTAGGCAAGCAGATCGCCTGTTTGATGGTCCGGCAGCAAGGTGCGCCGATCCGAGACGACGCGCGTCCACAGGATGTGCCGGCGAAACACCTGGCGCTCGTCGGCGCTGAAGTATTTCTGCGTGAATTGTGGATCGGTGAGGATCTCCCAGCAGCTCTTTTGATCCAGCTCGGCCGCGATTGACGAGATGATGCGGTTCTGCCGAAACAGCGTGCGCATCGGCTCCACGTTCTTGCCCTGCCGCTGCAGCTCGAGCAGATCGAAAACCGAATAGTCGCGATAAACCAGATCGACGACGTCGCCGTTGTAGTAAACCTCCTCACCTTGCTGCGTTAGCTCGGCCGGGTCGGCGTGCATGACCTTGAGGCCATGGCGATCGTGAAAATACTGGGCCAGGGCTTCCTGCTCGTCGGGCCCCGACCCGGCGTACTTCGGCTCAACGAAACAGATGTTCTGCGGCGGCCGGCCGATCGCCTGGAGATGATCGAGCATGTCCTGCATGAGCAGCTCGCGAATGTCGGGGCCGATCGCCAGGTTCAGCTCGTCATCGTAGCTTTCGAGCACGGGCAGCATGATCTCGGCCAAAATGCGTTCCACGGTCGGCACCAGATGCAGTCCGCCGATGCCGCTCATGTTCGGCTCGACGAACTTGAGCGAGTCCTTCCACATGGGGCTGATGAAATCGACCATGGCGTCGAGCCGGCTGAAGACGGGATTGTGCTCGCGCTGGCTCGGGCCCCAGCACTCCCACAGCCATTGCTCCTCGGCCGGCGAAATCCGCAGCAGTTCGCGCACGGCGAAGTCCTGCATGTACATCTCCGGCAGCCGTTTGAGCGCGTTCTGGATCGTCAGCGATACAAAATGGACGTAAGCGAGCTGATCGGGCAGCACGGTGATGGGGCAGGGGAGGACGCGAATGGTTTCGAGGTTGCCGTCGCGCAGATACATCAGATGCCGCCGCGTCGATTCGTCGCGGATGCGGTCCATGGCGCCGATGAGCGTCGCATCCGGCATGCTGAAAAACGCCTTGCGCACGCGCGTGGCCAGGCTCAGCCCGCTCAGTCCCAGTTCTTCGGCGGGAGTCAGCATGATGGTCAATAGTCCTTGTAGGAGAACCACAGGCACGAGAGCGTGAGAAAGAGCGCGATCCAGCCGCCGGAAACGAGCGGGGATTCCCACCAAGTGATTTTAGCGTCGGAGAGTGCGTCAAAGTCCGGGATGCTGCCGGTGACGAGGCCGCTATAGAGGACCATGTTGCTCAATTTGTTCAAATCGGAGGTGCGAGGGGTAATCGTATTCAGCACACGAATGGTGGTGGCAAAGGCGCCGTCTTTAAAGCGCTGTTCTGCTTGAGGGGCCTCTCCCCTGGCCGCGACCACTTCGTCTTGGATGCTCCAGACGGTGACAAACATGTTGATGATGCCGACGACAAAAAAGAGAAACCAGGCCAAAATGGTCAGGAGGATCGCCGGGATGGTGCTGCGCAGCATCACGCCTACCAATGTGGAAATGGCATACAGGATGGCGAAGTAGAAAGTGAGGATCGGAATCATCAAGAGCGCTTCGTTCGCCCACAGGCCCGAGCGCAAGCCAAGGACGAGCCACATGCTGCCCACGAAAAATGAGGTCGAGAAAAACATGAAACACAATCCGCCCACGTATTTGCAGAGCAGCAGCAGCCAGCGGTGGATCGGTTTGGCAAGCAGCATGTCAATGGCGCCTTTGCGGAGCATGCTTGGAATGAAAAAGGAAGTGATGATCACCCCCGCTAGCAGGGCGATCGATGAGCCAATCCACATGACGGGCACGATCACTTCGAAGATCTGATATCCGAGGGGCGACTGTACTCCACGCAAAGGTATCGCCCCGAGGAAGAGCGCGGGCTCCGTCGCCCAGATGCGAATGGTGCGCGACGTTCCATGAATCGTCAGGCGAAAGCGCGGCAGGTTCGAGTTGTCATTGGGGACGGCCTCCAGGTCGCCGATCCGCAATAAATCGAAGTCGGCGGCTTGCGAAAAAATGCCGCGGATATCCGTCTTGTCCTTTTCTGGGTTGTCCGATGGAACGACGCATTCGATAGTCAACGCGTAGTCGCTCTGTGGTGAATCCTCTTCTCCCTTCAGAAGTTCGACCTTCACCAGCCTGTACAAAGCCGCGTGGCTGGCCCGGCTTATCGCTTTGAGCACCCTGTC
>Ga0182024_10026441_pt1 | contig 10198 bp, 3 predicted proteins | sample P32metaG_FD_120480 | JGI IMG/M metagenome (GOLD analysis project Ga0182024, IMG submission 120480) | Permafrost microbial communities from Stordalen Mire, Sweden - P3-2 metaG (Illumina Assembly) | ecosystem: Environmental > Terrestrial > Soil > Wetlands > Permafrost | place: Sweden: Stordalen...
ATCGCCGGCCAGGTCCTTGCAAATCGACGAGATGGCCCGGTTCTGATCGTTGGTCAGGGTGAACGGAAACAGCCGGCGAATGTGGGCGTCGATGGCCTGGTCCACCGGCAAGCGCGGCGCCAGCCGGCGATCGCGCAGGTCCCGGCGGCGCAGGGCCAGGGCGACTTGCAGCACCAGGAACTCTTCGTAAACAAAGCGATGCTTGGCGGCGAGTCCCTGGTGCACCGTCTCCGGCAAATGGACTTGCTGGAGCGCCTGCCCCGCCTCGGCCAGCGAGCGCTTCTGCCGCAAGGGCGCGGGCAGGATCTCCGGCACCAGGGGCGCGTAGTTTTCCAGGGCCTGGCGAACGTAGCCTTGCAGCTGATCGGCCCGAAGGTTCTCGGTCAACGCATAGACGGCGATCACCTTGCTCTGCGGCTGATTGATCTGGTCGAGTTCCTGCACGCGCGGATGATTCATCTGCCAGTGATCTTGATACCACTTCGGCTTGCCGCTGAAGGAGAGCCTTTGGCCATAGCGCAGCTGTCGTCCGATGCTCGTCTGATTGAACCAGACGCCCTCGACGCACTTGCCCTTGTCGTCGGCGAGCACCACGCTCAAGATGCGTCGGCCATCGTCGAGGGATTTGCCGTTGACCTCGACGACTTCACCCTGCACCGTCTGCAGCGTGCCGGCCGTTAGAGCGCTGATGGCGCGCACGTCGCTGAGATCGTCGTAGGATCGGGGCAGATGAAAGAGCAGGTCTTCGATGGTGCGAATGCCGAGCTTGGCCAGCACCTCGGCGCGGGCGGAACCGACGCCGCGCAGAAACTGGACGCTGTCGCGAAGGCTCAGAGATGGGCGTGAAGGATCGGGCATGGGAGTTGGTTGCCCCCGTTTAGCCGCGACGCGACGTACTCGGAGCGGAGCGCGGGGCGGAGTCCGCGCTCCGCTCCGAGTACGTCGCGTCGCGGCTAAACGGATTGCGGAATCGGAATACGAAAAAAGCCCTGAACGCTGGCGAGCGGCCATGCCGCCTCGCCAGAGCTTCGGGCTTTCCAGCAGCCGAGGATAGGGTCCGTCAGCTGTGATTCGCAGGGACGCGGCTAGTAACGTCGGCCGCCACCACCGCCACCGCCGCCACCACCATAACCGCCGCCGCCGCCGCCACGGCCGCCGCCGCCGCCGCCATAACCACCACCGCCACGGCCGCCGCCGCCGCCACCACCGCCACGGCCGCCGCCACCGCCACCGCCTTCGGTCTTCGGCCTGGCCTCATTGACGGTCAAGGCACGACCGCCAAATTCCTTGCCGTTGAGAGCGGCGATGGCCGCCTGCGCATCCTGCTCGGTCTTCATTTCGACAAAGCCGAATCCCTTGGAACGGCCGGTGTCGCGATCGACGATCACCTGAGCCGACTCAACCTGGCCGCTCGGTTCGAACAGCTTGGAGAGTTCGGCGTCGGTCACTGAATAGCTCAGGTTACCGACATACAGCTTCTTACCCATTTCCTCGCTCCAGAAAAAAGAGGCCACTCACCGACACGGTGCGGTAGCCAGTCAACGAAACGTCTCCCACGCGATGTGAGAGTTTGCGGCCCGGAGGTGATCCGTCCGCAGACTTTCCAGTGTTTCCCTCAACAGATCGGCCCCGCCTAATTTCCACCGCGGAGCAACGGGCCACCTATGCTCGCCTTCGCACGTTGCGCCGGTGGCCGGGGCGCGTGCCAATGTCAGCCTGCTTTCTTTTTTTTGGAGATGGGAGACTTGAATCCCGCGATCATTCTCTCACCTGGGGGCAGACGACTCCTTGAGCGCTCAAGCTCTCTCTCAAATTGGCGAGAGAGGCGATATCCGCTCCACAATCTCGATGTCGAATGGCACCAGGGATGAAGAGCAACGGCTACATTCTACGCTATGGTTGGAAATTAGACTAGTCAAATTCTGGGGAAAATATCGTGAATTCGCGAGGCGGGTTTTTTCGACGAAAATGGCTTTGGCTCCGTCGGAATTCGTTGCATCGCACCCCCTGGGACACCCACCCAGTACCCTGAAAACTCAGGAAAATACGGTGGAAATTCGTGGCGGGGGGGGCGCAATTAGTTGCCTTCAAGCCCGCATGCGAGGTACGCCGAGCATGCGGGGTCAGTGAAGACCCCATAACCCCGCATGCTCGGCGTACCTCGCATGCGGGCTTGGTCATCTTCAATCGGAACGTGCGGCCCCGCCGTTGGTCCACAGCGCATCGCCGATGGTTGCGTAAACGCTGTTCGTGGGCGCCACGTTCGGGATGAGTGCCGTGGACGAAAGCGTTTCGACGTGACCGTCCACGAAGGCAACGTTGAGCATGCCGGTCGTGCCGCTGCCGTCCCCGCCCGGAGTTGGCGGCAGTGCGGGATGTCGGGCGGTGACGTTGATGAGATAGGAGCTGTTGAAGGTGGAATAGGTATAGTTGCCGCCCGCGAGCGTGGGGCTGCCATAGCCGCCGTCCGGAACGCTGTCGATGATGGGATTGGCATACTCTGCGAACAGAATGGTGCCGCTGGTGTTGCTCACCCGCGTCGTTTGCCCGATGAAGGTGTTCATGCCGTAGTTGCTGGCGTTGCCGCCGAAGCCGAAGACCTGAATACGGCTCAGACCGCCGTAAGCGCCGCTGCTAAAGGTGAAATGGCGAGAATCCAATAGGACGCTTTCATGTGACCTCGATTGATGGCCAGCGAACCCTCACGAAACGCACCACGATGAGTGTGAAAGTAGACTAACTACCGAAAGTGATGGTTTGATGTAGAAGCTGTGTATTTTCGGGAAAGTTGCTTAATAACGAATTGGATAACTATCGGATCACGGACGCAGGAGGTTTTCCGCTTCCGCCGCGAAGCTCCTGGCCTCGGCGAGGAACTGTGCCTGGTCAGGGGCCTGGAGCAAGGTCTTCATGACTTCGCGCAAACGAACGAGGGTGGCCTGGGCCGCGGCCTTTTTGCCGGCCTGATGCTCGGCCATCGCCAGGAAGGCCAGCGTTGCCGGTTGCTTTTGATCGCACTTCAGCAAGCTGCGCTGGGCATACAAGTATTGTTCCGATTGAAACTTGCCGATTCGGTAGAGGGCGATGCTCAGCCCGAGGCGATACTGCTGGTTCTTGGGGGCCTTTTCGAGCGCCGCGTGCATCTGCTCCAGGGCCATTTGCGTTACGTATTCGTTGGCGTGGGGATGGCGAACGACCGGCCAGGCGGCGGCGTAATACCGGGCCGGATCTTTCTCCTCGTCGAAGCGGCCGACAACCTCGAGCGCTTTCTTGCGGGCGGCTTCCGTGAGCGTCTTTTGGTTCTGGACGGCGACGCGGACACCGCTGGTGGGCAATGGCTTCGCATAGAGATGATGCAGCAGGGCGAAAGCCTCCAGCTCGGCCTTGACTTCCGGCGTCAGCGGGCGCGCGTCGTACATCTTGACCACGCCGGTGTAGTCGATCGCGGCGAGCCGGCCGCCGTCGGCGCTGAAGGACAGGCCGACGACGGCGCCTTTGTGCTCCTTCAGAGTGCGCAGCTCCTGAGCGGTTTCCACTTCCCAGAGCTTCACGGTATGGTCCCAGCTGCCGGTCGCCAGGCGTTTGCCGTCGGGGCTGAAGGCGATTGCGGCGATGCCCTCGCGGTGGCCCTTGAACGTGAGCAGCTCCTCGCCGGTTTGGACATCCCAAAGACGGGCCATCTTGTCGCCGCCGCCCGTGGCCAGCCGTTTGCCGTCAGGACTGAAGGCGACACAGGCCGCGGCATCCTTTCCCTTGACTTGCAAAATGCTCTTGCCTGTTTCGGGATCATACAGCACGGCTGGGCCGTTGCCGCCGAGCGCTAGCCGAGTGCCGTCCGGGCTGAAGGCGATACTGTAGACGTTTTCCGTGGTGAAGGTGCGGATTTCCTTGCCGGTGACGGCGTCCCAAAGTTTGCCGCCGTCGGAACTGGCGGTCGCCAGCCGTTTGCCGGACGGGTCGAAAGCGACCGCGGCGCCGGCGAACATGCCGTCCGGGCCACGCAGGTTGTGCAGCTCTTTGCCGCTGGCGATGTCCCAGAGCTTGAAAATGCGATCCGACCCGGCCGTCGCCAGCTGCGAGCTATCCGGGCTGAAGGCCATGCCGCTGATGACCTTGGCATGTGCAAAACCGTCCTCCTTTCGCCCAGGCCTGGTGATGGTGCGGAAGAGATGATTCGTGTCCGGGTCCCAGATCTTGATCGTCTGATAGAAGCCGGTCGAAACGAGCCGTTTGCCGTCCGGGCTGTAGGCCACGCAGCATTTGTTTTCGCCGGCAAAGTTGTCGGTGATACTGCGAATCTCCAGGTCGATGCTGGGCGTCCAAAGCTTGATGGTGCCGTCGAAGCTGGCCGAGGCGAGGCGCGTGCCGTCCGGGCTAAACGCCAGGCTCCAGACAAAGTTCGTGTGCCCGCGGAAGGTGCGCAGCTCGTTACCCTGAATGTCCCACAGTTTGATCACGCCGCCGATGTCGCCGGAGGCTAGCAGAGCGCCGTCGGGACTGATGGCCAACCCGTGAACCTCGCCGGCGTGCCCTTTGATGGTGCGCACCACCTTGCCGGCCGCCAGGTTCCACACACTGATTTCCTGTCCCGTAGTTGTAGTAACGGTTGTATCCGTAGTTGTAATAGTGCGGTTAGCCGCGGAAAACAGGCTTTCGCCATCGGGACTGAACACAATTGCGGAAACGAATGACTTCGGCAGGGTCACGACTTGTTTGCCGCTCTCCACGTCGTAGAGGTCGATCGAATTCAGACCCAATGTGGCCAGGCGCTTGCCATCGGGACTGAACGCGAGGCAGGTGCCGTTGCCGCCGGTGCTGACGGTGCGGATCTTGGCGCCGCTGGCTGGGTCCCAGAAGATGAACATGCCGTGATTGTGTCCCGTGGCCAAGATCTTGCCGTCCGGGCTGAAGGCGACGGACACTACCGGGCCATCGGGACCTTTCAGCTTGTGCAGCTCCTGGCCGGTTTCAGCACTCCAGATCCTGGTGGTTTGATCGTCGCTCGTGATCACCGCCAGCCGTTTGCCGTCGGGGCTGTACACGACTCCTTCGAATGCCGCTGTCTTGTCGGGCTGGGAAAGCGTGCTGATCTCTTCGCCGGTGATCGGGTTCCAAAACCGCACGTTGCGATCGTCCCCGGCCGACGCCAGCTGGGTGCCGGTTGGGTTGAACGCCACGCCATAAACCCGGCCCGTGTGCCCGGTCAGAGTTCGCAGCTCGCGATGAGACAGGCGATCCTGGAAATACCACTCCCAGCCGCGCACGTCCTTGCGGCCCGGCGGCGGCTCGCGGTAGATGTCCAGGGTGTCGCGGATACGGCCAACGTTGCCGGCGTCCCAATCGGCTTCCGCGCGGTTCATGTGCGCGATGTACTGGTTGGCCCAGGCGGCATCGGCGGCGCGATCGGCCCGCTTCAATAGCTCTTGCAGCCTGAGTGTGAAGTACGTGCCGCCGCCCAGCAGCGTCACCACGGCCAGCACGCTGACGGCGATCAGCGCCGCGGCGGTCGGCCGGCGGCGCACCCATTTCTTGAGCCGTTCCGTCATGCCCATCGGCCGGGCGGTGATCGGTTCGCCGCGCAGCCAGCGTTCCAGATCGTCGGCCAGGGCGGCGGCGGACTCGTAACGCCGATTCGGGTCCTTGTGCAAGCACTTCAGGCAGATCGTTTCCAGATCGCGATCGATGGTCGGTTGGATCGAGCGCGGCGCTGCCGGTTCTTGCTCCATGACTTGCATGAGCGTTTGCAGCGTCGTCTCGCCGCGAAACGGCGGTTGGCCCGTGAGCAGCTCATAAAGGATGGCGCCGAGGCTGTAGACGTCGATGGCGGTGGTGAGCTGCTTCTCGGCCCGCGCTTGCTCGGGGGCCATGTAGCTGGGGGTGCCGACGATGGCCCCAGATTTCGTCTGGCCGCTGTCGGCTTCAACGTGCTTGGCGAGGCCGAAATCCGTCACGACAGGCGAGTATTCGGCGAGCGGGGGGCGTAAGCCCCCTGATGGCGCTGTGCCGGCCGCTGGCTCTGCGCCATCTTCAGGGGGCTTACGCCCCCCGCTCGCCAGCAAGATGTTTGCCGGCTTCAGATCCCGATGCAAGATGCCGCGTTGGTGAGCGTGATGGACGGCTCGGGCCACGGCGGCTGTCAGAGTCGCCGCTTGCCGTTGGGCGTCTTTACTCCCCCCGCTTACGCGGGAGGCTCGCCAGTCGCCGCTCGCCGCTTTGTCCGACAGGCTGCCGCCCTCGATTAGCTTCATGGTGAAGAAATGCTGGCCTTCGTGTTCGCCGACTTCGTAGATGGGCACGATGTTCGGATGGTCGAGGTTGGCGGCGGCCTTGGCTTCAGCATGAAAACGCTGCACATCAGCGGGCGAGGCCAGTTCGCCGGCCAAAATCATCTTCAGGGCGACGATGCGATTCAGGCTGACTTGCCGGGCCTTGTAAACGACGCCCATGCCGCCGCGGGCGATTTCTTCCAGTAATTCGTAATCCCCGAAGTAGCGGATCGTTGTGCCCACTTCAGGAGCATCGGCGGCGACGGCGGACGAGACTTCGTTCTCTTGCGGACCGGACGAGGGCGCCAGGGTGGCGGCATCGGCTTGATTCACGAGGCGGCGCATCTTGTCATTCTCGGCCAGGAACGAGCGCAGGTCGTCGGCCAGGTCGGGATGCTCGGCCAGGAGCTTTTCGCGGTCAGGGGTCTTGCCTGCTTCGATATCCTGCAAGTACGCGGCCAGGATGTCCTGCAGCCGCTGTTCGCGTGAATTGGATTCACTGGACATTCTTCACTCCGGTTCGGTGGGTCAGGATTCCGATCCTGACCGGGTCCTGGGATTATGAGGTCAGGATCGGAATCCTGACCCACGTATGCCACGTCAGGATCGGAATCCTGACCCACGGTGGGGGTCAAAGCGTCATCACCAATTCAAATCCAGGGCCTTGAGTTCCTGGCGAATGAACGGCAGATGCCACAGCTTGAGGACGCCGTCCTGGCTGCCGGAGTAGAGGGTCTGGCCATCATGGCTGAACAGCAGCGCCGTCACGCCGCCGTCGTGGCCCGGCCAGCGGGCCAGCTCTTTGCCGCTGGCCACGTCCCACAAGTGCAGCATCTTGTCTTCGCCGCCCGCGGCCGCCAGCGTCCCGTCCGGACTCAAAGCCAAACCTTGCCAGTCTCCTTTCTTGGTCTTCCAGGTTTGCACTGCCCGGCCGGTGTCCACGTCGAACACGGTGACACGCTCGCCGCGGGCCCTTAAGGCAAGCAGGTAGCGGCCGTCCTGGCTGAAAGTCACCTTTTCATTCTCGAAGGTCCCGTTGTCCTCTTCTGGGGTTTTGAGCGTTCTTTCTACCTTAATGCCAGCGCTATCCCAGATCTCCAATGCCCGTCTTTCCGGCGTGACGATCCCCAGGGCGAAACGTCGGCCGTCCGGGCTGAACTGGAAACAGGTGGCGAAGTCCCCCAGCACCGCGAGCCGTTTGCCCTCTTGGTAGTTCCATAGTTCGGAAACCGACTTCCCCATCGTCCCCAGGCCCGTGGGGAAGGCGGCACGGTGCACAATCACGCGAAAGTGCACGTTGCCGTGTCTCAATAGGAGCGGGGCTGTCGGCGACAACGTCCATGCCAATGTCTGCACGGAATCTAACTGGTCGCTCCGCGGAAGATCTGGGGTTGAGATGTTCTTGTACGTGTCCTGTACCCATTTCACCTGCTCGGAGTAGTCGGCGCCGGGCAGGACCATGTGCCGTTTTGGCTCCGTCAGTTGCCAAAGTTCCGTCCAGTGGAGGCTGCTCCTGGGAAAGAGCGCGGCGGCGGCCAGCAACGGTCCTGCGCCCGCTGGCGAACCCGGTAAGCCCAAAATGCTCGCGCTGAAAACCGGAGCCATCAGCACCGGACCGATTTCCGCCGGAGTACGTGCGAATGCCTGGACCGCCCAGCGCTGGTCTTTGCCGACGAACTGGGGGAACAGCTCGGGCTCATAGCGATCCCAGGCGGCGAGCTGCGGCCCCTGTTCTCCGCCGACCACCGCGCAGACGAAATTGTTGACCGCGAGCCGATCGCCCGCCTTGTTCAGCGACAGCGACTTGATCGCCTTGCCCAGCTCGTAGCTCGGCAGCGCCCTCCTCACTTCCCAGGCGTGGGCGCTTGATAGGAAGTGAGTGACCAGGCGCTGGCCGCCGTCGCTCCAGTCCCAACGGCCAACGTAGTCGGGCAACGTGGCCAGAATCTCCCCGGCCGCCGTGTTCCAGATGCACAGAGACCATTCCGAGTTCATTCCGGCGCGTTCCCTTTCCACAATGCCCGCCAGGAGACTGCCGTCCGGGCTAAAAGATCTCTGGTTATACATTTGGGGCAGGGTGCGGCCGTGGGGAGAATTCAAGCGACTGGTGAATCTGCCCAGGTACACGTCCCAAACACGCATCGACTTGCCCAGATCCGCCGGGTCATCGAAAACCAGGTAATGACCGTTGGGACTGAAGTCCACCCGGTTCGGCACTTCGCTCAGACCGGGAATCGTGCCAACCCGCTTGTTGCCGGCCAGGTCCCAGACGTGCAGGGTTTCTTTCGCGTCCTCCGCAGCGCGGCCGAACAGTGCGGCCAACCGGGCCGACGTCGAGAAACTCACCGGCTTCACGCCAGCGGGCGTGAGCCAGCGCTCCGCTCCGGTCGAGCAATTCCATGACTTTAAGCGGCCCTGATCGAGGAGCAGCAGCTCATTTGCCGAGAAGAAACCCTGAAACTCGCCCCCGGAAGGTACTGTGATCGCTCTCTTGTCCGCGAGCTTCCAGACGAGGATCTTCTTGGCGAAGTCCTCGCCCAGAAGGTGGCTGCCATCCGTGCTAAACGCGGCGCGATTCAGCGTACCCGGGTGGACAAAAGTGCCGACTTCCTGGTCCGTGCCAAAGTCCCAAAGTATCACACTGGTTAACTTGTCGCGCGGGTAGAGCGCTAGCTGCGTGGTTCCCGGACGGAACGCGACGGCATAGTAATGCCCCGTCTTCTTGCGCACCAGCTTGTTGGACGGGATCTCGAAGACCTCGACGCCCCCGTTTTTGTCGGGGACGCCCGTCTGGCTGTCAAAAACTGTCTCGATGTGCATGGCTACCAGGTTGCCATCGGAGCTGATTATCGGAGAACTGCTGAAGGACCCATAGTTGCCGTGCGAGGCGGTCTTGACGTTCAGTTCGCTGCCGAGGGGGCGCAGTCCGGGCCGCGTGATCGTGGCGATGGCTTCGAAGCGCAGTTCGTCGTCCCGGCGAATGTCCGCCGCCTTGCCCAGGGCGTCCAGAGAGCGTTCGCGGTTGCCGGCCATGCGCTCGGCCCGTGCTTGCTCAATGAGGGAAGTCCGCAACCGGTCGCGATCCTTGTCTCGGTCCTGCTGCGCACTGGCCAGTTTCTCCTGGGCGATGCGCTGTTCATTGGCTTGCTCGCGGTAAAAGGCCACGGCGAAGGTAACCAGGGCCAGGAGAACGCTCAGAGCAGCGGCGGCACTGGCGGCGGCCAGCGCGGGCTTGCGCCGGCACCAGCGCCACATCCGGTCCGCGACGCCCACCGGCCGCGCCGCGATGGGCTCGCCGCGCAGCCAGCGCTCCAGGTCCTCCGCCAGCAGCTCGGCCGAGCCATAGCGGCGGCTTGGGTCCTTGTTCAGGCACTTCAAAGAGATGGTCTCCAGATCGCGATCGATGGTCGGCTGGATCGAGCGCGGCGCCGCCGGTTCTTGCTCCATGACCTGCATGAGCGTTTGCAACGTCGTGTCGCCGCGAAACGGCGGTTGGCCCGTGAGCAGTTCGTAAAGAATGGCGCCGAGGCTGTAGACGTCGATGCCGGTCGTGAGCTGCTTTTCGGCGCGCGCCTGTTCGGGGGCCATGTAGCTGGGCGTGCCGACGATGGCCCCGGATTTCGTCTGGCCGCTGTCGGCTTCGACGTGCTTGGCAAGGCCGAAATCCGTCACGATCGGCGCGTATTCGGCGAGCGGGGGGCGTAAGCCCCCTGGTTGCCCGTCGCCACCAGGGGGCTTACGCCCCCCGCTCGCCTCAAGCAAGATGTTCGCCGGCTTGAGGTCGCGATGCAGGATGCCGCGCTGGTGAGCGTGATGGACCGCTCGGGCCACGGCTGCTGTCAGAGTCGCCGCTTGCCGCTGGGCGTCTTTACTCCCCCCGCTGACGCGGGAGGCTCGCCAGTCGCCGCTCGCCGCTTTGTCCGACAGGCTGC
>Ga0182024_10026442_pt1 | contig 10197 bp, 9 predicted proteins | sample P32metaG_FD_120480 | JGI IMG/M metagenome (GOLD analysis project Ga0182024, IMG submission 120480) | Permafrost microbial communities from Stordalen Mire, Sweden - P3-2 metaG (Illumina Assembly) | ecosystem: Environmental > Terrestrial > Soil > Wetlands > Permafrost | place: Sweden: Stordalen...
GACTCCTTTCGTTGGACTCCTTTCGTAGCGGCTGAGCGCGGCGGGATTCGAGGCGACGGCGTAGCGCCACTGCTTCCGCGGTCCGGGAACCTCACGCTGACGTCGGTAGCTGGTCGGCATAGCCCAGCGGGATGAGACGCTCGTCGGTGATCCCGAACACCTCGCGCAGCTCGACGATCAGCCGGTGCTCCTGGCTGAGGTCGGAATCTGGCGGCGCCACGGCTTCGAGCTCGATGAACGTCCCGAGCTGCTCAACGTCGTCGAGATGAATGCGGACATCGCGCCACAGGAAGAGACGGCGGCGCTTGGCAACCACGCCGCGCACGCCGATCGCCGCAGCGAGCGCGGCTCGCAACACCGCTCCGTCCTGCACCGCGACAACCCGGTATCGGCTTTCGCGCTGATGCGGCACGTTGTCGCGCTCAAACTGGATCAGGTGCGGACGTCCCGGACGCTCCTCTCGAAGCTTGAGCCCACCGCTCACGACCCTGAAATAGGTATCGCGCTGCCAGATCTCGCCACGGTCCTCGGCACCCAGCAGCCGGCACGACTCCAGCGACCGCTCAGGCGAGACGTCACGCGCCTTCAGCTCGACGTTGCGGCGGACGCCATCACGCTCCGGAACCATCACCCGACGCTACCCAGCTCAGGTGTCGGCCAGGCGCTCGAGGAGCTGGACGGCGTGGGCGAGCGCTTGTTGCTCTTGCTTGGAGAATTCGTCCGCGATCGCGCCGGCTAGCCACCCGTCGCGCTGGCGACGGTCCGCTGCAAGCACTTGGCGCCCTTTGTCGGTGAGCTCGACCAGCGAGCGACGGCCGTCGACTGGATCGGGGCGGCGGCTAATCAGGCCGTCGGCTTCGAGCTCGCCGACGGTCTGTGCCATGGACTGCGAACGGACCCGCTCGGCAGCGGCGAGGTCGCTCGTGCTGCCGGGACCTTCGCGGTCGAGGCGGCCCAGCACGGCGCCCTGCGACAGCGAGAAGCGATGCTCCGCGCGGAGCCGGCGCACGAGGTGCCCGAGGACAATCCGCAGTTCGCTGGCCGTGAGAGAGACGTCCGTGCGCGAGTCCAATAGGAAGGTCACTATACCCGGATAGGCAGTCAAACTGTCCAGTTTGCCTGTACAGTTCCTTGGATGGACGAGCCCTCCAGCGCCGATCCGACGTTGGATCGGAGTCGGTTCGCGGCCGAGGAGAGCCCGGCCGGCACTCCCGGAATCCCAGCCGGTACGGACCGCTACAAGTGGGTCGCGCTGTCGAACGTGACTCTCGGCGTGCTCCTGGCGACGCTCGATGCCTCGATCACGCTGATCGCAATGCCGTCGATCTTTCGCGGCATTCACTTGGATCCGCTGGCGACGGGCAACAGCTTCTTCCTCCTGTGGATGGTCTTGGGCTACCTGGTTGTTTCCAGCGTGCTGATCGTGAGCCTCGGTCGGCTGGGAGACATGCTCGGCCGCGTACGGATCTACAACCTCGGCTTCGTGATCTACACGGTCGCGTCGCTGCTGCTGGCGGTGGACTGGATGACCGGGCGTGCGGGGGCGACGTACCTGATCGCGTTCCGAGTTGTCCAGGGCATTGGCGCGGCATGTCTGTTGGCGAACTCGGCGGCGATCATCACCGATGCTTTCCCGGAAAACCAGCGCGGAATGGCGCTGGGCATCAACAACATCGTCGGCGTCAGCGGCATGTTCGTCGGGTTGGTGCTGGGCGGAGTGCTGGCACCGATCAGCTGGCGCCTGGTCTTCCTGATCTCCGTCCCGGTCGGGCTTCTCGGAACCATCTGGGCGTACCTGAAGCTCGAGGAGCGCAGCCGCCCGCGGCGCGCGCCGATCGACTGGTTGGGGAACGTCACCTTCGCGGTCGGGCTGATCCTGATCATGGTCTCGGTGACCTACGGCATTCGGCCCTACGCCGGTCACGCGACGGGCTGGGGCAGCCCGCGTGTGATCGCTCTGCTGGCCGGCGGTGCAGCGTGCCTGATCGCGTTCGTGGCGATCGAGCTACGCGCGAAATACCCGATGTTTCGGCTGGGGCTGCTTCGCATCCGGGCGTTCACGTTCGGTACCGCCTCGACGTTTCTCGCGGCGCTCGCTCGCGGCGGGCTGATGTTCATCCTGATCATCTGGCTTCAGGGCATCTGGCTGCCGCAGCACGGTTACGACTTCCAGAACGCGCCGCTATGGGCGGGCATATACATGCTGCCGCTGACGATCGGGTTGCTGCTCGCGGGACCTACCTCCGGCTATCTGTCAGACCGCTACGGTGCGCGCGCGTTCGCCTCCGGGGGGATGCTCGTCTCGGCGTTGAGCTTTGCGCTGCTGTCGCTGTTGCCCACGAACTTCTCATACCCGGTGTTCGCGGCCGTGCTGGCGCTCAACGGCATCTCGATGGGACTGTTCGCGTCGCCGAACCGCGCCGCGGTGATGAACAGCCTGCCACCCGGCGAACGTGGCGCCGGCGGCGGGATGAATCAGACGTTCCAGAACTCCGCCCAGGTGCTCTCCGTTGGCATCTTCTTCACCCTGATGATCGTCGGCCTGTCGACAAGCCTCCCGCACGCGATTACATCGGGCCTCGAGGCGCACGGGGCTACCGCCGCCGTCGCGCACCGCGTCGCGCAGGCTCCTCCCGTATCGATCCTGTTCGCCGCGTTCCTGGGCTACAACCCGATCCAACAGCTCGCCGGCTCGCACGTCCTCCACTCGCTCTCAGCGCACAGCCAAGCGATACTGACCGGGCGCAGCTTCTTCCCGCAGCTGATCTCCGCGCCATTCCGAACCGGGCTACACGAGGCGTTCGTGTTCGCGATCGCAGCATGCCTGCTCGCCGCCGCGGCCTCGCTGATGCGCGGCGGCCGCTACCACTACCGTGAATAGTCACCCAGCCCCCTGCCGCTCGCGACGCAGGTACACTCCGCCGTCGGGAGTCGCCCACTACCAACGAAGGGGCGTTTGATGAGCAGCTTCTCAAGGGTGGTGGCCAGCCGCCCGGCGCGGTCGTTTTTTGCCTTGCTGGCGGCCGGGTGCGGACTGCTGTTGGCGGTCGCGCCGGCGACCGCGGCGGCGGCCAGCGGCCCCGTCACGATCGGCGCCAGCCTGAGCCAAGCTCCAAACGTCAGCTTCGGCTGCAACGTGATCCCGTTCGAGTTCTCCGCACCCGCGGCGGGAGGCCTCTCGTGCACCTGGGGCAGCCCGCTGTTCAGCGCCAGCAACGTGTCCGCCGGCGGTCTCGACGTCCCCGGGACCGGGACCGTGTACCAGGTCAAGCTGCGCGTCGGTGCGAGCACCGGGCCGATGCAGCTCGCCGTGCTGCGGACGCTGTTTGATCCGACGGACATCGTCAACAACCACTGCTGCGTCGTGCAGGCACTGAGCTCGGTGTTCACGCCGGTAGTGAACGGCATCACGACGCTCAACGTCGATCTCCCCGTCGGCGAGGACGACAGCCCGACGGCGAGCACCGACTTCCTCGACCAGATCGGGCTCTCGATCCTCGAGGACGGCGTGACGATCCCGCTGATCGACGAGACCTCCCTGCCGATCAACCAGCAGCCAGTGGACAACTACGACGAGCCGGCGATGACGCTCGGGGAAAGCCAGGGTGCGGCCGACCCCGACGGCTATGAGCTCGACATGCAGGCGACCTGGTATGCGCCCGGCCAGTCGCCGGCGACGGTCGTGTTACCGGCCCAGACCGTCTCGGTCCGGGGCAACAACGCGGTCGTCGGCGTCGATTGCAGCCTTGCGCCATGCGCCGGGACGGTCAGCGTCCAGGGCGCCCCCGTGGCCGGGAAGGCCAACGCGACGGCGGCGCGCAAGTCGAAGACGGTCACGTACGCGAGCGGCACGTTCAACCTCGCCGCGGGCAAGTCGGGCTCGATCCCCGCAAAGCTGACGAGCCAGGGGCGCACGCTTGCACACAAGCACAGGCGGATCAAGGTCACGATCACCGTCAAGCTCACGAACCTGTCGCCGGCAAAGACGTTCAGCCGCACGCTCACACTGCGCTTCTGAGACTTGCCAGCGGAGGCCCTCTGGCAGCGTCTCGCGCCCTGCGGCTACACGTCCGACACCGGGGCCACCCCGAGCGTGACCAGGGTGGCTCGGTCGCCGCTCAGGCGCGGTTCGCGCGTCCGGCGACCAGCTCGGCGGCGCGCGTTGAGCCGTCGCCCGGACTCCCGTTGCCGATGCCCAGTCCGGCCGCCACCTGTGCGCCGAGCTGCGGGTCCACATTGGTCCAGTAGGCGATCACGCGCAGCTGCATCTCCTGACTGACGTCGTCGCTCGCGTGACCGACGATGTTCGTCACCAGGTGCTGGCGGTCTGTATCGCTCATCACGTCGCGATACAGCGCGCCGGGCTGGCCGAAGTCGTCATCATCGGCGTGCTTCTCGTACGCGTAGCGTCCAAGCTCGCCGGCGTCCACCGACCAGCCGAGATCGGCGCCTCGCTGCGTGTCGGCCTGGGGACCGCCGTAGCTGTTCGGGGCGTAGACGGGTTGTGCCCCGGAGTGACGGTACGTCATCGCCGCGTCTTTGTTATAGGAATGCACGTCGACCTTGGGCGCGTTGATTGGAAGCTGCTCGTAGTTCGGCCCGATCCGATGTAGATGTGTGTCGTGGTAGGAGAAGATCCTTCCCATCAACATCTTGTCCGGGCTCAGACCGATGCCGGGGACGAGGTTTGCGGGCGAGAAGCTCGACTGCTCGACCTCTGCGAAGAAGTTGGCGGGATTGCGGTCGAGCACCATGCGCCCCACCTGAATCGGCGGGTAATCTGAGTGGGGCCAGATCTTCGTCAGATCGAACGGGTTGAAGCGGTAGTCGGCCGCGTCGGCGAAGGGCATGATCTGCATTTCGAGGCGCCACTCGGGAAGGTCGCCGCGAGCGATCGCGGCGCGCAGGTCGCGACGATGAAAATCAGGGTCCTCGGCAGTCATCGCCGCGGCGTCAGCGTCGGTGAAGGTCTCAGCGCCCTGCACCGTCTTGAAGTGGTATTTGACCCAGAAACGCTCGCCGTCCGCATTGATCCACGAGTACGTATGGCTGCTGTAGCCGTTCATGTTGCGCAGAGTCCGCGGTGTACCGCGGTCCGACATCAGGATCGTCACCTGGTGAGCGCTCTCGGGAGAGAGCGTCCAGAAGTCCCACTGCATGTCGTTGGATCGCATGCCCGTGTCGGGCAACCGCTTCTGGGAGTGGATGAAGTCCTGGAACTTGGTTGGGTCGCGGACGAAGAACACCGGCGTGTTGTTACCGACTAGGTCGTAGTTGCCCTCGTCGGTGTAGAACTTCAACGCGAAGCCGCGCGGGTCGCGCACGGTGTCTGGGAAGCCCTGCTCGCCGGCGACGGTGGAGAAGCGCACGAACATCGGCGTGCGCTTGCCGACCTGCGCGAACAAGCTTGCGCTGGTGTACTGGGTGATGTCCTCGGTGACCTCGAAGAAGCCATGCGCGCCGCTGCCCTTCGCGTGCACGACGCGCTCTGGCACGCGCTCGCGATTGAAGTGCTGCATCTTCTGCACGACGTAGTGATCGTGCAACGCGATCGGACCACTGGGGCCGACCGTCAGCGAATACTCGTCACTGGGCGCCGGGACCCCCGAATCGGTGGTCGTCGCCGGAGGCGTGCTGTCATCGCTGCTCCCGGATGATCTGGCATCGGTCATGGGTGTCCTCTCCTTCGCGGATTGGTTGTCGTTGGTGGCCTTCAGCCGGGCCGCAGCAGGCCGGCGCATGCCCCAGTACATCATCTCCGCCGTCATCGATCGCCGAGAGCTTGTTCGCCGCCGGCCTGCCCGGCTAGTGTTGACGGCATGCAGCCGGAGACATTCGCGCTAGCCGGCCGTCCCGTACGTCGCGTCGGCTTCGGTGCGATGCAGCTACCGGGACCCGGCGTGTTCGGGCCGCCGCGCGATCGCGACCAGGCGCTCGCTGTGCTGCGGCGCGCGATCGAGTTGGGGGTAAACCACATCGATACGGCGCAGTACTACGGGCCGGACGTCTCCAATGAGCTGATCCGCGAGGCGCTGCATCCATATCCCGAGGATCTCGTGCTCGTGAGCAAGGTCGGTGCTCAGCGTGACGCGAGCGGCGGCTGGGTCGCAGCCCAGACTCCCCAGCAGCTTCGCAGCGGGGTGGAGGACAACCTGCGCTCATTGCAGGTCGAATGCCTGGGCGCCGTCAACCTGCGCCTGATCGGACCAGAGGAGAGCGCCGGCGCGAGCACGGTCGACTTCGTAGAGCAACTGGAGACGATGGTGGCTCTGCGCGAGGAGGGCAAGATCGGCGCTGTCGGTCTCAGCAGCATCACGCTCGAGCAGTTCGAGCTCGCGCTCGAGAACACGCAGATCGGCTGCGTGCAGAATGCCTTCAGCCTGCGGTCACGAGGCGACGAGCCACTGCTCGAGCGGTGCCACGAGCTGGGTATCCCGTTTGTCCCATTCTTTCCGTTGGGCTCCGCGTTCCCGGCTCTGCCAAAGGTGACGGAGCACCCTTCCGTGCAGGCGGTAGCCGAACGTCTCGAGCTCACGCCGGCTCAGGTCGGGCTCGCGTGGCTACTCGCACGCTCTCCGAACATCCTGCTGATCCCGGGAACCTCGTCGCCGACGCACCTCGAGGAGAACGTCGCCGCCGGTTCCGTGCAGCTCGACGCCGACGCGCTCGCCGAGCTCGAACGCGCGGCGGACTGAAGTCGGCTGTGACAGCAGGGCGACCGGTGCCGTTCTCGCCGATCACCTCGTGATCGCTCAGCTGCTGCTGCAATACGGCCGCGTCTCCTGAACGCTGCCCGGGGTCGTGATGAGCTGGCCGGCGGAATACGGACCGCCGGATTGGTAGCGCACCTGTGCCGGGGTGACCTGGATGCCCGTCAGCTTCGAAAGCACCGCTACGAATCGATCCATCGCCGCCGGCCGGCCCAGCGGGATCAGGACCTCGTCGGCGCACACGACCTCGGTCGGAGCGAGCACCGGCAGGTGCGGTGCCTGCGAGCGGCAGGGGCCGACGGGGACCCCGGGGCGGCGGAGAGCTTTGAGCGCCTGGCGTCGCCAGGCATCCTCGATGCGCGCGACCTCGCTCACCGGCGGCGCGGACTGAATGTGCGTGCGGATCTCGGCCAGATCGATCGCGAGTTTCTGCGCGCCGTCGCCACTCGCCACGACCGCCGCGAAGCCCGGCTGCGCGTATAGGGCCACAGAGGCGCCGCCGTCGCCGGCCAGCGGACCCACGCAGGCCATCAGGCCGTCGGCGCGCAGGCCGGCGCCAACGCCCTGCCCGGCGCCCGGCACGGGAGGCTGCGTCTGCGTGTTCCCGCCACAGCCCGCCACCGCGAGCGCGCCAAGCACAGCGAAAAAACCGAGCCGATGCACGCGGTTCGAGGCTATCAGTGAAATGGCGGGGGGACTGCGGCCCCAACCTCTGCTCTGCTCGCATGATCGCCGTGATCGTCGAAGGCTCCAGCCTCCTGCGAACGACGGCCTCGCAGACCGGGGCCGAAGCCGCAGCGACGGGACTCGAGTCGCGACCACCGACGTCTGGGCCGGTCAGGACGTCCGGTTTGCGAACAATTTCGGAAATCGGTCAAATCAATTCGGGAACGGACTAGACTCGCCGCAGGGCCGTTATCGGCCGCTGCTGCTCGAATCTCTCGCGCAGGCGCCGGGCGGGCAGAACCTGCCCCTCGCTGACCTCACGGGCCGTTTCGTCCAAAGCGACAGAAACGCCGTTTACAAACAGGGCTCGTCCCCACTCGGGGGTCCTGACGGAGGATGGTCATGACCATCACGCGAGAGCCGGTCAGGACGCCAGTCCTTGTCCTCTCGCGGGCGCCGGTCGGCGCCTTGGACCGGGCTCTCAGGCCAGGCGACTTGACCGGCGGGGCGGCGCCCATGGTCGTCAGCCGTCCGGTGCTGCTAGACGTGCTCAGACCAACGAGGAGAAGACAATGATCGCGCAGAGTCCCGAGTCAGCCACTGCGATCGGGAGCGCCTCGGGTGACCTCGCGCCGGAGCCGGTGTCACGGGTTTGTCCGCGCTGCAGCGCGCTCTCCCAAGTCGGTGGCGAGTTTTGCCCGCATTGTGGCCAGCGCTTCGGCGTCGCCCGTTCCGGTGTCTCTTCGCGCGTGAAGCTCGCGATTGCTGGGCTGGCGCTGCTGCTCGTTCTTGGTGGCGCCGGGGCAGCTGTTGCGATCAAGCTTCATCATGACAGCCAGGTTGCCGCACAGCACCGCCAGGTTGCCGCACAACAACGCCAGGCAGCCGCCGCGGAACAGGCGCGCGCGCAGGCCGCTGCGCAGGCTCGCCAGACACAGCAAGCTGCACAGGCAGCCGAGGTCACGAACCGCCAGAGTCTGGAGACCCAGCTCCAAACGGCCATCACCAAGGACGCGACGCACGACGTCAACCAAGGGTTGCTGGTCAACGGTCCGGCGCAGAGCACGACTTGCACCCCGGTCAGCGGCGGCAGCTCCCAGAGCCTCGGCGAATCCACCGGGACCTACTCCTGCTCGGCGATCTACCAGACCAACAGCGACGGCACGACCACCGGCTATCGCTACAGCGGCACGATCAACTTTCAAACCGGGATGCTCAGCTGGCAGCTCGGCGGAAATGGCTGAGAAGGCGAGCATGGCGACCACCTCGACGCTCGTCAAATGCGCGTCGTGCGGGCGACGCTCTGACCAGCGAACCAGGTTCTGCGTCGACTGCGGCACTCCGCTCGCGCAGCCATACCCGTCGGCGGGGCCGACGGTCCCGCACTTCGAAGACGTTGCGACGAAGACGCCGATCCTGTGGGCTGACCGGAGCGCGAACGCTCCACCCGCTGCTCGCGCCGCCGAGCGACGAGTGCCGCCCATCGAGCCGCCTCCGGTCGCGCCACCGCCGCCTGCTGGGAGGCCGGATCGACCGATCCTGATTGGGATTGGGGTCGCAGCGCTACTGGTTCTCGTGGTACTCGCTGCGGCGCTCTATGTCGGCGGCGTCTTTGGCTCAACGTCCAGCTCGGGGACCACGACCATCCTGAGCTCGCAGAACCCACCGTCCACACCCGCGACGACGACACCGAACCCCGCAGCGACGAGCCCCGGCGCGGCCCAGCCAAACGCGAGTCCGCCGTCTTCCCCAAGCACGGAGCCTTCCGGCGCACAGCCCGCCGGGGCGACCAACACCTACAGCGGCCAGGCGTTCTCGATCCAATACCCGGCCGCATGGACAGTCAAGAGCGCCGAGCAGCACCACGCCTACGGCAGCGACACCACGATCGTCTCCGCAACTGATCCCAACACGCTCTTGCGCGTCGACGTGACGACCAACCCGACGACTAGCAACCCTCTCTCGGCGGCACAGCCGGTCATCAACGCGCTCGCGCAACAGTCTGGCTATCGGCAGCTCGATCTCACCGCTGGCACGTTCGAGGGGTATCCCGCCGAGCATTGGGAGTTCCTAGTCAAGGAGTCCGGAGTCCTCCTACACAAGGAGGATGAGTTCTTCACCGACACCGCCAACGGTGACTCGGTCGCCATCCTCACCCAAGCTCCCGCTGGGCAGTACCGCGCGCTCGCCAACCAGCTCTCTACGCTCCGCCAGACGCTCTCGATGGACTAGTGAGCCGGGCTGTTCTGCGGAGGCCGCTTTGTGTGGATCGTCTTCCACGTAGGCAATGCGCCGGATCCACGGAACATCCGCCCAACAGCGGAGGGAGAGGGATTCCCAACCCTCGTCGGAGGAAAACCCCCCGAAGCGGTTTTCGAGACATCTCCGGTTCCGTCGGAACCGCGTGAGAATTCGGGCTCATTGGCGTCATGGCGGCAGGGTGAGCGACACCGAATGCGACAGTCCTGCGGGATGCCGAACCGGGAACCAGAAGGCGCCCGGGAATCAGCGCACCGGGCTCCACCAGACCATCGGCACGCCCAACAACGGCGGCTTACTAGGGGCCGGTGGCCCCCGTCGCGCCGGTCGGGCCCGTCGCCCCCCCGGTCGAGCCCGTCGCCCCGGTCGGCCCGATCGGGCCCGTCGCCCCGGTCGAACCCGTAGAACCCGTCGCCCCCGTCGCGCCAGTCGAACCCGTCGCCCCAGTCGGCCCGATCGGGCCCGTCGCCCCGGTAGAACCGGTCGCCCCGGTCGAACCCGTCGCCCCAGTCGAACCCGTCGCGCCAGTCGAGCCCGCCGCCCCCGTGGAACCCGTCGCGCC
>Ga0182024_10026443_pt1 | contig 10197 bp, 6 predicted proteins | sample P32metaG_FD_120480 | JGI IMG/M metagenome (GOLD analysis project Ga0182024, IMG submission 120480) | Permafrost microbial communities from Stordalen Mire, Sweden - P3-2 metaG (Illumina Assembly) | ecosystem: Environmental > Terrestrial > Soil > Wetlands > Permafrost | place: Sweden: Stordalen...
CGAATTTAAAATGGTAACCCCTCCGTACGTCACACCGGGAACGAAGCTCCAGACCTTGCCGTTCCAATGCTCGAGAAGGGCGGCGTAGTTGCCTTCGCCTGCGGCCCAAACGTTGTTCGGTGAAAGCGCGACGATTGAGCGCAGCTCGGCATTGTTATAAACATACGGGCTCGAAACCACGCTCCACTTCTTGCCGTTCCAATGTTCGATCACCGCCTGATTATTCGGGTAGAACGCGTTTCCGACGGCCCAGGCATCGTCGCTCGAGATTGCCGCGACCGCGTGGAGTGCCGTGTCCACGGGCTCGTCCTTTGGAAATGGAACGACACTCCAAGCGGAACCGTTCCAGTGCTCGATGAGGGCATGGGTGTACTCCTGCGAGCCGTGCGTGTAGCAGCAATCGTTGCCGACCGCCCAGACGTCTTGGGGTGAATCGCCGTTCACGGCGAGGAGGGTATCGTCGTAGAGGCCATCCGAACCCGGCGGCGCGTTGGGACTTGGTACGACGCTCCAGATAGAGCTTTTGGCCAGAGGTGCCGTCGGAGCGCCAAATGAGGTACCCGGCGTGACCTGCGAGCCTCCCGACGAGCAACCCGCAAGCAAAACAGCGACCACGACCGATGCATAAGATGCCGCGAGAGAGGACTTTGATACGATCGTTCCCATGGCTACCTCCAGGAAAGGCCTCTTGTAAGGGCGACAAACCACCCTGCTTCCTTTTGCGCCATAACCATGAAGAAAGCCTGAACGAAGCGGCCCGATTCGTAAACGTATATGCGGGTGCGCCTAATCGTTCGCGACGCGATCGAGATGCGCGAGCCAAAAATCGAAGCTCGCGCGAGCTTGGGCCTCCAACATTGCATCGCCGGGAATCACTTCGCGATTGAGCCGGTGCGCCAGCCGTGATCGATCCCCGTAGTTCGCATCCATTACCATATCGGCGCTTCGGAGCTGCGCGATCAGGTCGCCGGGAAGGGACGCTTCGGGTGGAAGAGTGCTGATGACAATCTCCGGGGGGTTGGAGTCCGGCCATGGCTTCGCTTCGAAACGCCGACAGGTCTCGCTCACGCGCTCCGCGTCGCGTCCCCACACGAATGCGTACGCGTCGTTCTCTTGCAACGCGACGAGAACGGCGCGAGCCGTCGCACCGTAGCCCAGGACACCGATGCGCTTGAGCGCGACGGGTTCGTCGAGGAGCGCCTCAATTGCCGTGCGAGCGCCGGCGCCGTCGGTCGTCGTACCCAGAATCTCGCGTCCGAAAAAAATTGTGTTGACGGCTTGCGCTCGACGCGCTTCATCGCTGCGCGCCTCACTCACCTCAAAGGCCTCTTCTTTGAGCGGATACGTGACGTTGCACCCGGTGAAGCCGCCGGCGCGAAGCCGCCGAATGACTCGAGCGCCATCGCCGCGCTTCACTCGAATCGCGACGTACTCGCCGTCGATGCCGGCTTCATCGAGGAAGCCGCGATGTAGCGTGGGGCTTGCACTGTGCTCCACCGGATCGCCGATCAGCGCCAGCCTAATCATCTTCGGCCACGCAACATCAAGCGCTCGAAGAAACGAAAGAATCGAGTAACGGGAAAATCCTTGCCCTCGATGGGCTCGGTCAAGATCGTATACAGCCCGCACAGCTTACCGCCGAGGACGTCGGTGAAGAGCTGATCGCCAACTACCGCGATCTCGTGCCGGCGCATGCCCAGCCGGCGTTTTGCCCGCAAGAAACCAAAGGGCAGAGGTTTGAGGGCGTTGGGGATGCACTCGACTTGCAGCTGGGCTGCCAGGAGGTTGACCCGGCCGGATTGGTTGTTCGAAAGCATCACGATGCGAAAACCGCGCTCGTGAGCCCGAGCCACCCAACTGATGTGCTCGTCCCCCAGCTCCGTCTCGCGGAAACCCAAAAGGGTGTTGTCGAGATCCACGATGAGGCCGCGGATGCCTGCGGCCTCGAGCTCCTCGTGAGGCACGTCATGCAGGCGTGGGGCGAACCGATCGGGCCCGAACATGCCGCATGCGTTCGCACCGGTTATCCCCGGTATCCTCGGGGCTCTCCACATGCCCTCCACTCGCCTGCCCGCTCGTCGAGGGGAACTGTCCACATCTTTACGGCCATAACCACAGCGGACCCACAAGGACTTCACTGAGAACCACCATATCTTGTGGTAAGTCGCTTGATGTGGCACAATAGGTAACCTAGCGGGCGATGGCGCAGCCATAAAGCTCGAACGCGTGTTCGAAATTACTCAAGGAGTTCGCATGAAGTTTTCGCGCACCTATTCTACCCCCGATAACCCGTATGCCGGCGTCGTTTTCGAGCCGCGGACCTCGCGCATCGTTAACCCCGACGGATCGGTAATCTTCGAGGCGCCCGACGTCATGGTCCCCGCCTCTTGGAGTCAGGTCGCCGTCGACGTGCTCGCGCAAAAGTACTGTCGCAAAGCCGGCGTTCCGAAGTGCATCACGCGAGTCGCCGAGGAGGGCGTCCCGGATTGGCTGCAGCGCTCGATCGCCGACGGCAGCGCACTAGAGGCCCTGCCTCGCGACGAGCAGTTCGGGCCCGAGCGCGATGCGCGGCAAGTCTTCAACCGCATGGCGGGATGCTGGACGTACTACGGCTGGAAGTACGGCTACTTTGATTCGGAAGGCGACGCGCAAGTTTACTTCGACGAAATGTGCGCGATGCTCGCGCGCCAAATCGGCGCGCCGAACTCGCCGCAATGGTTCAACACCGGGCTGCATTGGGCGTACGGCATTTCCGGCCCAGCGCAAGGGCACTGGTACGTCGATCCCACCGACGAAACCGCCCGCGCGTCGGCCGACACCTTTTCGCATCCACAGGTCAGCGCTTGTTATATCCTTGGAATCGAGGACGATCTCGTCAACGAGGGCGGCATCTTCGATGGCGTCCTGAGAGAGGCGCGCATCTTCAAAGGCGGCTCGGGTAGCGGAGCCAACTTTTCAAAGCTTCGGTCCGCGGGAGAGAAGCTGACCGGCGGCGGCACGTCGAGCGGTTTGATGTCGTTTCTGCGAGTCTTCGATCGGGCCGCCGGCGCAATCAAATCGGGCGGGACGACGCGCCGCGCCGCCAAGATGGTCGTGCTCAACGCCGATCATCCCGATATCGAAGAGTTCGTCAATTGGAAGGTTCGCGAAGAGCGTAAGGTAGCCGATCTGGTCATCGGCTCGCGCATTTTCGAGAAGCAGCTCAACGCCATCATTTCGGCCGCTCACGATACGCGCGTTCCGGATCACGCGCGCCTCGATCCGGCCCTCAATGCATCGCTGCGCAACGCCATTCGCGAAGCAATCAATGCCGGGGTTCCGCCCGGTGCGGCGCAGAGCGCGCTGGATTACGCGCGTCAAGGCTATACGCGTTTGGAGATCGAGCAGTACGACACGGCTTGGGACTCCGAAGCCTATATCACGGTCTCCGGACAGAACTCCAACAACTCCGTGCGGCTGACGAACGGTTTCTTCGATGCGCTCGACCGCGACGAGGATTGGCTGCTGACCGCACGCACGACCGGCGACGTCGTCAAACGCATAAAGGCGGGGGAGCTCTGGGAGCAGATTGCCGTCGCCGCATGGCAGTGCGCGGATCCCGGCTTACAGTTCGACGACACGATCCAAGAGTGGCATACCTGCCCCAACGACGACCGCATCAACGCCACCAACCCGTGCTCAGAGTATGTTTTTATAGATGATACCGCGTGCAATTTGTCCAGCCTAAATTTGGTCAAATTCCTCAACGACGACGGTAATTTCGATGCGAAGCGCTTTGCCCAAGCGGCTCGAATCTGGACGACGACGCTCGAGATCTCCGTCACGATGGGGCAGATGCCGTCGAGGCGGATCGCGGAAAAGAATCATGGCTACCGGACGCTCGGGCTTGGGTACGCAAATCTCGGCACGCTGTTGATGCGGTTGGGCTTGCCCTACGATTCCGAGGAAGGCTTCGGATGGTGCGCCGCAATCACGTCGCTAATGACCGGCGCGGCATACCGGACGTCCGCCGAAATGGCGCAGCAGCTCGGCCCCTTCGCGCGCTTCGAAGCGAACCGCGATCCGATGCTGCGCGTCATCCGCAATCATCGCAGCGCCGCCTACGCCGCGGACGCTGGCGTGTACGAAGCGCTCACGGTCACGCCCGTAACCCACGCACCGACGCTCTTCACCCAAGCCACGTGGGCACTGGCCCGCAAGATGTGGGACGACGCGATTTCCATCGGCGAGGTTGCCGGTTTCCGCAACGCTCAGACGGTCGTGATTGCGCCAACCGGATGCCTTACCGGTACCGCGTTGATTTCGACCGACCGCGGTCTCACCCGTTTACAGCGTTTGGGAAACGTGGACGGAGAGCAATGGCAAGATATCGACGTTCGCGTGCTCACCGACGACGGCGAACAGCGCGCGAGCCAGTTCTATCTCAATGGAATCTCGCCGACTCGACGCATCAGGACCAGCAGCGGCTACACGATTACCGGAACGCCCGAACACCGAGTGAAGATCGTCGACCGCCAGTCGGGCGATTTGGTCTGGAAGCGCTTCGCCGAAGTGGGGCCGGGCGACACCGTCGCGCTCTCGATGGGCGGCTTCGCCGGCAGTCCGCAGGTCGTCAATTTACCGCCGCTGGGCGACGAGCATTGGACCGCCGATTTCACGACGACGGCGCCTCAAATCCTAACGGCCGATCTCGCCGAGTTCGCCGGCTATTTCATGGGCGCCGGCACGCTGCACGCCAAGGGCTTACGCTTGCGCGTCGCCGATGAGGATGCCGACGTTCGCGATCGGCTCATCGCGCTGGCACGGCAGCTCTTCAACATCGAGGCCACGGTATCGCAGAAGGGCGCTTATGCGGAAATCGGGATTCATTCGGTTCCGCTTGCGATGTGGTGGCAAGCTTGCGGGTTCGGAAAGCATCACCCGGCCAGTGACTCGCGCAGCAAGAGCTACCTCGCCCACGTTCCCGATGCGGTACTCGCCTCGAACGATCCCGTTAGCTACGGAGCGTTCCTGCGCGGACTCTTTGAGGCCGACGGCACCGTCGTCAACGGCGCCGCGCACCTTTCGACGGCGAACGCAAGCCTGGCCGATGACGTGCGAACGGTGCTGCTCACGCTCGGCATTCCGACGAGTACCCGCATCGACAAATCCGGCTGGAGCGGCGCCGATCTCTACGTGTTGCGAGTTCGCAATGCCGATTACGTGCGCAACTTCCTTAAAACCGTCGGATTCATCGGTGACCGTAAGCGCAGCGCCGTGCGTCCGTGCGACACGTGGCAGGGCACTAAAGGCGACCGCGTCTTCCTGCGTAAAGACGTCCTGCGCACGCTCGTTCCGCATTCCAGCGAGCTCTACCCGCGGACCGCGCTCTACGGCTACCGCCACGCCGGCGCGATCAGCCGCACGGCGGCCTCCGAGCTGCTCGAAAGAACCGGCAGCATTGAAATAAAGACCGCGCTGACGTTCTTCTACGACGACGTCGCCTCCAACGATGATGGCGGCGAGCAGTTCACGTACGATCTCTCCGTGCCGGCCAACGTCACCTATTTCGCCAACGGGTTCATCTCGCACAATACGATCGGCCTCGTCATGGACTGCGACACGACCGGAATCGAGCCGGACTTCGCTCTGGTGAAGTTCAAGAAACTCGCCGGCGGCGGCTACTTCAAGATCGTCAATCAGTCCGTCGATGCCGCGCTGCATAAGCTCGGCTACTCGCAAGAACAGATCGAGGCGATCGAAACGTACGCCAAAGGCACGGGCACTTTGGAAGAAGCGCCACATATTAACCGCGCTACGCTCAAGGCAAAAGGGTTCGACGAGGATGCGATTGGGCGCGTCGAGGCGGTGCTTGCGAGCGCCTTCGAGCTGCCGTTCGTCTTCAATAAGTTCGTGCTCGGCGAAGAGTTCTGCGAAGAGCGCCTCGGCTTGAGCGAAGCGCAGCTCAACGATTGGAGCTTCTCGCTGCTTCGCGATGGCCTCGGTTTTTCGACGCAGCAAATCGAGGAAGCGTCGGCCCACATCTGCGGACGAATGACCGTCGAAGGTGCGCCCTATCTCAACGACGAGCATCTTCCCGTTTTTGATTGCGCCACGCCGTGCGGAAGATACGGTTCCCGCTACATCCGCCCGCTCGCACACGTCGACATGATGGCAGCCGCGCAGCCATTCGTCAGTGGTGCCATCTCAAAAACCATAAATTTTCCACAAACCGCGACAATCGAAGACGTCAAGGAAGCCTACCGCTATTCACGCGAGCGCATGATCAAAGCCGTGGCGCTCTATCGCGACGGATCGAAGCTTTCGCAGCCGCTGGCCGCAAGTTACGATTTCGGCAACGACGGCGGCGAACAGGAAGCGGCGAGCGGCTCGCAGCCGCAGCCCTTCGCGACGCCGATGCAGATCGCCGAGAAGATCGTCTATCGGTACATTGCCAAACGCCGGCCGATGCCACAGCGCCGCAGCGGCTATACGCAAAAGGCAACGATCGCCGGCCATAAGGTCTACCTCCGCACCGGCGAATACGAAGGCGGCCAGCTCGGTGAGATCTTCCTCGACATGCATAAGGAGGGCGCGGCCTTCCGCTCGCTGATGAACAACTTCGCGATTGCGATCTCGCTGGGGCTGCAGCACGGCGTGCCGCTGGAAGAGTTCGTCGAAGCCTTTACCTTCACGCGCTTCGAGCCGAACGGACCGGTCGTGGGTCACGATCATATCAAGATGGCGACCTCGATCCTCGACTATATCTTCCGAGAGCTCGCGGTCAGTTACCTTGGCCGCTACGATCTCGCGCACGTGGAGCCGTCCATGCAGATGGATGCCATGGGACCCGAAGCGCGCGAGGAGTACGTCGCCGAGGAAGAGGGAGCGGTCAAGGTCCGGCCGGTGGGTGTCGCCGAGATGTTCCACCCGGTGAGCACGCATCTCCATCCTGGCCAGCAACCGCGGCCGGCGATTGCACCGCCGGTCGCTCCAACGCTCCCTACCGGCAGCGCCGGCGGTGGAACGGCCGTCGCCGTCATGGTGAGAACCGAAGCGATCAATGCGTCGAAGGCCAAGGGTTACACCGGCAACGCGTGCTCGGAGTGCGGTCAGCTCACGATGGTTCGCAACGGCGCGTGCGAAAAATGCGATTCATGCGGAGCGACATCGGGCTGTAGCTGATAAGACGCAGCGGTCAGATTTAGTGACCATAGTCATTTTTTGGCCTGGCTTTCCCTTTCGGGTCTGTCGGAAGGTTGTTAACCTGGGTCTATAACCTAGGTTAACAAGCGCCTTCGACGAATCGCTATTCTCCAGCGGGGAGGGTAGGCGTATGCAGCGATTGGGTCTTGGACGCTCCATGCTCGGTAGCGTGGCGGCAGTCGCGCTGTTGTCTGGATGCGGTGGCTTAAATGGGCCACCGTTTGTGCTTTCGGAGGGCGGCGTCCCGGCACTCAGAGCAACCAGCGGCGAACTACTCTATGTCGCGAACGAAGGCGCCGCCGACGGCGTGACGATTCTCACTTATCCGCAGGGCAAGTACGTCGCAACGATCACGAACATCGGCGGCCCGACCGGCATATGCTCCGACGCGTCGGGTAACGTCTGGGTGTCGGCGTATGATGACGGGACGCGCAAGTTTCACCTTTATAAGTTCGAGCACGGCGGAACGAAGCCGATTGAAACGCTCCACGTGCCCGGCGGCGCCTGGGGCTGCGCGATCGATCGGGCGACGGGCGATCTCGCGACCTGGACCGCCTTCGCCGGTTCGGCGGGTGAGGTCGACGTGTTTCCGGGCGCGCGACAAGGCAAGCCGACCGTTTACCAAACGGACTTCGAACCCGTTGCCGGCACGTACGACAACCACGGAAACATCTTCGCCGACGGCATAGTAAACAGCGGCGACTTCATCTTTGAGGAGCTGGCGAAGGGCAGTAAGAGTTTTGCGCTCGTTCGGTTGAACAAGCCGGCCATCAACCCGGGCAGTGTCCAGTGGGACGGCAAGTACGTCGTCGTCGGCGAAGGTTTCGTCTCGAGTGGACCCGTGCTTTATCGGGTGCACGTCTCCGCGAACCGCGGAACGGTCGTCCACAGCGTGGTCTTGCAGGGGCTCGGGGTCCCGGTACGATTTTGGATTGAGGACGGTAATGTTGTGGCCATCCAAGGCAAGCACGCCGGTCGACAGATTGGGTTGTACGATTATCCGGCCGGCGGCAAGCGGGTCGGCGTGTTCTCAGGCTTCCACAATCCGATGGGGATGACGGTCAGCGTACCGCCGAAATAACGGGGGAGAGTCATGCAAATCGCAGTTCGTTGGCCGTCCGTGGCGGCCGTTGTAGGAGGAATCGCTTTACTATCAGGATGCGGCGGCTCGAATGGCTTGCCGGTCGCGCCTTCGTCAAGTGGTGCCTCGCGACAAAGCGGCGCGGTAGCGCCGCATGCGACCAGCGGCGATCTGCTCTACGTTGCGAACAAGCACCCTTCGGACGGCGTCAGTGTTCTCACGTTCCCGGAAGGAAAGCTGGTCGCGACGATCAAGCAGATCGCCGCAGTTCGGGGCATCTGCTCGGATACGTCCGGCAATGTGTGGATGACGACGTCCGGCACCGGAAGCCACCCATTTCACGCCTACAAATTCCGTCACGGCGGAACAAAGCCGGTCGAGGCGCTAAACACGCGCCGCGATGCGTACGGCTGCGCGGTCGATCCAACGACTGGTAACCTCGCTGTGATAAGTTACGGCGGATCCTCCGACGGTACAGTCGAGATTTGGCGTGGCGCGCGTACAGGCAGGCCCGCCGTTTATTACATTGGGTTCGGCCCGGATGCATGCGCGTACGACGACAACGGCGACCTCTTAGTCGACGGTCTCGGGGGACGGGCGTCGCGTTGGCGGAGTTGGTGAAAGGCGGGAAATATTTTACGGACGTCGCCCTCGGAAAAAACACGGGGTGGACCGTCAGCGGCATGCAATGGGACGGCACGCACGTCACACTCGGCGTTGCCACCATTTCTGGATCGTCCTCGCTCTATCGCGTACACGTCTCCGGTGAGCGCGGCAAGATCGTCGACATGGTGCACCTGCAGCACCTCGCTAGCTCGCCGCATTTTGCGATCGTGAACGGTGAAATCGTTGCGACCCAACGTGGCCCGGTCGTTCGCAGGATCGGCCTTTACGAATACCCAAGCGGCGGCAAGGCGCTCGACGTATTCTCGGGCTTCGACGATCCCGTGGGAATGGCGGTTAGCGTGGGGCCGAAATAGTCATTCACTGTCGGGAATAAGATAATCGTCGGGGTACTGGTGCATGAAGAACTTCGGTGGCTTGGGCGCCTTGATCGGAACGAACCTGGCCGGTTTTTGCGAAAAGTCAAAGCAGTCGCCTGCCGGTGAGTTCGCACGACGGTCGGCTTTGGCGAGCTGACCGAGACCATAGAGATCTTCGGCGAAGCGCAGCACGCTGGCCGTTTCGTAGTGGATGTGCGAGACGTAATCGTGTTTGACGTACGGAGATAGCATGAGTAGCGGTACCCGGAAGCCTAAGCTATCGCGATCCTTGTACTCCGGCGCGACCGGGTCGTAGAGACCGCCCCAGTCGTCCCATTGGATGAAGATCGCCGTTGAGTTCCAGAACTTGCTCCTGCCGACCGTGTTCACGAGCGCAGACACCCACGACGGCCCGTAGTCATCCGGACAGTTGGTGTGGTCCGAGTCGTCGCAGACGGGCGTGATCCACGTAAAGTTCGCGAGTTTCCCGGCCCGCACGTCGGTGATAAACTTCCAGTTGGGCGAAATGACGTCTTTCTTCCAATCCGGTCCATCGTAGATGTGTTTGACGGCTTGATAGCCCGACCAGGTTGCACCGTTGCCGCTGCCCGCGCCGTACCTGCTGGCATAGAAACGCCACGAGAGGTTCGCCTTGTCGAGTTCGTCGCCTAGGGTTTGATAGTCGAAGCACGCCTTCTGATAGCCCGTGAGGACGCGCTGCGTGGTGATCATTGAGACTTGGGCCGCCTCGTGATCCTCGCAACCCCAGTAGCCGCTGGGCAAGTCGGCGCTCCAGGCTGCCTGCGCGGCGATGATATATTGATGCGCGACGAAGCTCTCGTCGAGCTGCGACTGGAACATGCGATCGGCAAGCGCGCCTTCGTGCGCCATGTCGAAGTACGGCTTCGACTGATCGTGCGGAACGTACACGTACTGCGGGTACTTAAA
>Ga0182024_10026444_pt1 | contig 10197 bp, 11 predicted proteins | sample P32metaG_FD_120480 | JGI IMG/M metagenome (GOLD analysis project Ga0182024, IMG submission 120480) | Permafrost microbial communities from Stordalen Mire, Sweden - P3-2 metaG (Illumina Assembly) | ecosystem: Environmental > Terrestrial > Soil > Wetlands > Permafrost | place: Sweden: Stordalen...
CGATGAATACGTGATCGTGGGCGCGCACTACGATCACCTCGGACGCGGCAACTTCGATTCGCTCGCTCCGTCGCAGATCGGACAGATTCATCCCGGCGCCGACGACAATGCCTCCGGCACGGCGGGCGTGTTGGAGCTAGCGCGTCTACTTTCGCCCCAACGCGGTCAATTGAAACGCGGAATTCTCTTCATGGATTTCGCCGGAGAAGAACTCGGCCTGCTCGGATCCGCCGAATGGGTGAAAGAACCGACTCGCCCTCTGGACAAGGCCCTCGCCATGATCAATATGGACATGATCGGCCGCATCAAAGACGATAAAGTCTACATCGGCGGCGTGGGCACGGGCTCAACCTTCAAGCCCATATTGTTGCGAGCACAGCAGGAACAAGCAGAGAAAGACCAAGCGCAGAAGAGTTCAGCGTTCAAAATCGAATACTCCGCCAGCGGTTACTCTTCCAGCGATCACACTTCATTTGTGACCAAAAAGATTCCCGTCCTTTTCTTTTTCTCCGGACTGCATTCCGACTATCACAAGCCCTCCGACACCTGGGACAAAATCAACGCCCCCTCAGCGGCGAAGTTGCTCGACTTGATCGCAAATGTAACCGTGCAACTGGCGAATGCAAATGCCGATGACGCGCCTAAGTTTCAGACCGTCGTCGAACAAAAGCAGCCCGGCGGCGGCAGCGGCCAAGGCTACGGTCCCTACTTCGGATCGATTCCAGACTTTGGAGAAATTCCCAACGGCGTGAAGTTCGCCGACGTAAAACCCGGCTCGCCCGCGGCAAAAGCAGGTCTGAAAGCGGGAGACATTCTGATTCAATTCGGTGACAAGCCCATAAAGAATCTGTATGACTTTACTGACGCCCTCCGTCGCAGCAAGATTGGCGACATAGTCGAAGTGAAAGTCCTGCGCGACGGACAGCCGCTCACCGCGTCAGTCAAACTCGAGCAGCGAAAATAAGGCCCAATTCTGGCCGTTCTCATCAATGCGGACGCGCTAAAGGAAAAAACGCAGGGCCCGTACCTTATTGTTACCTTCCGGCGCTTTTTCTTTGTCCATAATCCGCAACTGCGGTTATCCTAATCCGGCTCTCGTTCCGCTCCATGCTGCAACGCAACGCCTGGAGCGTTCATCTTCTTCTGCAATCTGTTTGCGAAATGCGCGCATGAAATTTCTGAAACGATTCCGAGGCCGGACCCTGCTATTCCTAGCGGTCGTAGGACCCGGGATCATTACCGCCAACGTCGACAACGACGCCGGCGGCATCCTGACCTATTCGCAGGCCGGCGCCCAGTACGGTTTCCTCCTGCTCTGGACCATGATTCCGATCACGCTCGCCTTAATCGTTGTGCAGGAGATGAGCGCCCGCATGGGCGCGGTCACCGGTAAAGGACTCAGCGACCTCATCCGCGAAGAGTTCGGCCTGCGCATCACGTTTCTGATGATGCTGGGAATTCTGATCACCAATTTCGGCAACGTGGTCACGGAATTTATCGGCATCGCCACCAGCCTCGAACTATTCGGCCTTTCTCGCTATGTAACCGTGCCCGTCTGCGCCGTCATCGTTTGGCTGATCGTCGTGAAAGGCCAATACAAAAGCGTAGAGAAAGTCTTCCTCGCAGCGTCGTTCTTCTATATCACTTACATCTTCGCCGGAGCGCTGGCCCATCCCGCCTGGAAAGTCGCAACCGCCGCAACCTTTAAGCCGCCGGAGTGGGCAAAGTTTCGCGAACAAGCGTACCTCTACATGGTGATCGGAGTCGTAGGGACCACGATAGCTCCATGGATGCAGTTCTACCTGCAAGCCTCGGTTGTCGAAAAAGGCGTGACCCGGCGCGGCCTTCACGCTTCGCGCTGGGACGTGATTGTAGGCTGCATTTTCACCGACGTGGTTGCCTGGTTCATCATCGTAGCGTGCGCGGCAACCCTGTACATCCACGGATTCCGCGACATCAAGTACGCCGCCGATGCAGCGCAGGCCCTCAAACCGCTGGCCGGGCAGTACGCCTATATTCTCTTTGCCGTCGGCTTGTTCAACGCTTCACTCTTTGCCGCGTCGATTCTGCCGCTTTCTACCGCGTACACGGTATGCGAAGGCCTGGGGTTCGAATCCGGCGTGGATAAGCGCTTCGGCGAAGCTCCATTTTTCTACTGGCTCTACACGCTGCTGATCGTGGCCGGCGGCGCGGTCCTGTTAATTCCCGGCTTGCCGCTGGTAAAGATCGCAGTCCTGTCGCAGGTAGTGAATGGCATTGTGCTGCCCTTCGTGCTGATTTTCATGCTGCTGCTGATCAACAAAAAGGAACTCATGGGAAAGTACGTTAATTCGCGCCTCTTCAATGCCGTGGCGTGGTTGACGACATTCGTGATGATCGGCCTCACGCTTGGATACTTCTGGTCTCTGATAAAGTAGCGGCGGGAAGCAGAGCCCTCTGCATAGCCGCAGCTATGGATTCACAACAATCTTCCCGAACATCTGGCTCTTCTCCAGATATTCATGCGCAGCGCGCAATTCGCTGAGCGGAAACGCGCGATCAACTACCGGCTTCAGTCGCCTGGCAAAAACGTGCCGCAGCACTTCATGCAAGTCGCCCATGGTTCCCATATAAGAGCCCCGCAGGTTCAGCTGCCGAGCGAACAGATGCCGAAGGTCGATTGCAACATTCGGTCCTGTAGTCGCGCCGCAAGTCACCAGCGTGCCGCCGGTCTTCAGCGATTTTACACTCTCGTCCCAGGTCGCCGCGCCGACGTGCTCCACCACAATGTCGACGCCTTCTTTATTCGTGATCTTGCGCACCTCGTCGGAAATCTTCTGCTGGTAATGGTTAATGCCAAAATCCGCGCCCAGTTCGCGGCCCTTCGCCAACTTCGCTTCGTCGCCCGCAGTCGTAATCACGCGGCAGTAAAAAAGTTTAGCAATCTGAATCGCGGCAATCCCCACGCCCGAACTCGCTCCCAGCACCAGCACGGTTTGTCCCGGACGAACACCGGCCAGCGCGACCAGCATGTGCCACGCTGTCACGAATACAAGCGGCACGCTCGCGGCCTGATTGAAATCGAGCGAATCAGGAATCGGAATCACGTTCGCCGCCGGCACCGCAATCAGTTCGCAGTTCCCACCATCCACGCCGTTCCCGAGCACAGTAAATGCGCGGCATTGATTCTGCACGCCAGCAACACACTTCTCGCAATGCCCGCAGTAATGCATTGGCGAAAGCAACACGCGCTGCCCCGCCTTGAATCCGCTCACATACTCGCCCAACTCAACGATTTCTCCCGCAACATCGCTGCCAAGAATGTGCGGTAGTTTCACTCCAGGCAAACCCTTGCGCACCCATATATCGAGATGGTTCAGCGAACACGCCCGCACGCGCACCAGCACCTGATCCTTGCGCGGCTGCGCATCTGGGATGTCTTCATATGTCAAAACTTCCGGTCCGCCGAATTTATGAATGCGAACTGCTTTCATGATTGCTTCTCCTAATTAGGTGTGATGCTACACTCTGCCGACCTCTGCATTCCACCCACCGAAAAGTTGGGAGTGGGGTGTTTTGAATCTGCCGCGTCCTCCAAACGCTGAGGGTCACGCCCGCGATGGATCTGGACTTGCGGATCACGTTTGGAGTTTGGAAGAATTGGTGGGATTATTAGACAGCAAAACGCGTCACACCGCCGCATGATGAACAAGACGACTGCCGCGCAAGGTTTTGGAGTAGCTCTCGCAACGCCTCTTGCGATTGGAACCGCTGCTGTGGCCTATAAGGCTCAACTGCATATCTTCCTGATCCCGATGATTTTCATCGTCGTTTGGGTTGGGCTTTTCAAAACTGTAGTCTGGACTTTTATGCGCAAACTCCCGGTTACCAGCGCGGAACACCGCAGACGAAATAAGAACCTTTACGATTGGCTACGTTCCCAAGGACGCCGCTAATTCAAAACAGCCCACTACCAAAACCCGGGTTGCAGATCAGTTTGAATTTCTGACGGCATCGTCGTCAGTAGATGGCGTCATCCTGAGCGTAGCCGTTCTTCAGGCGCAGCGGAGGATCTCCAGCTACGGTTCCGCTTGCAAAGGTTGACAGTCATCCGGGACCGGTCCACCATTAGAGTGCTTGGCAAGCCGCGTTAACCCTATTGGTTTAGAGAAGCCCCGGAGTGATGATCCGGGGCTTTTGCTTTTCTGCGTTTGACTCTCGCTGTTAACCGACAGATAATCAACACTGCAAGTCCAGCCTCATGGATATCTACGAGCAAATCGTGCGACTGCGCCGCGAAGGGCGCCGCGGCGCCGTCGCCACCATCGTAAACGTGCGCGGATCGATACCCTCATTCAAGACTGCGAAGATGCTGGTGCGCGACGACGGCTCGATCGTCGGCACCATCGGAGGCGGTTGCGTCGAAGCCGACGTGTGGCAGGCCGCACGGGAAGTAATGGAATCCGAGAAGCCACGAACCCTCAGCTTCGATCTCAATCAAGACCCGAAGTATGATACTGGCTTGGTTTGCGGCGGCACGCTCGATGTTTTCATCGAGCCCGTATTGCCTCCAGCATTACTTTATGTATTCGGCGCAGGCCACGTTTCCGTAAATCTTTGCAAAGTAGCCGCCAACGCCGGGTTTGACCTCATCGTCACCGACGACCGCTCCTCTTACGCCACCAAAGAACGCTTTCCGGCAGCTCGCGAAGTGTACGCGCTCGATTTCGACGAAGCTACGCAGAAGCTCGACCCCAACGAGGGTTCCTACATTGTGATTGTCACGCGAGGCCATCGCGACGATATGCGCATCCTGCGCTGGGCGGTTCAAACGCGCGCTCGCTACGTCGGCATGATCGGATCCAAACGCAAAGTCATCGAAATCTTTAAGACGCTGCAAAAAGAAGGCGTGCCCGCGCACCTGTTCGATCGCGTTCACGCGCCCATCGGCCTCGACATCGGAGCCATCACCCCGGAAGAGATTGCAGTCGCGATCACGGCAGAGCTAATCGCGATTCGCCGCCACGCCGACGCCACCGTGCCCCACATGAGCTGGTTCCGTTCGCAACAGCGCGCCGCTCCTGCGGATGTTCCGAATGCAACTGCCGCTCTGGACAAGCACGAATGACTTCGGTTGAGTCGTTGAAGTACTGCCGATGATTTGTAGATTGTCATCCCGAGCAAAGCGAGGGACCTTGGTGTTTGCTTGCGCCAGCACGACTGATGGTGCAAGCAAAAACCAAGCTCCCTCGCTTCTCGGGAAGACACGCGCACCTCTAATCGCTTAATCAAAAATCAACAAATCTTTGCAGTTCCCTGCTATCTTCGCAGCATGACCCGCGCTTCCAGCTTCGCCGGTGTAATCCTCGCAGCCGGAGACTCGTCGCGCATGGGCCGGGACAAAGCCTTGCTGCCATGGCCTCCGCCAGTTGCGGGGCAAGCCGCCTCCACTGAGACCTTTCTTTCGGCCGCAATTCGTTCTCTGGCGCCGGCCACGGAGTTCGTTCTGGTCGTAGTGGGAAAGAACGAAGGGGCTCTGGCGCCGATTATTTATGCGCAAGGCGCATCTCTGGTGGTTAACCCGGATTCGAGTCGCGGCCAGTTCAGTTCGCTGCAGGTCGGTCTACATGAAGTGCTCAACCGCGGCCGCGATGCCGCAATGGTCACACTGGTCGACCGCCCTCCGGTGGGCACAACGACTGTCCAGACGCTGCACGACGCGTTCGAAGCTTCTGATGAGAAAATCTGGGCAGTCGTCCCCGAGTTTTCTGGCAAGCACGGGCATCCCTACCTGATCGGGCGCGAAATGATGGAAGCGTTTCTCCGCGTTCCGCCCACATCGGTCGCCCGTGATATCGAACACCAGCATCAAGAGCACATCCAATATCTCGAGGTCAACGATCCGCTGGTCGCTTTGAATATCAACACTCCGGAGGATTACGCGGGGCTGGCACGCGTTACCGTTGATCGATGAACTCCCCAGAGGCCGAAGCGTTTATCGAATCGATTCTGCGCCTCGATCTGCGCGTTGCAGCCTTTGACTGCGACGGCACGCTGTGGGCGGGCGATGCCGGGGAACGCTTCTTCGATTGGGAACTAAAAGAAGGCGGCATTGTTTCGAATGCGCTCGACAAGCCCATGCGTGCGCGATACGCCGCCTACAAGCGCGGCGAGGTTGATGAGACAACCATGTGCGGCGATATGGTGACGATGCACAAAGACGTTTCAGAAGCGAAGCTGATGGACGCGGCGACGCGCTTCTTCGATGAGTTCTTCGTCCTGCAAATCTTCCCCGAAATGCAAGAACTTGTCCGGCGCCTGCAGGAAAACGAATGTGAAGTCTGGGCCGTCTCTTCTTCAAACGAATGGGTGATTCGCGCCGCGATGAAACATTTCGGTATACCCGAGAACCGCATCCTTGCGGCCAAGGTGGAAGTCGACGATGGCATCGCGACTGATCGTCTGATTCGCGTGCCTTCCGGTCCCGGCAAACCGCAGGCGTTACACGAAGTCGCGAGGAAAGAGATCGATGCCGCTTTCGGCAATTCGCGCTGGGACGCAGACATGTTGGCGATGGCGAAGCACGCTGTTGCAATCAATCCGAATCCGGACCTCGAGTCGATGGCCAAGGAACAGGGCTGGCGCATCTATTTTCCAGAGGGCACGCGGCCAGCTTCCAGCTCCTAGCACATCGAGCGCACCATCGGCTTTCGCTTAGGGGATAGAAGCTAGGAGCTAGAAGCTTCTCGTCTACAATTAACCTGCCCATGTATTCCGCGCAGTTACTCGATCATTTTCAAAACCCGCGCAATGCCGGAGAGATCGCCGATGCAGACGCCGTATCGGAAATTGAAAACCCGGCGTGCGGAGACATCCTGCGCCTGAGCCTGAAAGTCAGCGCGGATCGAATCACTCAATCCCGGTTCAAGGCAAAAGGCTGCGTGGCGGCGATTGCCTGTGGCTCGGCACTAACGGATTTAGTTGTGGGAAAGTCGTTTAACGAAGCTCGGGACTTGGTGCGCGAGGACGTCAGCGCCGCCGTCGGAGGTCTACCGCAAGCCTCAACCCACGCTGCTCAGTTGGCACTCGATGCTCTTTCGGCAGCGCTCAGGCAGATCAAGCAGTAGTCTAAGATTCATGCCATCCGCCCACACGCCGCGCCGCATCGTCAGCCTGCAGCCGAGCGCGACGGTCATCCTGGCCGCCGTCGGTGAACTCGACCGCGTAGTCGCATGCACGAAATATTGCGCGGATGTGGTTCCTGAAATCACCTCGCGGCCGCGAATCATCCTTGCCGACTCTTGGACTGCTAACGCCGAACAGATCATGAGTTCGCAGCCCAACCTCGTCATCGCCTCCGTGCCTTATCAGGAGAAAGCGGTAATCGAAATACTCAAGTCCGGAGCGCGCTTCTTAGGCTTTGCCCCGAAATCTCTGGCTGACATTTATGCGGACATCGCGATCATCGCCGGTGCCGTGGGAGCGAGCGATCGCGGCGAAGAAGTGATCGACCGCATGCAACAGCGGATCGAACGAGTCCGCACTTGCACCACTGGGTTGGCTCGTCCGAAAGTGTTTTGCGAAGAGTGGGGCAAGCCGCTGATTGCTTCGCAAGCCTGGGTTGCGGAGTTGGTGGAAGCGGCTGGAGGTGAGTTCGTAGGCATACCGGGGAAGCAGATTTCCGCAGAAGAAGTAGCCGGCATGGATCCTGATGTTTTGGTCGCCGCCTGGTGTGGAGCGGGCGACCGCGTGCCTCTGGAGAAAATCGTCAGCGAGCGTAAGTGGCAGGAAACCCGCGCCGTTCGCGCGTCCCGGGTCTATTGCATTCGCGACGAGCACCTTAACACGCCCGCTCCCACGCTTCTTCGCGGGCTTGACGCACTTGCATTTGCGATTCATCCCGAACTCTTTGCTGCAACGGAGGGAATCCGGCGGATTACCTTAGTGCCATCTTCCACAGCCGCGAATCTCCCACTCTGAGTTAAGATTCTGGTCATGTCCGTCACAACCAGAATCGAAGAGGTTCGCAACGAAGTCACGGAACTCGCCCAGGCCGCGCCGACCGCCAATGACCTGATGCAAGGCGTGTGCAGGCTCTTACACGAGCGCATGCTGAAGTACAACTGGGTTGGCTTCTACATGCTCGAACCCGGCGCCAAGCCACCCATGCTGGTGCTGAACGCCTTCGTGGGCGCCATGACTCCGCACACACGGATTCCGCTCAACCAGGGCATTTGCGGGGCTGCCGCTTCGAGCGGGAAGACCATCGTGGTCGACGATGTCAGCAAAGACCCGCGCTACCTTGCCTGTTCGCTCGAGACTAAGTCTGAAATTGTCGTTCCTGTTTTCGTGGCGAATCAGGTCGCCGGTGAACTCGACATCGACAGCCATTTCTCTGCCGCGTTCGGAGTCGAAGACCAGCAGCTAGTCCAATACTGTGCCGAGATGGTTGGCAAGAGGCTGGAGAAGTCGCGGTGAACGCCGCGAGCGAACACCAGGATCCCTCGCTTCGCTCGGGATGACAAAACGTCCGGGATCACAAAAGCGGCTGAGGACCAATGGGCAACGTCGTCGCGCTCGACACTTGGCTGGGCTCGCTTCCCTTCAGCCGCCGACAGTCGCCGCATCAACCATTACTTCTAATTATGAAACGCGTCGTCGCAGCCGTGATCGAGAAGGATGGCAAGCTGCTGGTCTGCCAGCGCACGCGGCATCAGACCATGCCGCTGAAGTGGGAGTTCCCCGGAGGCAAGATTGAAGAGGGCGAACAGCCTCGCGACGCTCTGCGGCGGGAACTGGAAGAAGAGCTAGGCATTCATGCCACCATCGGCGACGAGATCGTCCGACTGCAGCACACTTACCCCAACGGCGCGATGGTGGAGCTGAGGTTCTTTGTGGTGCGCGAATACCGCGGAGAGATTGAGAACCGCATCTTCCGCGATGTGCAGTGGTCTGCTCCAAAGGACTTGCCGTCTTATGACTTCCTCGATGCAGATGCTTCCCTGGTGAGAGACTTGGCGGCGGGAAGACTTATCTGATGACCTCGCTAGAAATCATGTTTATCGTTTGGTTAATGAGTACCGAGTACCTGGCACCTAGATGGCTTGCGGCTTACTGAGGGAATGTTGCACCGGCGGGCCTCGAGAAAAATAACGGATCGAATCCGCTAAAATATTTGGAATCAGCTACTTAAGTTGGTCGATCTCCGGTGAGTCCGCCTAAAATATTGATTCCAAGGAACTTGTCTCTAAAATACTGCGGACAAAGGAGTTAGACGAACAAGCGATCCCTAAGTTCTTTAGAATCAGTCAGGCCATTTCTGTCGGGACTGAAATCCGCCGGATTCGGGCCGTAAAATCTTGTGCGCTAATGACTTAGCTTAGAGATATTCAGTTTTAAATGAGCTGTCGTTACAGCTAATAGTATGTTCCGCTTGCGTGAGCGAGTCAAGGGAAATCGGGGGCCGGGACATCGAGCTTGTGTAAATTGGGTCGAGGGTGGGGTTTTTCTATTCCATGTTTGCGAGACAGCGCAGGTACGCCGGCGAGTATCAACAAGCTGGAGTAGAATCGCTTCGTGTTTTTCAAGATCGTCGGCCAAATTATTGACGTTGAGATTATCGCCTCGGATAAAGGCGTACGCGAACGGCGGCGATTACGAAAGCTTTACGGCGGTCGCCGCTGGACAAAGCTGAAAGGGACGGCAGCAATCAAGCTCGCGGATGGTACGATGTGTTTTGCCGAAGTGCATTGGTATGAGGCGCACGGCGTTGGGGCGAAGGAGATCAAGATCAAGAGAATTCTGGAAATCCAATGAAGCAAAATGAATTTCAGTTCGCGGTCTGCGTGAAAAAGAAGAATTACGCTGCCGCGCTTGAATTGCGAAAGCTTTACCAGGTTGTCGCGGACGAAACCGCGGCCAAGTTGCACCAGATTCGCGTGATTGACGAGTCGGGCGAGGACTATCTCTATCCCGAAGAATACTTCGTCCCAGTGCAGCTACCCCAGTCGGCGGGAAAAGCAGTCCTGCGTGCGGCAAGTGTTAAAGGCTAAACGCGGGGCTTCTCATCTTTCCAACCTCTAGATGGTCCTATCCACGGTGACGTAAATTCGATTGTGTAAAAAGGAAGAGGGTGTAAGTTGGCTTTGGCCTCACAAGCTAAAGCCTTTCCGAAAGGAGACCTACACCCATGGCGAAGATTACACCGATCACCGAGCA
>Ga0182024_10026445_pt1 | contig 10197 bp, 8 predicted proteins | sample P32metaG_FD_120480 | JGI IMG/M metagenome (GOLD analysis project Ga0182024, IMG submission 120480) | Permafrost microbial communities from Stordalen Mire, Sweden - P3-2 metaG (Illumina Assembly) | ecosystem: Environmental > Terrestrial > Soil > Wetlands > Permafrost | place: Sweden: Stordalen...
GAGCGCTCCGACCGAGCTATTTGATGAACAGAATCTCCGCGTACTTCGGCAGCGGCCACAGGTCGTCGGCCACCACCTTCTCCAGCCGGTCGGCCGCCGTCCGCATCTCGGTCATCGCCGGCAGCACCACGTCGTGCATATAACGGCCGTGCTCCAGCACGTCGCCGTGCGGCTGGTTCTCCTCCAGGTTGGCGGTCTCCAGCCTGCGAATCGCCTCCAGGAACGAGGTGATCAGCTCCTCGGTCTCGGAGGCCAGCTCGGGCAGCTGCGCGCTCAGCAGCTCAGCCAGGTTCCGGGCCGCCGCGGGCAGCAGCATCGTCCGGGCCAGCGAGGCCGCCATCTCGGCTTCGATGTTGATCTTCGTCACGTACTGCTCGGCGAACACCTCGAAGCGAGAGTCCAGCTCGCGCTGCGAGAGCACCCCGTAGTTGGAGAACAGCGTGACCGTCTCGTCCGCCACCAGATAGGGCAGCGCGTCCGGGGTGGCCCGCAGGTTGAGGAGCCCGCGCTGCTCGGCCTCGCTGTGCCACTCCTCTGAGTAGTTGTCCCCGCCGAACACGATCCGCTTGTTGGCCGTGTAGGAGCGCCGGAGGATCGGCGGCACCGCCGCCTCCAGACTCGCTCCACCCGACAGGGCGTCCTCCAGCTCCTCGGCCAGGTCGTCGATCGCCTCGGCCACGATCGTGTTCAGCACCGTGTTGGGCAGCGACAGCGACATGCTCGAGCCCAGCGCCCGGAACTCGAACTTATTGCCCGTGAAGGCAAACGGCGAGGTGCGGTTGCGGTCTCCGCCGTGCATCGGCAGGCGCGGCAGGACGGGCGTGCCCAGGCCCAGGAAGGATTCCGGGGTCGACTCCCCGGCCTCGCCCTGCTCGATCGCCCCGAACACATCCTCCAGCTGGGTGCCGAGGAAGATCGAGATGATCGCCGGAGGGGCCTCATTGGCTCCCAGGCGATGGTCCTGTCCCGGAGAGGCGATCGAGGCGCGCAGCAGACCCTGGTGCCGGTTGACCGCTTGGATCACGGCAGCGCAGAAGAACAGGAACTGGAGGTTCTCGTGCGGGGTGTCGCCGGGCTCGAGCAGATTCTCAGCCTGGTCTGTGCCCATCGACCAGTTGTTGTGCTTGCCCGAGCCGTTGATTCCGGCGAACGGCTTCTCGTGCAGGAGGCAGACCAGCCCGTAGCGCCGGGCCACGTTCTGCAGGACCTGCATGGTCAGTTGCTGGTGATCGGCGCCCACGTTGGAGTTCTCGAACACCGGGGCGAGCTCGTACTGGTTGGGCGCCACTTCGTTGTGGCGGGTCTTGACCGGCACGCCGAGCTTGAACAGCTCCCGCTCGGTCTCCAGCATGTAGGCCAGGATCCGCTCGGGGATCGACCCGAAGTAGTGGTCGTCCAGCTCGTGGCCCTTGGGGGGCTTGGCGCCGAACAGCGTGCGCCCGGTGGTGATCAGGTCGGGACGCTCGAAGTAGTACTGCTCGTCGATCAGGAAGTACTCCTGCTCCGGGCCGACGGTGGTGAAGACCCGCCGGGGGCTGTGGTTGTCAAACAGCTTCAGCGCCCGGATGGCCGACTTGGAGAGCGCCTCCATCGAGCGCAGCAGCGGGATCTTGTGATCCAGCGCCTCGCCGGTCCAGGAGGCGAACGCGGTCGGGATGACCAGCACGGCGCCGTTGGGGTTCTCCAGGACGAAGGCCGGCGAGGTGGGATCCCAGGCCGTGTAGCCGCGCGCCTCGAACGTGACGCGAATCCCTCCGGTGGGGAACGAGGAAGCATCGGGCTCGCCCTGGATCAGCTCCTTGCCGCTGAACTCGGCCAGAGCGGTGCCCTCGCCGGTCGGCCCATAGAAGCTGTCGTGCTTCTCGGCGGTGATCCCGGTGAGCGGCTGGAACCAGTGCGTGTAGTGGGTGGCGCCCTTCTCCAGGGCCCACTCCTTCATGGCCAGCGCCACGGCATCGGCGGTGGAGGTGTCGAGCGCGTCTCCGCGGGCCAGCGTCTGCGACAGCCGGCGGGCGACGTCCCGGGGCAGGCGCTGGCGCTGCACCGCGGGGCTGAACACGTTCTCGCCGAAAACCTGGTTGTCCGGGCTGGTCAGATCCGGCGCTCCGAGTGCCCCGCCGTTGGGTGCCCACTGGGCGGCGAGGACGTTTTGCTGACGAATTCGGGGCATGGGTTCTCCAGTTTGTTCTCGTTTGCCCGCCCGTGGCGGCCCCAGGCGTGCATTAGTGACGCACGTCCCAAGACGTGCGAGGGCCAGATTATGTCCCCGTCAGCCCGTCGTCACTATCCAATTGGATAAACCGCCGGTCTCGGACCCCCGCCCGAGGTCGCAAAGTGCGGGAAACCCCTACGGGGTGTTGCCCTTCTTGCGGTAGACGATCTTGCCGTTGTTGTTGACGTAGGCCTCGCGCGGCTGGCTGGAGATCGTCACCCGGAAGCTCCCGGACGCCGGCCCGCCGCTGGCCAGCACTGCCCTGGCCTTGCCGTCGAGCCCCGCCGCGACCTCGTACTTGACCGTGTAGGTGCCGGCCTGCACCGCGGTCACCGCCCAGGCGAACCGCGCGGTGTGCCCGGGCAGCAGCTTGCCCATCGCCCAGGTGTTGGAGTAGGCCGTGGCGTCGCCGCCCGGGCCGCTGTTGTGGCAGCTGTACTGGCAGGGCCCCGGCGCCTGGTCGACGACCCACACCGGGCGTGACCGGCTGGCCAGCACCGGCTGACCCGGCTGGGACTGGGGCAGCAGCGCCCCGAAGGCGGCGGCGGCGGTCCCGTCGGCGGGATTGAGAATCGTCACCGCGATGTTGGGGATCGGCTTTTGACCCACGTTGCGCAGGCTGATCACCAGATCGCTGTGCTGGGAGAGCCGCTGGGAGGTGGGGAAGCTGGCCTGCGCCACCTGCACCGGGAACTTCCCGGACGGATTGCTGGCGCTCGGCGAGGAGCTTCCTCCGCACGCGGCCACCAACAGTCCGGCCAGCACCGCACCACAGCTGATTCTCCACCCGCTCACAGCGCGCGGAACATACCACTCCGCGCGCGGCCAAACCCCCGGTACATGCTTGAAAATCCCACCTAACGGTAGATCGGTGGGGCTGGCTGCACAGTGCCAGCCCCACCGCCCGGCCGCAGGCGGCGAGCGGTGACGGTTCCGGCTTGGTAGTGGGGATCGCCTTCGCGTAGGCTTGCGGGCCGGCGCCCGATCGGCGCCGTGCAGGGAGGAATGGAGAGCACGTGATTCGGACAGCGGTCGATCGGGCGTTCCTGCCCACCAAGGGCGTCCTCGAAGAGGCCGGGAACATGATGATCCTGACCGGTCGCACGATCGTCTCCGCCGTCCGCCCTCCCTACCCGTACGGACCGGAGTTCGTGGGCCAGTTCATGTTCGCCCTGCGGCTGTGCTGGTTCCCGCTGCTGATCTCCACGATCGCCTTCGGCTACGAGGCCCCCGGGCTCCAGGCGGCCAACTTCCTCGTCCTGTTCGGCGCGCTCGATCGCCTGGGCGGGTTCTTCGTGCTCGCCTCGATTCGGGAGTTTGCCCCGTTCGTGGACGCGATCGTGCTGGCCGGCGTGGCCGGGACCGCCATCACCGCCGACCTGGGTGCCCGCAAGATCCGCGAGGAGCTGGACGCCCTGCAGGTGCTGGGCGTCGATCCGATCAAGAACCTCGTCGTCCCCCGCTTCCTGGCCCTGATGCTGGTCACCGGGCTGTTCGACATCTACGCGCTGCTGTTCGGCATCTTCGGCGGCGTCCTGGCCACGCTCGTCAACCACGCTCCGCTGGGCCCCTTCTGGGCGACCTTCTTCAACAACGCCTCCACCACCGACCTGTGGGGTTCGGTCGTCAAGACGACCCTGTTCGGAGCGATCATCGCGGTCGTCTGCTGTTACAAGGGGATGACCGCCTCCGGCGGCGCCGAGGGCGTGGGACGGGCCGTCAACCAGGCGGTGGTGATCGCCTTCCTGGGGATCTTCGCCTTCAACTACGTGTTCACGCAGGTGCTGCTGGCCACCCACCCAGAGCTGACCACGATCGTCCGATGAGAGGGGTGAACCGGCATGGGTGAGCTCGCTGCTGTCCCCCGCGGATGGATCGAAGCGTTCGGCGAGATGGTCAAGCTCGGCGCTCGCGTCGTCGGCGAGGTCGCGCGGCTGCGCGTGCTCAAGTACTTCGGCGAGACCCTGCGGCAGGCCGGCATCCTGATCCTCTCCTCGACCCTGGTGATCTGGGGACTGGTGTTCATCATCGGGCTGCAGTGCGGGATCGAGGGCGCCTACTTCAACGAGTCGACCGGAACCCCGGCGTACGCCGGCGTGTTCGCCGCCTGGTGCGATCTGCGCGAGCTGGTGCCGCTCGTCTTCGGCTACATGATGGCCGCCAAGGTGGGCACCGGAATCGTGGCTGAGCTCGGCTCGATGCGGATCTCCGACGAGATCGATGCGCTCGAGGTGATGGGCATCAGCGGCATCACCTTCCTGTGCGCCACGCGGCTGCTGGCTGCCGTGCTGGTCCTCCCGTTCGTCTACCTGTGCGCGATCGGGGCCGGCTTCCTGGCCAGCTACATCGCCGTCGTCCAGCAGATCGGCTACGTCTCCTCCGGAGGCTTCTTCTTAATCTTCTGGGAGTTCCAGAATCCACCCGACATGTTGTTCAGCCTGATCAAGGCGATGGCCATGGCGGTATTGATCGTTCTGGTCGGGTGCTACTACGGCTACAACGCCAGTGGTGGGCCTGTAGGTGTGGGCACCGCCACGGCCAAATCGATGGTCGTCAACATCGTCGGAGTGCACCTGATCAGCATGCTGGGCACGCAGCTCTTCTGGGGCGCGAACCCACGAGCACCAATCGGAGGCTGAGATGCAGAATTCGTTCGGACAGGACGACCGGGACCCCGACCAGCGCGAGCAGCCCGCTCCCCTGGGCCCGTCCGGCACCTCCTACGGATCCGACCAGGCGCCGACCAGCGACGTCGCCTCGGCGGCCGGCCCTGGGCACCCCGGCGCCGGCCCGGAATCCGGATCGCGCGTGTCGGTGGTGGATGAGCACCCGCCGCGGCCCGACCCCCCGGAGGGCGCCTCCGAGGACGAGTACAAGTGGCACAGCTACAAGGTGTATCCCTCTGGCCGCCCGGACGCGGTGGAGTTCATCGACACCTATAAGGCGTTCGGTAAGAACCGGATTCTCCGCGGCCTCAACATGGGCCTGCCGGAGGGGATGGTGTCGATGATCATCGGGCCCTCCGGAACCGGCAAGTCGGTGTGCATCAAGCACATGGTCGGGCTGCTCTACCCCGACCAGGGCGACATCCTCGTGCACGGCCGGTCGGTCCCCAACATGCCCGACGACGACCTGTTCGAGATGCGCAAGAAGTTCGGGCTGCTGTTCCAGGACGGTGCCCTGTTCGGCTCGATGAACCTGTATGACAACGTCGCCTTCCCGCTGCGCCAGCACACCGAGAAGGGTGAGGACGAGGTCGAGGACGTCGTTATGCGGCGCCTCACCGAGGTCGGCCTGTCCGACGCGCGGGAGAAGATGCCGAACGAGCTCTCGGGCGGCATGCGCAAGCGCGCCGGGTTCGCCCGCGCGCTCGTGCTGGAGCCCGACATCGTGCTGTTCGACGAGCCGGACTCAGGTCTCGACCCGGTCCGCACGGCATTGCTCGGCGAGCTGATCATCGAGATCCACCGAGACATGATGGAGGACGCCAAGAAGGCGCAGAAGCAGCATCTGCCCACCTTCGCGGTGGTCACCCACGACATCATGAGCGCGCGCCGGGTGGCCGACTACATCAACGTCCTGTGGCGGGGGCGGATCGTCGAGGCCGGACCGGCGGAGGACATGCTGAACTCCGACAACCCGTTCATCCGGCAGTTCCTGGCGGGCGAATCGCAGGGCCCGCTGACGATGGACTAGATGATCGTCTAGTAGCGCCCACGGGGCCGCCGCGACGGTAGCCTCCAGGCAACGATGCGCGCGAGGGAGAGCCTGGAGCGGCTGGTGGAGCTGGCCGCTCGCCGCCCGCGGCTGACCGTGGCGCTGGTCGCTGCGCTGACCGTGGCCTGCGGGCTATTGGCCCTCGGGTTGCGCCCGTCGGCCGGCACCGACACGTTCGTCTCCAGCTCCTCCGCCGACTACAAAGCCACCCAGGTCGACTACCGGAAGTTCGGCTCGGACCCCGTGGTCATCCTGATCCAGGAGCCGCTCACCGATCTGGTGGAGAGCAAGGATCTGGGCACGATCACCGAGCTGGAGGCCTGCCTGGACGGCCAGGTGGTGGTGGCCAACCAGAGCGTCGGCGCGTTCGTGCCCGCGCCGGCCGGCACCAAGCCGCCTTACGGGGGGTGGAGGAGCCCGTGCGGAAAGCTCATGAAGCACAAGCCCGCCCGAGTGGTCTACGGCCCGGGGACGTTCCTCAACCGAGCGGTCACGGCGGTCAACTCGGAGATCAAGAGCTTGGAGGCCTCGGCTGGAACGGCCGTGCGCAACGCCGAGACCGCCGCCTACAACCTGGCCCTCGGCCGGCACCTGAGCGTCAAGCAGGCCAAGGCCGCAGCCGGGGCCGCCGGGCAACTCGAGCAGCAACAGCAGCTCCAGCAGCTGGAGACGCTGGCGCTCGACTCGGGAATCACGGGCGCGCCCTCGATCGACGACCCCCAGTTCATCCCGGCCATCGTGTTCGACCAGTCCCGTGGGGTCAACCAGCCCAAGGCACGCTTCTCCTACCTGTTCCCGACCAAGGGCTCGGCGCTCATCCAGGTCCGCCTGCGCGCGGACCTCAGCGATGCCCAGACCGCCCAGGCCATCTCATGGATCCGCCAGGCCGTGCGGATGAAGATGTTCCGCCTCGGCTTCGGCGGGCACTACACGGTGTCCGGCGAGCCGGTGGTCGTCAATGACCTGACGGCCACCATCACCAGCTCGGTGGCAGTGCTGCTGCTGGGCGCGGTGGCCGTGATGGCGGCGGTTCTGCTGGTTGTGTTCCGGGGCCGGCTCCGGCTGCTACCGCTGATCCTGGCGCTGGTGGCGGCGGCGGTGACCTTCGGGGCGACCTCGCTGGCCGGGGCCACGCTGACCATGGCCTCGATCGCCGTCTTGCCGATCCTGATCGGGCTCTCGGTCGACTATGCCATCCAGTTCCAGTCGCGAACCCGCGAAGCGCAGCGGGCAGGCGCCGCCTCCGCCGAGGCGGCCGTCACGCGGGCGGCGCGCACCGGGGCGCCGACGATCGCCGCGGCGGCGCTGGCCACCGCCACCGGCTTCCTGGTGCTGCTGCTCTCGCCGGTCCCCATGGTGCAGGGATTCGGTGTGCTGCTGGTGGTGGGGGTCGCAGTCGCGCTGGTCGGCGCCCTGACCGCCGGGTCGGCGGCGATCGTCCTGGCCGACCGGACGCGCAGCCCGGTACCGGTGCCGTCATGGCTCGCCGCCTCCGTGCGCGGAGCCGGCGAGATCGTGCGAAGCGCGGAAGCAGCCATGCGGGACGCTGGCGCGATCCTCGGCGACGCGGGCCGGACGCTGGCCCGAGCCCTGGCGAGCCCGTTCCGCCGGGCCACCGCGTTCGGCCGAGACCAGGGGAGCGCCGCTCCCGGGCGTTCCCCGGCCAGCCGGACGCTGTCGGCGCTCACGACACATCCGGGACGGGTGCTGCTGGTCGGCTTCGTGCTGGCGCTGGCCGGCTGGGTGACCGACACGCAGACCGGCGTGCAGTCCGATGTGACCAAGCTGGTGCCGTCGAATATGCCCGCGCTGCGCCACCTGGACACGCTCGAGCGGGTCACCGGCGTCTCCGGCGAGCTCGACGTGCTGGTCCACGCCCGCAATGTCGCCACTCCGCGGACGGTCGAGTGGATGATCAGCTACGAGAACCGCCTGCTCTCGCACTTCGGCTACGCGGAGGCCAAGGGCTGCCAGGCGGCCACGGTGTGCCCGGCGCTGTCGCTGCCCGACCTGTTCTCCAGCGCCAGCGGTTCGGACGCCGGCTCCTCCAGCGGGACGGCGCTCACCAGCGCCTCCATCCAGGGGCTGCTGGCCGCGGTCCCGCAGTACTTCTCGCAGGCCGTGCTCACCCGCGACCACCGTTACGCGACGCTGGCCTTCGGCATCCGCCTGATGCCGCTGGCCCGCCAGACGCGGGTGATCGACTACATGCGCTCGCAGCTGCATCCGCCGTCCGGAGTCAGCGCCCGGGTGGCCGGGCTGCCGGTCCTGGCCGCCGACGCCAACGCGGCGCTCTCCTCCTCGGCCCGGCGGCTGCTCACCCTGCTGGCGGCGCTCCTGGCCGTCGGCTTGGTGCTGTTCGCCGTCTTCCGCTCCCCCCGCCGAGCCCTGGTCCCGCTGGTGCCGATCGTCCTGGCCACGGGCTGGTCGGCGCTGATCGTGTTCGCCATCGGGATCCCTCTGAATCCGATGTCCGCCACGCTGGGCGCCCTGGTGATCGCCATCTCCACCGAGTTCAGCGTCCTGTTGGCCGAGCGCTTCGGCCAGGAACGGGCGGCGGCCGTCAGCGACGCCCAGGCCCTGGAACGGGCCTACCGCTCCACCGGGGTGGCGGTGCTGGCCTCCGGGATCACCGCGATCGCCGGCTTCGGCGTGCTGGTCCTGTCCAATATCACGATGCTGCGTGACTTCGGCTTCGTGACCCTGATCGACATGACCGTCTCGCTGGCCGGGGTGCTGCTGGTGCTTCCGGCCGTGCTCACGCTGGCCGACCGCAACCCGTCAGATCTGGCCGAGTTGGTACGGGACCGGCTGGCCAGGGTCGGGACGATCTCGCTGCGCCGGCGCCGGCGGGCGCGCGTGGCGTGAGCTCATCCGAGCGGCCGGGAGGGCTGGATCCCGAGCGGGCGGCCGAGCTGGCTCGGCGCCGTGCGGCGGACGGAGAGCGCCGTCCCAGCCTACCCCCGCAGCCGATCGACACCCGGCGCTACCAGTGGATGATCGGGATCTTCGGACTGGTGCTGCTGGCCATCTTCTCGGTCTATATCTCGACCGGCAATCACTCCGTGACCCCGGGGGTACCGGCGGGCCAGGCGATCCACCGGTTCGTGGCGCCACTGGCCACCAGCAACCTGAACGTTCCCGCCAACGCGCACCCGCGCTGCAACCCGGCGCATCCGGCTCTTCATGGCCTGAACGTGTGCGGTCGCGGCCCGCTCGTCCTGGGGTTCTTCGTCACCGGAGCGACGCCGTGCGTGAGCGCGGTCGATGCCATGCAGGCGGTGTCTCGGCGTTTCCGCTCGATCAAGTTCGCGGCCGTCGCCGTAAATGCCAGCCGGGCCACCACCGCCCGGTTGGTGCGCCGCCATCACTGGACGATCCCCGTGGCCTACGACCTGACCGGAGCGATCGGCCAGGTGTACGGCGTAGAGGTGTGCCCGATGATCGAGCTGGTCCGCCCGGATGGGATCGTCGAGCAGCGGTTGATCGGCTATCCGTGGCGGCGTCCGGCGGCGCTGGCCGCCCGCGTCAGCCAACTGGCGGCGTCCCTGCACCGCCCATGAGCGACATCCCGCCGCGCGTAGGTGCCGTCGCGCCGGAGATCGCCGACGAGCTACCCGGGCTGGCCCTGCACTGGCTCGCGGTCGCCGCCCGCGACGGCAAGAGCCCCGCCGCATTGGTCGGGCTTCTGCAGGAGCTGGCCAACCGATTCCGGGGGCCATCGGTGATCGCCATGCGCACGAAGCCGGTGCCGGCGGCGTATCGCAGGTTCTTCCGGCAGATCGGCCTCGATCCGGACATCACGCGGCCGCCGGGAGAGCAGGCCGCCCTGTCCCGTCTGTTTCACGGAACCTTCAGGCCCGAGGGCCACGTGGCCGACGCGCTGCTGGTGGCGCTGCTGGAGACGGGCGTGCCGGTGTGGGCGCTGGATGCCCGCAGCGCCTGTGGCGAGGAGCTCACGATCCGGACGAGTGCGCCCGGTGAGCGCCTGGGCGGGCGTGCCGACGCCCGGCCGATCTCGCCCGAGACGCTGGTGGTGGCCGACCGCCGGCTCGTGCACGCCGTCCTGTTCGGGGCTCCGGCGCCAGATTCGGCGGTCAGCGTCAATACACGCGAGCTGGTCCTGTACGCCGTCTCGGTCCCCGGCGTGCCCGCGATCCACGTGGACGAGGCCTTTTGGCTGGCTGTGGAGGCGCTTCGAGGCTCGGTTTAGAGGCGGGGGCGACTGGTAAGCTCTGCATAAGTGGTGCTTGTCGAGCCGATTCTGC
>Ga0182024_10026446_pt1 | contig 10196 bp, 10 predicted proteins | sample P32metaG_FD_120480 | JGI IMG/M metagenome (GOLD analysis project Ga0182024, IMG submission 120480) | Permafrost microbial communities from Stordalen Mire, Sweden - P3-2 metaG (Illumina Assembly) | ecosystem: Environmental > Terrestrial > Soil > Wetlands > Permafrost | place: Sweden: Stordalen...
CGGGTCGATATCGAGGTCATGGTCCCGTCCATTGACGCTCAGCCGGACACGCATCGTGGCGCCTGCTGCCGGCGCATCGCGAACCGGCGCTTCCGTGGTATCGGCAAACGCAACAGCGTGAAGCTGTCCCGAGCCGACGGCAGCGCCCGCCACGCCGACCCGCGTGAGGAAGGTGCGACGCGTCACGCGTTCGAACAGCGTGCTCTCTTCGTCGTCGGGTTGATCCGGCCTGTTAAGGTCCTTGGTCATTCGTCAGGTTCTCCAGTGAATTACCGATGCTTTACGGTGACGTATCCGTCACCGTGCAAATGAAAGAACGGTGATCGGCCCGCAAGCGCCTTGCCAGGACGCAATCCATTGGCGCTGAAGGCAGCTCAGCGCCGGTGCGTTAGAAAGTTTGTATCGATTGATTTCGTGCGTTTGGGTCGAGCAACGGTCGATGGTGAATGATGGCGCTGCAGTGAGCAAGGTACAAACTTGACATGCGCCATCGGATTCCTACAACGATGATGTTCCGGATACAACCCGCCTTCAACGCCTTCACGTGATTAGACTCAGCACGAGGCGAGATGAATGGTGAGAGCAAGTAGCTGGCGTCGCGGCGCCGACTGAGTGGGTTTATGCCCTGATCGAAGAACGTGACTTTCTCCAGGAAGTGCTCTGTCTGAACGCTGCGCTGCCAGCCCTTTCACAAATAATACGGACGCTTGAAAACGAGCTTGGATGTGCCCGGCACCGAGCCGGAACTGTGCCGCGAAATTTATTGGCTGAGATCGTCCAGGTGCGTAACGAAAGGACGTATCTTTGCATCCTCCGGATTGACGTACACCACATCGGACGGCACACGCCGGGGCGCATCAACCGTAAAGAATACGGCGGGAGACTCCAGAATCTCCGTAATTGCATGCACGGTGTTTCGTTCAAACGTGACCAGCTGACCGGCCGTGAGCACGCGTGGATCTTCGGCTTCGATCGCAAATTTGACCTTCCCCGTCAGGAGATAGAGATGCTCCTCGCATGTCTCGTGGTAGTGGCGAGGTATTGGGTAGTAGACGCGAAAGATGCGCGAACTTGCTGAAGGCTCGTCGGTGAGATAAGTGTCTACGATTGTGCTAACCGCCTCGTCGGGAAACGATTTGATGATTTCTTTCACGTCAAAAAAATTGAACACTTCATACTCCTTACATTTGTTCGCATGATGGCTTACTGCGTTTTTCGCTCCGCACTTGCGCTCGGAACGAGCTGCCGATGCATGGCAACCGTTTTGCGCGCCGTGATTTCTCTGCTTCACGCAATGGTCACCATGGACGTTTTCGTCCAGCAACCTACGGCCCCCTGTTGATCCGATAGACCGCAGCGGGTGGCAGATTCCTGACGGTCTGCCCTACGCGGGTGGCTTTCAACCCCAGACGAGTCAGGATTGCATGCGGCACGGGACAACGAAATCCGTAGGTGAATTGATAGAACGCCCCGTCAGGGCGGATATAGCGAAAGGCGCCACGAAGGACAGAGATCACCCTTCGCCGCGGCATGGACAGTAACGGCAGACCGCTTACCACCGCGCCGATCGAGGCGGGCGGAAACAGATCGAGCATGGAAAGCCGCGATGCGTCAGCCAGAAGCACCCGGGATTGAGGAAACCGACGACGCAGCAGTCGAGCAAAATCGGGGCTGCTTTCAATCAGCGTAAGTTCAGTTTCCGTCAGGCCACGACCCAAAAGCGCTTTTGTAAACACGCCGGTTCCGGGACCAAGCTCGAGAACGGGGCTATCGCACGGATCAATGTTCTGAGTAATCAGCCGCCCCAGTGCTTCTCCCGATGGAGCAACGGCTGAAACGCTCAGCGGGTTGGAAAGCCATGACCGGAGAAAGTACAGGAAGTCGGAGCTCGAAGTGCCGTATGTCATGGATCGATTCGTGTCGGATCTTGATGGTTTGCCGGAAACGACTCGTATGCCTTGAGGTCAACGGCGCAGTTAGACATGCGTCCAGAGGCCCGGCAAGAGCCCTCTTTGGCCGTCTACCGGGTCGGACGCGGGAAACGCGAGGTGGTTCATTCGCTGCGTCATGGCGGCTGTCGGCGCGTCCCGGCATATGTCCCAGTTCTGGTCAGGAGGATAGGCTCCAACAACGAGAAAATCTGTGCTTGCCTCAACAAGACAATGACCCGTGCCGGTGGGCAGTACGGCAACGTCACCGGCTCGGACGCTGACCTCCTTGCCCCCGGGTCCACCAAGCATGACGCGCGCGGAGCCCGATGCAAAACCGAGCACCTCGTGTGCCGTGGAGTGGTAATGATGATAAGTATAAATACCATTTCGCCACTGCGCGGGCCATCCGTTGCGGGCAAAGATCTGCTCCAGTGCGGCAGCAGTCTCGTCCCCTTGCTTGACTGACAACACGTCGCGGTAAAGAAGAACGGGCAGGACCGGGTTGTTAGGGACCCAGCCGTTCACGGAGAGAAGGAAATTTTCGGGCTTCACTGCCGGCTTATCATCCTGTCCGAACGCCGATACGCCAGCGAACGGACCGACCGTGCCGGCGACGGCACCCATAGCGAGAGCCTTGCTGAAAGAGCGACGTTTAATGTTCGTCATCACGAACTCCAATCTGGCATCGGATGAATCTGAACCGTGCGACGAAGAACAATATCCGGTACCTGAAGAATCACCGTGGTTCGAAACCAGCAGGCCCGGAAAGGTCTTCGTCACACGGCCATCAGATAAACCTTGCGAGCCACCTCAGGCGTCACGCCGCCATGCTCACCCAGCGCCGTCATGCCGTGCTCCTCAAGCTTCGCCACGAGCGTGCCGATGGTAGAGCCGCCGATATCGTAGTCGCGCAAGCGCGTGCCGACACTCAAGCGCTCGAAGAACACGCGGGTCGCCGTGATTGCCCCGGCGATGCGATCGTCTTCGCTGCCGCGCGTAATGTTCCAGACACGCTCTGCGTATTGCAGCAACTTTGCACGCTTCTCCTCACGACGCACGCTGAGCATCGCCGGCAGCACGATAGCCAGCGTCTGGGCATGGTCAAGCCCGTGCAGCGCAGTGATTTCGTGACCAAGCATATGCGTCGCCCAGTCCTGAGGCACGCCGGCACCGATCAAACCGTTAAGCGCCAAGGTAGCCGTCCACATGAGATTCGCGCGGACACCGTAGTTGTGCGGTTCAGCAAGCGCCTGCGGCCCGACCTCCGTCAACGTGATCAGGAGTCCTTCTGCAAAACGGTCTTGCACGCTTGCGCCGACCGGATAGGTCAGGTATTGCTCGACGATGTGAACGAACGCGTCCACTACGCCGTTGGCAATCTGTCGCGGCGGCAGCGAATAGGTCGTTGTGGGATCGAGTACAGAGAATCGCGGATAAGTCGCTTCACTGCTGAACGGGAGCTTGTCGCCTCGCGCACGGTGGCTGATGACGCCGCCGCTGTTCATCTCCGAACCGGTCGCAGGCAGGGTCAACACGCTCCCAAACGGCATCGCATCATGCACCTGCGCCTGCTTTTCCAAAATGTCCCAGGGTTCCCCGTCGAACTTCAGCGCGGCCGCAATGAACTTCGTGCCGTCAATGACAGAACCCCCGCCGACGGCAAGCAGAAAATCGATGTCCTTCTCACGCGCCATCGCGACCGCTTGCATCAGGGTCTCGTAGGTGGGGTTCGGCTCGATCCCGCTGAACACGAACCACGCGCGTTCGCCTAGCGCCGCCTGGACCTGGGCGAGCACCCCGTTGCTCTTGATACTGCCGCCGCCCGACGTGATCAGCACGCGCGCGCCATGTGGAATTTCTGCATCCAACGCGGCGATCTGGCCTTCGCCGAAGATGATCTTGGTTGGATTGTGGAAGGTAAAATTTTGCATGATGTCCTTGTGTTGAATCGGCGCTGGATCAGCTGCTCGATATCGATGATGTCGTGTCACCAACTCTTATTCAACGGGTGCATTTGAATAGATTCAGCATCAGAGGAGATCAATCGCCTGTTACGCATACCTGCGATCCGGGCGCGAGAAAAATGTGACGTCCGACTGAGCCCTTCGATGACCGCCCACGCGCCCTCACTGCGTCGCGCCGACCTGGCGCAATGCGTCTGCCGCGGCAAGGTTGCGTTGCTGGATTGCGATTTGTAACGCCGTTACGCCGCGGGCATCTTCGTGATTCGGATCGGCGCCGTGCGCGACCAGTACGGGCAGCACATCGAGCCGCCCGAACAGAGCCGCAAACGACAACGCCGTTTCACCCGCGTAGTTGGTTTGATCAACCGCGCAATGCGTTTCGATCAGCGTCGCCGCGATGCGCTTATCGCCTTTGAAAAGCGCGCCCATCAGGGCCGTGTTGCCGTGTCGATCGTAGGCGCATGGATCAGCGCCTGCGGCAATCAGCATCTTCAACGAGTCCGGATGACCGTCGTAGGCGCTGAGGATCAGCGCTGTATAACCCTCGGGAGTCTTCATTTCGAGCGGATAGTGCGCCTCATTGAGCGCCTGCAAGATATCCGTGCGCCCGGCACGGGCTGCAGCGAACCAGTCGTCCGAGTATCGCTGGAGGGCCGCCGGATCCGACGAAGGCGTCCCCGACAAATACACATGTTGCGCGCAACCCGCCAGCGCCGTCATGGCCACGACTCCGGCAGCCGCTGCGCGGACGAGGTATCGGTGAGTGGGAAGGCATCGCATCATGTTCTCCATCGGGGACGGGTCAGGCCAAAAGGGACTACGGAGCAAATCGCTTCGCCCTAGTTCTCGGAAAGATGAGCCGCCGCGTCGCGCACGCGTGCTACATCTGCATGTGAGGCTCGGGCGAGCCGCGATCCGTAATCCGGGTCGGCCTTGTAAAAGTAAGACAGCATCGCGTACTTGTTCTCGTCATTGGTTACCCGGACCAGGTCGTTCGACAATGAGGTGATAAGGTCCGTCTTGTCTGCGCTCGATAACGAACGGTAATACTCGCCCGCTTGCCGGAAATCGAGCGTCTTGTGGATTGCAGCCTGCTGGGTCGTACCCATGAGCGGCGTCTGCGTGTATTTGTACTTTGCCTGCTGACCAAGCTCCTTGATCCCCGATGGCTCGTAGTTGGTTTCTCCCTGTCTGCCTCCGGCGTTCATTTTGCCGTCCTGGTTGTCGTTGTTCACAGGAACGACCGGCCGGTTAATGGGCAACTGGTTGTAGTTCGCACCCAGCCGATACATTTGCGTATCGGCATAGGCGAACAGGCGCCCCTGAAGCATCCGATCTTCGGAGGGCTCGATGCCCGGCACCAAACGGGACGGTGCAAATGCGGACTCTTCGGTGGACTCAAAATAGTTATCCGGGATGCGGTTGAGTGTCATCGTTCCGACCTTCTGTTCGGGAATGCTGGCCGGCCAGACTTTGGTGTCATCCAGTGCATCGAAATCGAATTGGCCGAGCTCTTGCGGCGTAAGTACCTGGATGTAGAGATCCCATTGCGGATAGTCGTGTGCCTTGACCGCGTTGTAGAGATCATTCGTCATCATGTTCCAGTCAGCGCCGATTGAATGGGCAATGTCCTGCGGACGAATACCCTCGACACCCTGGCGGCTCTTCCAGTGAAATTTCACATAGTGAATCTCGCCGTTGGCATTGACGAACTTGAAGGCATGAACGCCAAAACCATCCATATGCCGGTATGAGTCCGGCATACCCTCGTCGGTGTACAGATGGGTCAGCATGTTGGTCGCTTCCGGCGAATGCGCAAAGAAGTCGAAGGCCAGATTCGGGTCCTGCACGCCGGTCACGGCAGACGGTTTGTTCGCGTGCACGAAGTCCGGGAACTTGATGGCATCGCGGATAAAGAATATGGGCCAGTTGATCCCGACAATGTCCCAGTTACCTTGCTGCGTGTAGAACTTGACAGCAAAACCGCGTGGGTCACGAGCCTGCTCGGGCGATCCGCGATAACCCATCACGGTGGAAAAGCGAACGAAGACGGGGGTCTTTGTTCCGGGCGCAAAGACCTGGGCGTCTGTCAGCGAGCTGATGTCGGCGCTCGGCGTGAAGTCGCCGAAGAGACCCGTCCCGCGGGCATGAACGACTCGCTCTGGGATACGTTCCCGATCGAAACGCTGAAGCTTTTCGATAAGGTGAGAGTCTTGCAGGACGACTGGACCCGAAGGACCGGCTGTCTGCGAATTCTGATTATCTCCGACAGGAGACCCGTTATCGCTGGTCATATCTGCAGCCTGCGCAAATGGAGTCACGCTAGTTACCAAAGTCATCGAGAAAATACTTGCCGCAATCTTTCTAATCGAGTTTTTCACGTTTTTCCTGGTCTTTTCATAATTAACCGAAAAAAAATATTAATCCCAAAAAGATGATTGCGAGATTGTGATTTTCTATCTTTGGGATAGCCAGGGATTAAGTTTCAATTAGCAAACTAATTTATATATAAAAGCCTTGCTATTCAAACTATGGGCGAGCACAAGTATAGGCACCGCGCCGCTTTGGCACCGGTATATTGGGGCAAAGCGATAGCGGAAGATCCTTCTTTCAAGGTGTTTTTGTCACATATATCCGATTATTAAACGGTCCGGAATAGCGATTTCTATTGGCATGTTTATTCATGCTCCCGACTTTAATCGAGAACCCTCGTGAAATTTCTTACCCACTCGCATACGCGAGCGAAAAAGAGAATTCGTTAATTCAAACGAGTCCCCGTAAGCTCATTACTGCCGTAAGCCCCCAGAGATTTTTTATGATTCAATTACGTTGACATGTTCTACACCCGTGCTAAACGAACTTTACGAAATAATCGGCGGAAAAGCGCACTGTAGACAGTGGACTCGAAGGCGAAGCGATCGTGCGCGGAACATCTTCGATCGCCCCTCCTCTGTCGCTGCCACCGGGATCATCGATCCTCACCGTCCGCGGCGGGCAATGTTGCAAGCGTCACGAGGTCAGGCGGCATAGCCGCGCGTGAACACATCGATCACCGCGTCGATAAGCCGGTCCCGCTCGGCGGCGTCGGGCATCGTCCGCTCACCGACAAGGATTCGATGTTCCAGGTCTCCGGTCAGCATATCGTGGAAAAAGACGGCAGCGCGGTTGGGATCCGCCAGTCGAAGCCGGCCTGCCTGTTGATGGGCCGCGATGAAATCGGCGCAGAAGCGGTAGGTCCGTTCCGGACCCGCCACGACCCAGGCCCGCCCGATCGCGGGGAATGCCTGCGACTCGGCAATGATCAGGCGATGCAAAGCCAACGCATCCTTCCCGAGCACGATTGTCAGCACGGCATCCGCAAGCACGCGCAGGCCTTCGCTCAGCGGCAGCGAAGCGAATCCGTTGTCGATGAGAGGAACGAGCATGGCGTCGAGCAGCCGATCAATGGTCGCCAGGAAAAGACCCTCCTTGCCACCAAACCACGAATACACGTTGGTCTTCGACTGTCCGGCGCTTGCGACGAGTTCATCGACGCTCACGGCGGAAAAGCCACTCGCGAGAAAGCGCTCCGCGGCTATGTCGAGAAGATATTCGCGCTTCGCATTGGAATCAGATCGTCCCATGTCGTCCTCGGTTCAGGCGATGGCCGGCCGGGCCAGCCGTCGCAAGGCAATCGCGTCCGCCAGCGCATCGATCGCGACGGCAAGGAATTGCAGCGAAGCCGGGTCCGTCATTCTGCCATCGGCCACTTTTTCGTGGACACTGGCGATGACCACCTGAGGTACAGCCACGACATGCGCGAGCATGGCAGCCAGCGTCTCCGCGATCTGCGACTGCGCACGCACCCCTCCGGTGAACGCGGGAGAGGCGGTCAAGACGAGACTTGGCTTACCTGCAAAAGGCGACCTGTACGCGGGACGGGACGCCCAGTCCAACGCATTCTTCAACACGCCCGGCATACCGTGATTGAATTCAGGCGACGCCAATACAACGCCGTCGCATTTTTCCACCGCCTGCCTCAAGTCAAGCACCGCCTGCGGGAGGTTTTCCCCTTCCTCATCTTCGTTGTACGGAGGAATGGACGACAGATCAAAGATCTCTAGCGTCGCGCTTTCGGCAATGGTTTGGCCCAGTGTCCGAAGAATCGCCGTGCAATACGAGTGGCGGCGCAGGCTCCCGGAAATACCCAACAATCTGATCGGTACGGTGGCTTCAGTCACGGCAATTTCCTATCTCGAAAACCAAACAGTACCATACGGTATCGTTTATTAAAAGTGGAAAGTTTGTCACACGACTATGTCTTTAGTTCTTTGATCATGCCAGCAGATCAATCGAAAATATTGATACTCAGCCCCAAAAACGTTTGTTTTTTTATCATAAAAAGGAATCGTAAAATGAGGTGTCACCCAAGCCAAAAAACGCCTTCAAGGAGCCACCATGAGCCATCCGGCCAGCACAGCCATGCCCCCGTTTCATCTCGCTTTTCCCGTCCATAGCCTTGAGGCCGCCCGCAGCTTTTACGGCGACCTGCTGGGTTGCCCCGAAGGCCGCAGTTCGCCGGAATGGGTGGACTTCAACTTCTATGGTCACCAGATCGTGGCGCATTTGTCGCCGGACGAAGCCGGGCACAGGAACACGAGCGCAGTGGATGGCGACAACGTCCCGGTTCGCCATTTCGGCGCGGTACTTTCCATGGAGCAGTGGGAAGCCGCCGCGGAAAAGCTCCGCGGTGCCGGCACGAAGTTCGTGATCGAGCCGCATATCCGCTTCAAAGGCGAAGTGGGGGAACAAGCGACCATGTTCTTCCTCGATCCGTCGGGCAATGCCGTGGAGTTCAAGGCATTCGCCAACATGGCGTCTCTGTTCGCCAAATAAGCGCCAACCCGGGCTTAAGAGTCCGGCTTAACCGTTGCCGGGAGGACGGCCCGTCGTGCCACGCACGATCAGGTCGGTGGGCACGATGTTCTGAGAACTGGCCGGCCGTCCTTCTATATGCGCGAGCAGGTACTCGGCGCTGCGTGCGCCGATTTCGTCCGCGGCCAGACGCATCGTGGTCAGGGGTGGCGTGGTAAAGCTGGAAAACTCGATGTCATTGATACCGGCAATTGACAGTTCGCCGGGAACGTCGATGCCGGCTTCGTGCGCTTCGGCAAGTGCGCCCACGGCAAGCAGGTCCGTGCCGCAGATAACGGCGGTCGGCCGGACCGGACCTTGCATCAGCGCGCGCATGGCCATTTGGCCTTCTATGATCTTGTGCGGCATTTCGATCAGGTGCTCGTGACGCAACTCAAGCCCGCGCGCCCGCAAGGCTGCGCGCACGCCCATGATGCGATCGGCCGCGCGATCGCTGTGCTGGGTCATCTGCGTGATCATGCCGAAGTGGACGTGCCCGAGATCGAGCAGATATTCCGCGATCCGCCGCCCGACCGCGACGTTGTCGAAGCCCACATATGGATGATGCTGATCGACGGTCCAGCCGTTCACCAGCGGAATCTGCTCCTTCTCGAGCAGTTCGTAGAGCGCGGGGGAATGACTGCGGCCCACCAGCATCAGCCCGGCAATGCCATCGGCGATCAGCGCGCGGACCTGCTTGAGTTCGTCCTCCTGGTCATAGTACGAACAGGCCAGAAGCAGCGTGTAGCCCGCTTCGCCGAGACGTTTTTGCAGCGCGAACACGCCGAGCGCGAAATTCTGGTTTTCAAGCGACGGAATCACCGCGCCGATGGTCTTCGAGCGCTGGGACGCGAGCGCGCGCGCGGCGGCATGCGGCGTGTAGCCTAGATTTTGCGCGATCTCGCGTACCCGGTCCTGCAACGCCAAGGCGACCGTGGCGTTGCCGTTCAGAACACGCGATACGGTCGCCGTGGATACTCCGGCGGCACGCGCGACGTCCATGACGGAGACCGCATTGGACTTGCGGCGCGGCGCTCTCTTTTTTAATTCTGTGTTCAACGTCCACCTGTTTCTCGTCGTAGGGTCATGAAGGATGCCACTCACGACCGCATACTATAACGCGACGCACTCCTCCCGACGATGGACCGCCGCACTCAATCGATCCGGACCGGATCGCCGTCGAATTCGACCAGGCAGCCGAAGCCGCCATGAAACAACGCTTCGCGCGCGTCTTCGGCCTTTCCCGTTGCAGCGATCTCGGCCGCGTGCAGTTCGGCGTCGTCTTCCGGCACGAACCCGAGATAGCGCACGTTGGCGTTGTCCCAGCGATTGCGCGCGTTATTGGATACGCCATACACCACCGCAAAGTGGTAATCCGGATAGTCGATGCAGCGGCGCGCAACCTGCA
>Ga0182024_10026447_pt1 | contig 10196 bp, 13 predicted proteins | sample P32metaG_FD_120480 | JGI IMG/M metagenome (GOLD analysis project Ga0182024, IMG submission 120480) | Permafrost microbial communities from Stordalen Mire, Sweden - P3-2 metaG (Illumina Assembly) | ecosystem: Environmental > Terrestrial > Soil > Wetlands > Permafrost | place: Sweden: Stordalen...
GAAGCAATCGAACCGCGTTTCGATCGCGTCCGCTACTCTATGCAACCGTGCAGCGCGTTCGCGCAGCGCCCACCGACCCCACTCTCCTCGCAAGGCCATGCGGGCCGCCTGCACCGCATCGTCGACCAGTCCCCGATCGGCTTCCGAGACTTGCGCGATCACGCTTCCGTCCGCTGGGTTCACGTCGGCGAACTCCCGCTCCCCGCGAACAAACTGCCCATTGATGTAGTTAAGAATGGACTTCAATCGCGCGAACCCCGCCGCATCGTAACAGCCTCAGGTCAGGCGAAGCAATGTCCGAGGCAGAGGTTCAGTTTTTTCGTTCCTGTAAATATCGTTTCAATGCATCCTGCCACGTCGGCAATCCAATTCCATACTGCCGCAGGCTCTGCGCCGACAGAACGGAATAGGGCGGACGCGGGGCAGGACGCGCCATTTGTTGACTGCTGACTGGACGCACCTCGGTGGCAAGTCCGGCACCCTTCACAATCTCGCGCGCAAATTCAAACCACGAACAATTCCCGGCGTTCGTGGTATGCACAATTCCACGGGCTTGGTTGCGACATAACTCGATGATCGCCCTCGCCAGATCCACGGAGTACGTCGGGCATCCACGCTGGTCATTCACTACGTCCAAAACCGGTCGGCTTCCTGCCAGTTTCAGAATCGTATCCGGAAAGCACTTGCCGCCCTTCCCAAACAGCCACGAAGTCCGCGCGATGCAGCACTCCGGCAACACCTCCAGCAAATGGAGCTCCGCCTCCGCTTTCGACCGCCCGTACACGCTCTGCGGATTACGCGCATCTTCTGTTTCGTATGGCGAGCTCTTTTTTCCATCGAACACGTAATCGGAACTGAGAAACAAGAGCTTCGCACCGGCCCGCTTGGCGGCCTGGGCTACATTCACCGCTCCATCGCGGTTCACTGCAAACGCCAGATCCGGATGACTCTCGGAATCGTCCACGTTGGTATATGCTGCCGCAAGCACAATCCATCCGGGACGGGTCTTCTCTACCACTTCCCGCACGTGATTTGCATCGCGAATGTCCACATCGCGCGAGCCGAAACCCACCACCTCGTCCCCGATCCATTCGCGCATGAGCGCCTTGCCCAAAAGACCCGAGGCGCCAAGAATGACTGCTTTCATTTCATTTAAGTTTCTGGCGGCTATTCGAAAGTCTCGGCATCACGAAAGGCCGCGCCGCGCCGGTCTTTCGCGGAGACGATCGGCTCAGCCTCCGCTGCCCAGTCAATCTTCACATCCGGATCATTCCACGCCAGAGTGCGTTCGTGTTCTGGAGCATAGTAGTCGGTGGTCTTGTACAACACCTGCGCCTTCTCCGAAATCGCGCGGAATCCGTGTGCGAAACCTGCCGGGATCCACAGCATGCGTTTGTTCTCGCCCGACAGGCGCACCGCCTCCCAGTCGCCAAACGTCGGAGAACTCCGGCGCACATCCACCGCGACATCGAGAATCTCGCCTTCCACCACGCGCACCAATTTTCCCTGAGGATGTTTGATCTGATAATGCAATCCGCGCAACACATTCCCTCGCGAACTGGAGTGGTTGTCCTGAACAAACCGTTCCTCGATACCCAAATCCGCAAATGCCCTCTCGTTGTAGCTCTCCAGAAAGAATCCTCGCTCGTCGTCAAACGCGCGCGGCTCTAGAAGGACGACGCCCGGCAGAGAAGTCGAGATTTTCTTGAAAGCACTCATCGCCCGCCGTATCGCTGGAACTGCCGTTATCTCAGAACACCCTTTCCCGCAAAAGCTGGAGCAGATACGCGCCGTAGCTGCTGTTTTTCATTGTGCTTCCGACCTTTTCGACCTCTGCTGCGGTAATGTAGCCGGAGCGATAAGCGATCTCTTCCGGACACGCCACCATCAATCCCTGCCGTTTTTCGATTGCCTGAATATAGAGCGCAGCATCCATCAATGACTCATGCGTGCCCGTATCGAGCCACGCCATTCCACGCCCCATTACCACAACTTCCAGTTGCCCCTTTTTCAAGTAGGCGCGGTTGACGTCGGTGATTTCGAGTTCGCCGCGCGCACTCGGTTTCAGCGACTTCGCAATCTCCACCACCTGGCTATCGTAGAAATACAGTCCCGTGACCGCATATCGAGATTTCGGCTGTTTTGGTTTTTCCTCGATACTCTGCGCGCGTCCCTTCTCATCAAATTCCACCACCCCGTAGCGTTCGGGATCATTCACGGGATACGCGAAAACTCGAGCTCCATCAACTTTATTAGCCGCTTCCCGAAGATCTTTGACCAGATCATGGCCATAAAAAATGTTGTCTCCCAGAACCAGCGCGCAGGGACTGCCATCCAGGAACTCTTCTCCTAACAGGAATGCTTGCGCAATTCCCTCGGGTTTGAGCTGCACCCGGTACGTCAGACGAATGCCATACTGACTCCCATCGCGCAGGACGGTCTGAAACTTGGGCACATCCTCGGGAGTCGAAATTACCAGAATATCGCGGATTCCCGCCAGCATCAGCGTGCACAGCGGGTAGTAAATCATGGGCTTGTTGTACACGGGAAGCAGACTCTTTCCCATGGCCTGCGTCACTGGATACAGGCGCGTGCCCGATCCTCCCGCCAGAATGATCCCTTTGTGTCGCGTGCCTTCTGTCATAATTTTGATCGATCTTCCAGGTCGCATCGAGTTCTGCGCAACTAACTGGAATAGTGCGTGGCCACCCACTGCCGGTAGCTTCCGCTGGTCACGTCGCGCACCCACCGGTCGTTTTCAAGATACCAGCGAACCGTCTCGCGAATACGGCTTTCGAATGTCGCTTTCGGTTTCCATTCCAGCTCGCGTTCGATCTTGCGCGCGTCCATGGCATAGCGGCGGTCGTGTCCCGGCCGGTCCTTCACAAATGTGATCAGCGCCCGGCGGGAACCTCCGGCGCGCGGCGCCATCTCATCCACAAGATCGCAGATGGTCTGCACGATCTCAATGTTCGGCTTCTCATTCCAACCGCCGATGTTGTAGGTCTCTCCGGTGCGCCCGCCACGTAACACGGTTGCGATCGCCTCGCAGTGATCCTCCACGTAAAGCCAGTCGCGGACGTTCTTCCCATCTCCATAAACCGGCAGCGGCTTGCCATCGCGCGCGTTAAGGATCATCAGCGGAATTAGCTTTTCGGGAAACTGAAATCGCCCGTAATTATTCGAACAATTCGTGGTGAGGGTCGGCAGGCCGTAGGTGTGGTGATACGCGCGCACCAGGTGGTCGGACGCGGCTTTGGACGCGGCGTACGGACTATTCGGTGCGTATGAAGTGGTTTCGCAAAACGGCGGATCGTCGGGTCCGAGCGAGCCGTACACTTCATCGGTAGAAACGTGCAGAAATTGAAAGCTCTTCCGCTCACGGTCGGACAGCGCGCTCCAGTACGCTCGCGTCTCTTCCAACAACGCGAAGGTCCCATCGACATTCGTGCGAATAAACTCCTCGGGTCCCCGGATCGAGCGGTCCACATGGCTTTCCGCCGCGAAATGCACAATCGCCCCCGGCTCATGCTTTTCCAGCAGTCGCCGTACAAGACCGCGATCGCAGATATCGCCGTGAACGAATTCATATCTCGGGTCTGGTGCGATGCTTTCCAGATTGTGCAGGTTCCCCGCATAAGTCAGTTTGTCCAGATTCACGATGGACATCGATTCATCCTGCATCTGCTGCAGGATAAAGTTGGAACCGATGAAGCCTGCGCCGCCGGTGACAAGAATCATATTTCGCATGCGAAATCCTGCTCGCAGCCGTGCCTGAGGCAGGACGAGCACTTGATTGTAATAAAAAAGGACGGGGTTAGCCCCGTCCTCTGCTGAGACGCTGATATTTCTTCTGACCGCGGCTATCTTGCCGCTAAACCACGGGCGCCGTAGTCGCCCATACCTTCTCCGTTTCCAGCCCGCTCGCCAGGCCATGAATTGCCCGACGCGATGCGCACCGCAGCCAGAATCGACTCTTCCCGAACGCCCTTCTCGCGCAGTGTCTTCGTGAGAGTCCACGCAGACGCCGCAGCCGGTCGTCGCCGAGACCGCCGTGCACCATAGTTCAAAATCCACCGCGTCGACTCAGTGCGACCGCAGGATGTTCCTGCGCAGACGGGCCGAAATGGCCTAATACTTCTCGTTACTCGAAAGGTGCAGGAACCGATAATGGGAATAACGCGAAAGAATTATGTCCGGGATCACAAGAAGCAGGGAAGCCTTGCCTAAGAAAGACATCCGATTACAGAGTGGGTCGAAGTGCCGATCTCAGTACGAGCGCCGCAACTACCCCACCCTCCGTTCCGGTTCGTTTTCTTCACCGGCTCCGCTTCCAGCTTCCTGGCCAGCCGCCGCGTTGCCCGCTCCACGCGTTCCGCGTTTCCCTCACCCATCCGCAGAAAGTGAAACCAATCACGCAGGTACTCTCGCGCGGAAACTAGGTCTTCGTGTGGCATGCGAGGAAATACGTTTTCTAAACTTGAGTAGAGTTCATGTACATGCTGACGGACGGTTTGCTGAGGAAACGAGCGATTTTCGAAATCGAGTTCTGTGGGACAAACACCAGATCGCCCGGCCGAAGATGCGCATCTTCTTTGAGGCTGCGTTCGTTCAGCATCTTCTTGAGATTGAGCAGCCGCGTTTCCATCAGGTCGTCATTCACCCGCCGGAACAGCACCACCTGCGAGTGTTTCGACTGTGGCGTAAGTCCTCCAGCAATCTGTACCGCCTCGGCCACAGTCGTGTCCGAGCGCAATTCGTACTTGCCCGGCTTTCCGACTTCTCCTCCCACGATGAAGTACGGCCGCTCAAATTCCTTCAGCGCAACAGCCACCTGGGGATCGGGTAAATATCCGCGGTACGCCTTCTGCACCGCTTCGCGGAATTCCGCCATGTTCAGTCCCTGCACCTCCACCATGCCTGCGTCTTTCAACATGATGTAACCGTCCGGCTGTATGGTGAGGATCTGGTTGAACTCAGGCGCGACGACGAAATCAATCTCCACTACGTCGCTGGGTTGTAACCGGTAGAGCGGATGGCGCTGCCCTCCGAGTAAGGGGTTTCCCAGGCCATCCGCTACGCCGGTTTTTTCGACCGTTGTACTAATGCCTCCCGCGCCTGCCCCGGTTAAGCCGGCTCGGGAAGTATCCTTATTTCCGCTCAGATCGGTCTTCTCACCCTGCGCGAAAGCGGCCGAACAACACTGTAAAACCAACAGTGCGATTGCGATGAATCGCACGAATATGAAAAAGCGTCTCATTTACGCCGTACCTTTGAGTGAGCGTTACTACTGCACAAGTTAAGCTCATCGCTTTGTAGCAGCAAGACATGGGAAGTACCGTCTACAAAAGTGGGACGCTCTCCGCATTCGGGAAAATGTCCAGCCGCACGAACGGTCATATCGACTCAAGAGCTTGCAGAGATTCGTTCCTGCAAAGAGCGCCGGAAAGGTTGGGTGGCGTATCTCTGGGAGGAGCACCCACAAAAGTAGACTTGCGTGTTTGTCATGTCACATGGGTAGGAGCCCAAAGTCTCAGATCTTCCGAACTGAAATCTCGCTCGCAATTTCAGCGGAAGCCCCGGCCTGTGCGCGGTTTCGCTCTTCCGTCTGTAAGTTCGGTGTCCGTGGACGTTGTCCAGCTTTCCACAATGCAGTCCTCGATCACCAAATTCCCGGCGCACGAAAAAATCTATTCCCGTTTTGAGATCAGTACTCAGATTTTGTGATCAGTTTCCTTGTGGACCGTACTTCCGCTCCCTACAATCGCCGCATCGTTTTTTCTTTCAGTTTTTGGGAGATTTGCTTGACGCTAACTTCGTCCGCCGCCACCTCCGATGCCATTGAAGTCCTCATCGCGGACTCCAGCCGAATGCAGGCCCAGTTGCTGACCAGCGCTTTGCGCCGCCGCTCGGAGTTCCACATCACCACCTGCCAGATGGATGCCCTATCCATCCTCCAAGCCGTCACTTCGAAGCTTCCCGGCATCGCTGTTCTGTCGCTGAACCAGTCCGCCAACGCCTCCGAAACCGTGATGATCTTGCGCCGCTTTCATCTCTCTCACCCTGAAATCCCGAAGGTTCTGCTGGTCGACACCTGCGACCGCGAACTCGTGGTCAGCGCGTTTCGCTCCGGCGCCCGTGGAATCTTTTCTACCACCGACGCCAACCTTCGCCTGTTGTGCAAGTGTCTCGTCCGCGTGGCCGCCGGACAGATCTGGGCCAATACCGAGCAACTCAACTGTGTGATGGACCTGATTTCCGAAGTGCCCTCGCTGCGCGTGCTCAACTCTAGCGGCAAGCGCCTGCTCACGCCGCGCGAGGAACAAGTCGTGGCGCTGGTTGCCGAAGGCCTGGGCAACCGCCAGATTGCCGGCGAACTCAACCTCAGCCCGCACACCATCAAGAAATATCTTTTCCATATCTTCGAAAAACTTGGCATCTCCACCCGCGTAGAACTCGTCCTCTATGCGGTCAACAATGGAGATCCCCGTCAAGCCGAGTGGCTGGCCGGCGCGAATCGCATTCCGCCCAACGCTTGAGGCTCGGCCCCGGTTCCTGAAAGAAAGTTCGTTTGTCAGAGGAATCGAAAACTGATGATTGGATTTGCCCGGGACCGCGGTGGTTCGGGCGGCGATGACGCAGTCTGTCAAGAACTCCAGTTCTTTGAGAGCAGCCAGCAATTCACCGGGCGACGTCTGTAAGCTGGATCAACCGCTTATTTGAAAACCCTGCTTCCGCCCTGTATAACTTGGAACGGAACTCCTTGCCCGACGCCGCTTCCAACCCGGTTGCCACGCCCAAGCCCCGCCGCTGGAGCATCGTGGCTGCCGGTCTGCTCCTTCTCGCACTGGCTCTGGTGGTGATCTACACCAGCCGCTCCGCGTTCTTCAGCCCGCTCGCCCTTGTCGTCGTCGCTGCCATCGGACTCGCCGCGCTGCTCCTGCAGTTGCGTCTCCGCAAAGACCTGCCCACTCCGGTCCGCGCCCCGCTCTGGCTCAATGTAGTGGGACTGATCTTCGCGATCACCGCCGTCTTCGCCGACTTCCTCCACCTCCGCGCCAACCTCTTGCTCATCGCCGCGCTGGGAGCCGTGGTCTGCTTCGCCATTAGCGGCACCGCCGTCCTGCACGCCCTGCGTAAGAAAGCCTGAAGTCGGAGTCCGGCTTCCGACTTCAGGCTTTCGGCTTCCGGCCGCCGGACTTCAGCATCAATCTTGAGCGACGCCTGTCCAACACCGCAGGTTTTCAGATCCACGCAGACCATCAAAATTTTAGAGGTTTTCGTAAGAATGAAACCGGAAGCCGAGAGCCGTTACCTCTTGAACTCCACCGCAACTGTCGTCTCCACCGCCGCCGGTTCTCCATGCACGCGATAGGGCTCAAATTTCCACCAGCGCAATGCATCCATGGCCGCCCGCGCCAGTACCTCCGGACCATTGAGCGCGTGCATGTTCACCACCGATCCATCCCGCCCCACGACAATGTCTAGCGCAATTATCCCCTGCAGATTTGCCTTGCGCGCCTCCGCGGGATATATCGGCTCGACACGGTGCACCAGCAACTTCTCCATCACTTCCGCCGGAACCTGCGCTTGCGGCTTCTCCGTGGAAACCGTCAACGGACTCTTCAACCCTGATTCCAACTCTTCCCAACCCAGGTTCCAACGCCACCAGAACACGGCTGCACCGAACACCATCAGGACAAGAAAGATCGTCCATCCCATCCCGAATCGTTTCTTCCTCGAGCGCGACGCTCCGCTGCTCAAGGTCTTCCGGTTGCCTCCGCTAGCATCGACACTCTTTGTCGCCATCGCCAAAGTCGGACGCGCGCGGACCTCCGTCTCCGCCTCTTTGGCCCAATTGCGGATGACGTCGCGCTGGTCCGCCGTCAGTCCCACAAACTCGAGCCCGCTGCGGAGTTTGTCCTGATGCCGCACGATCGCCCGCGTTCGCAACGGGGCCGCGACCAGCGACAGTTGCACCTCAAGCGCCACCGTTTCGCCCGGAACCAGTTCCTGCGCCAGCATGGCGGCAATCCCTCGCTCGCACACATTCACCGAACGTCCCGGTACTGTGTCCGGAATTCCCGACCGCAGTACGGTTACATCCAGCACTGCCTGCATCGGAAACCGAGGTACCCGTCTTCGCGACGGCCCACTCCATCCTCGCACCTGTGCCTTGGCTGCCATTCACTTCCCCTTCCAAATTGTCATTCCGAGCGAAGCGAGGAATCTGCTCTTGCTCGTGTGGGTCCAAGTCTCAAACCCGGACGGGTCGAGCGAAGGCAGCTGCTTTCCTACCGCCGCAGCTCCACAATCTCGCTGCCCCTGGCAAACAACGCCACGCTCGCCATCCCAATAAACAACCCATGCTCGACCACACCCGGCATCTCGCTCAACTGACGCGCCAACCCATCGGCATCCGGAATCTGCCCAAAGCAGCAATCCAGAACGTGATTGTTCTCATCGGTCACGTAAGGTCTGCCATCAGCACCGATCCTTAACTGCACGTCGGCGCCCAACGCCTTAATCCGCTTCGCCACCAGCGCCTGCGCAAACCGGATCACCTCCACCGGCAGCGGAAACTTCCCCAGCACCGGCACTTGCTTCGAAGCGTCCGCCACAATCACCAACTGCTTGGTAGCAGACGCCACAATCTTCTCCCGCAGCATCGCCCCGCCGCCACCTTTAATTAATCGCAGTCGCGGATCGACCTCATCCGCCCCATCCACCGTGACCGCGATCTCCTGGCATTCGTCGAGCGTAGTCAGCGGTATTCCCAAGCTCTGAGCAAGCTCCCGCGATCGGATCGAAGTCGGAATCCCACGAATCCGCAGACCATTCTTGACCTTTTCGGCCAGCAGCTTGATAAAGTAAGCCGCGGTCGATCCCGTCCCGAGCCCCACGACCTGCCCATCTTTAATGAATTTCAAACTGGCCCGAGCCGCCGTCTGTTTTTCCTGATCGTTTTTTCCTAGATCGTTCGCCATAGTAGTTCGGTGCGCGCCCCGTTCCTAGATTGTCATTCCGAGCAAAGCGAGGAATCTGCTGCTCCTCTCCACGCAGGAAATCCCATCAACCCAAAATCTTCTCCGTATAAATCAAATACCCCGCCAGCCCCAACCCAAACAGCACCGTCAAAATCGTGATCAGATCCAGCACAAACCCCGCCGGCTCAAACACGCCCGCGGTCAACTGCGCCCGCGTCTTGCGATATCGCACCAGCCCTGCCACCACCAGCGCCACGCCCGCAACAATCGTGAAAGACCCCATGACCACGGAAATCCCCCCACTTCGCACCGCATGCCCCTGCAGCGCCGTCAACTGCCGCATCGCAATCGAGAACCGCCCAATCGCGAATCCAAACACCACAATCGCCGCTCCGGTCCGCACCCACGCCAGAAAAGTCCGCTCATTCGCCAGATGGTCGCTCGCCCGATTGGAATTCTCCACCGCACGCCCTCCGATGACGCCTGCATTATTCCACAGCTTTCCCGATCACGACGCCCGCGCCCGCAAGATTCTTGATCAGCTCTTCGGGCACTCCATGCCGCTCTTTCAAATACTCCGGGCTGTTGTAGATCACTGAGACCTTACCCTCCGCGTCCTCCGCCACCAGCGCCTTCAACGGCAAATCGATTGCCAGGCTCGGCGCCGCCACCATCAGCGGAGTTCCTGCTTTCGGGCTCCCAAACATCACGACCTTGGTCGGCCTCATCTTCAGCCCAACCTTCCCCGCCTCGCCACTGTGATCCAGCACGGCAAACACCTGCAGTCCCTTCGCCGCAAACGCCGCCTGCAGCCGGTGCACCGTCTCTTCCACAGAATAACGACTTGCAATCCGAACCAATCCATTTCCTTGCGCCATATGATTCACCTCCCAACCGAGCAGTCTGGACCACCGCTGACCGTTAGATTGTATGAAAAACGCATACTCCAACGCGACCAATGAAGGTGTCTCAACCCCAAGTCGATCGTGTACGCCGGTTTGGACAGTCTGGCCCGGGAAAAGCGGTTCCTTTTAGTCATTCGAAAGTTCAAACCTGCTTCGACCGTCGGGTATAGCCAAGATTTGGCTGTCCTTAGCAAGTTAAAATGTCCGGTTTTCTTAGCACACGATATGTCCGGTTTCATAGTTAACCAGCAGCAGTCGGGGCTGTGGGAAAGTGGGAATCCCGCGCAGTTTGCGGGATTTCCAA
>Ga0182024_10026448_pt1 | contig 10196 bp, 11 predicted proteins | sample P32metaG_FD_120480 | JGI IMG/M metagenome (GOLD analysis project Ga0182024, IMG submission 120480) | Permafrost microbial communities from Stordalen Mire, Sweden - P3-2 metaG (Illumina Assembly) | ecosystem: Environmental > Terrestrial > Soil > Wetlands > Permafrost | place: Sweden: Stordalen...
CATAATGCCGTACTAATGCTGGGTGCCCCAGGTCCCGTCCGCTGCGGCGGAGGGACCTGGGATACCACAAAACCCAAGAGCATGGGGAGGCCACGAAAACAACCTTGAGCCTTCCATCCATCGAAACCATCGACAACGCAATCCAGCGCGCCGTCGAATTCCTTGCCCGCGTGCAGCAAGCCGACGGCGAAGTCGCCGCGCCTCGCTACGATGCGCCCGATCTGTCCGACTTGGGCGAGCTCGACCCCTCCAACTTCGCCACATCGTTCGCGCTCTATGCGATGGAGTTTTCCGCCCATCCGCTGGCGCGCGAGGTGGAGCGCAAGGCCCGCGCGCTGCTGATGCGCGAAGCCGTCGGCCCCGGCATCTGGCGCTACTCCGCGCAGCGCCTGCCCATCCCCATCGATCCCGACCTCGACGACACCTGCTGCATCGCGTTCGCCTTTCGCAACTGGGACGAGGGCCGCGAATTCTGCCGCGGCAACATCGAAACCATCCTCAACAATCGCGATCGAAATACCGGCCTTTTCAGGACCTGGATCAGGACGCCGGACAGCGGCAACGACACCGATTTTGTGGTCAACGCCAACGTGCTGCTCTACCTCGGCGAGCGGCCTGAGACGCTCATCGCGCGCAACACCATCGTCCACGCCATCAACTTCGACGAAGAAAATCGGTGGTACTGGTACTACTCCGACGTGCTCGCGTTTTATTACGCGGTGGCGCGCGCTTATTTTTATGCGGTGCCCGGATTTATGAAGTGTCGCGAGGCCATGATGCGCAAGATTGAGGCGCGTCACGAGCCCGGAGCGCAGCCGCTCACGGCGCTGACCTCGGCCTACTCGCTCTGCTCGCAAATGTACTTCGGCGAGTATGACGAGGCGACGATGGCCGCCGATCTGGCAGTCATCCTCGCCGAGCAGACCAGCGACGGCGGCTTCCCGCGCTACCCCTTCTACACCGGCTGGATCCCGCCCTTCAAATGCCGCCACTACTGGGGCTCTGAAGCGCTCACTGCGGCCTTCTGCATTGAGGCGATGGGGCTCTATGCGCGGGCTCGGCGGACCACGTAGTGTCCGGAGGGAGCAGCAGCCTTCAGGCCTCTGAAGAGGGCGCAAACAGCGTCGGGCTTCAGCCCCGGGCACCTGGCTACAGGGCGAATGGTCCGGGCCTGAAGGCGTCAATCCACCCCATCTGATTCCGGGGCCTGAAGGCCCCGGCTCCCTCCGAATATCAGCGGAAACGCGTGGATGCAAACGCCGACGAAAACTGCTCCTGCCAGCCTGGAAGTGGATCGCCATTCTCATCGACGTCGGGAGCCAGCACGTTCGAACCCTGCGGAGGAATTTCGGTGGGGATGGAAAGCGGGGGAGCCGGCAGCGGATCGGGAATCTGCGGGTCGGGAATCTGCAGATAGTCTCCGTGCTGGTAGTTCCAGCCGTCGGGCATTTCGAAAGGCGCCTTGAAGTTCGTGGACCAGGGTGTGACCGGGCCGGTGTGTCCCAGCGCCGCGCGCCACCACGGGTGACCTGCGGCAATGATTCCGCCGAGCCAGTTGCCGAGCGGGAAGAGCGCGGACAGCACCTCGTCTTTCTTCGACGAGAGCACGTTGATGACGCCAACCTTTGCAGCCGCGGCCTGGAACTCGGTGTTGAGCGTGTCGTCGTCGATGGCGCCGGCCATGATGACAACCCGCCGCACCGGCGTGGTCATTCGGTTCACGGTCTGCAGAATGAGCCGCGCGCCCAGGCTGTGCGACGCAAACGAGACGCTGGCCGCGCCGCCAAAGTTAGCGTCGATGTAGGGCGCAAGCATCAGGCCAGCATTGTCGGCCACCTTCGGCTCGTCGGGGTAGTCGAGGCCGTGCGCCCAGATCGAGTCGCCCGGCCACAGCAGGCCGACGAACGCCGAGGACGGTTGAAGCTGCAGCAGGCGCTCCCAGTTCGACAGGTGCGTGATTCCATCCTGCCGGTCCACGTTGAACCCGTGCGCGGCGATCAGCACGTGCTGGCCGCGGATGTGAGCCTTCAATTCGTCGAGTTGAATTCCGGCGTAGTCGGCCAGGCTGGTGCCCTGATTGAGGGCCACCTGCGTAGCCAGCTCGCCGCCTACCGGGTTGAGGCGAACGTCGAGAAACTGGGTCATGGCGGCCTACTTCTTGATCGACTGCATGGTGTTGACGGCGGTCGCGAGCGCGCTGGAGACATCCTTGGCGATGGGTGCGAGCGGAACGGCCAGAATGCCTACAAGGACCGAAAGCCAGAAGTTGGTCGACCACAGGAAATGGTGAATCAGGACGACGCCTTTCGCATCGACGACATCCTGGCAGAGCCAGCCGCCGTTCATGCTCCACCCGCCCACGAAAGCCAGCACCATGGCAAAAAAGGCAGCCCAGATGCGGGTGCCGGTCGTGTAGGCCCGATCCGCGCTCTGGTAGACCTCGTCGAGCAGTGCGGTGATGACGAAGTCGAAGCGCGCATTCACGTCGGGCTCTGGCGCCACCAGTTGCGCGCCGGAGATGATCTTGGCGGCGATAGAGCCGAGCACAGTGGCATCGACGCCGGTTGCCGCTGCCAGCGCAGGCGCGGTGGCGGAGCTCAAGCCCACCTTGATCAGCGATTTGGCGATCGACTTCTGGTCGGTCAGAGCGGTGCCGTTGTACCAGTTGGCCCGCAGCGTATCGATCACTTTGGCTTGCGACAGCGCGTTGGCGGACGTGCCGGGCGTCAGAGCCTGCACCTGACTCTTGATGTGGTTGAATCCAATTTTGTTGACGCTGATAAACGGCAGCGCCTTGGCTGAGTCCACCAGGCCCATCGCCGCGGTTCCCAGGCCGCCAATGGCCGTGACGATCCTCGGAAGATTGTTGACAAAATCATTTGCAGCGATCATGACTCTCCCCCTTTGGATTTTGGTTTTTTTTGTTGCACACCACTATAAGCGCAAAAGGGAGGGGGAGTGGGACATTTTTTCGCTTGAGGAAAACCGGGGCGTTAAGCCGCGCCGCCTGGACTGCGCCAACTCGCTAACCCGCTACGCCGCCCCAGCGGCGCCAACCCGCTAATGGCAAACAAAATCGCACAGATCGGCGCGCTGCCCGCTGCGGATTTCGGAATCATCGAAATTGTCCATAGTTTACTCCGCCTTTCTGGCCAAAAACCGCTCCATGAACTTGGTATCGAACTCCCCGGCGCGGAAGCCTTCGTCGGCGAAGATGGCTTGGTGCAGCGAGATCGACGTCTCGATGCCTTGCACCACAAACTGGCTCAGCGCGCGCTCCATCTTTGCAATCGCCTCGGCGCGGTCGACGCCGAGCACGATCAGCTTGGCGATCAGCGAGTCGTAGTAGGGCGGCACCACTCCCTCGGCATACTGCGCCGTGTCCACGCGCACGCCGTTCCCTCCGGGCACGTTGAACGCCGTGATCTTCCCCGCCGACGGCGTAAACTTCTGCGGATGCTCGGCGTTGATGCGGCACTCGATCGAGTGCCCGCGAATCTCCAGCTTCGCCGGCAAAATCGTCTCGAGCCGCTCGCCGCTGGCAATGCGCAGTTGCGCCTTGACCAGGTCGATGCCGGTCACGAATTCCGTCACCGGGTGCTCCACCTGGATGCGCGTGTTCATCTCGATGAAGTAAAGCTGCCCGTCCTCGTCCATCAGGAACTCGACGGTGCCGGCGTTCTGGTAGCCGATCTCGCCCAGGCACCGGCAAAGTGTTTGGCCGATCTCTTCGCGCATTTTCGGCGTCACCATCAGCGAAGGCGACTCCTCGATGAGCTTCTGGTGCCGCCGCTGGATCGAGCACTCGCGCTCAAACAGAGATACCACGCTTCCGTGCTCGTCGGCCAGGATCTGGAACTCAATGTGCCGCGGCTGCTCGATAAACTTCTCCATGTAGAGCTCGCCGTTGCCGAAGGCGTTAGCCGCCTCAGTGTGCGCCGCGTGGAAGAGATTGGGCAGATCGTCGGCGTTGCGCACGATTCTCATGCCGCGCCCGCCGCCGCCGGCCTTGGCCTTGAGAATCACAGGAAAGCCGACCCTGGTAGCCCACTCCTGCGCCTCGGCTTCAGACGCTATCACGCCGTCGGAGCCCGGCAGGATGGGCACGTTGGCCTCCTTCATCGCCTGGCGCGCCTTTTCCTTTTCGCCCATCAGGCGCGTGACCTCGGGCGGCGGCCCGATGAATTTAATATTGGACGCCCGGCAGACCTCGGCGAAGTTGGCGTTCTCGCTGAGCAGCCCATAGCCGGGATGGATGGCGTCGACGTTGGCGATCTCGGCCGCGGAGATCACTGCCGGCACGTTGAGATAGCTCTCCGCCGGCCGCGGCGGGCCAATGCAGATGGCCTCGTCGGCAAAGCGCACGTGCAGCGAATTGCGGTCGGCCTCGCTGTAGACAGCGACGGTGCGGATCCCGAGTTCCTTGCACGCATTCAAAACCCGCAGCGCGATTTCGCCGCGATTGGCAACCAGTACTTTACTGAGCATTCATGACCTTTGCGAAGCGGGGTTAGAAGAGTTAGCCGGCTCGACGTTGCAAGCTCCGCTAACGCCACTGTCTACGCTGAACAGAAACAATTCCCTGCGCCACCTGAGCTGCGCCAACTCGCTAACTCGGTGTGCCGCCGCGCGGCGCCAACCCGCTAAATGAAACAAAATCGCGAATTCAACAAGACAATGAAAATCGCCAAATGCCCGTCTCATCCCACATGGGTCGGCAACACCGGTTGGGGACTAGCTCCGCTCTTTCTCACCCCAGCCGAATCGAAAACAGCGGCTGCCCAAACTCGATGGGCTGCCCATTGGTGACAAAACACTTGACGATTTCCCCCGCCGCGTCCGACTCGATCTCGTTCATCAGCTTCATGGCCTCCACGATGCAGACCACCTGGCCCTTCTCGACATGGTCGCCGGGAGAGACGAAAGCCGATGCGCCGGGCGATGGCGATCCATAAAACGTGCCGACGATGGGCGACTTGACGATGTGCAGGCCTGATTCCGGATCGGTGGCTGGGGCAGGCGGCGGTGCGGCGGCGCGGCCTGAAGAGGAAGCCGTGCCGGCCGGCGGCGCGGCAGCAGCCGGAACATTGGCCAGCAGGCGCGCCAGATCCGGAATCTCCGCCGGCTGCGGCGCTGGCTGCGCGAACTTGAGCCTTACCTTGAGGTCCCCGCGGTCCAGGTCAAATTCAGCGACTTGGTATTCCTTGAGGAATTCGATCAGTTGTTTCAGATCTTTGAAGTCTTGTGGATTCATTCTTTCCTTAGTGCTCCCGTGCAGCCGTGGGAGGGGTTCGATCAGAGTTCGATGAGAGCCTTGGGCGAGGGCGTCAGCACCTGCCCCCCGGTCCGGGTAACAACCACCATATCTTCGATGCGAATTCCGTATTCTCCTGCCAGGTAGATGCCCGGCTCGATCGTAACAACCATGCCCTCAAGCAGCCTGTCTCTTTGTTCGGTCCCAATGCGTGGCGGCTCGTGAATCTCAAGGCCCACGCCGTGGCCGGTCGAGTGCGAAAATGCCTCGTCCAGCCCTTCCTTGCGCAACACGCCGCGCGCAGCTTCGTCCACGTCTCCGCAGACCGCTCCGGCGGCAACCGCGGCCAGCGCGGCCTCCTGCGCCTCCAGCACCGCCTGGTAGGCCGCCCGTTCCTTGGCCTTCGGACTGCCCAGGTGCACCGTCCTCGTCATATCCGAGCAGTAACCATTGAGGATAACACCGAAGTCCAGGGTCAGGAAGCCTCTGCGGGGCAGCACCGCGGCGGTGGCGCGTCCATGAGGCAGGGCCGAGCGCGCGCCGCTGGCCACAATGGTCTCAAACGACATGCCTTCCGCGCCCATCCGGCGGGCCTGGTACTCCAGCTCCGCAGCCACATCGAGCTCGCGCAGGCCGGGCCGGATGAACCCCAGCATGTGCTCGAAAAGCCTGCAGCCGGCCAGCGCGGCCTCCGCCATCAGGGCAATCTCGTCCTCGTCCTTTTGCATCCGCAGCGGCTGCACCAGCGGGGCCGCCAGCGCCGAGAAGAACCCGCGGCGCAGATGCGAGGGCAGGGAAGCCTTCCAGCGGGCCAGCTCGGCAATCGTGGTCCGGGCGGGGTCGAAGCCCGCAAAATCCACGCCCGCCTGGGCCGCCAGCCACTGCGCGGCGGCAACGTGCGGGCCCGTGAGCACAATCTCAACCTGCGCCGCCTGCACCTCCTCGGCGGCCTGCCGGATATAGCGCCCGTCGGTAAACAGCCGCGCCACGCGGCGAGTCATGGCCAGCGCGGCGTTGGACCCCGTGAAGCCGGAGAGATAGCGCACGTCGGCGGGGTGCGTGACCAGCAGGCCAGGAAACCCTGCGCTGGTCATCCGGCGGCGCAGGGCGCCAATGCGGCGGGAGTGGTTCACTTTGCAAGCATAAATCAGCGGCGGACGGAGCTGGTCAGGCCGCAGAAAAACTCGCTGTTTTGAGAGGGCGCCACTTCAGCCGTGTCTCCATGGGTCTTCGGCACACCCAAGTAGATGAAAACATAGGGAGTAGCGCCGGTCTCCTGACCGGCTGTCGTGTGGGCGTCCTCGCCCACACCCGGAACGCTTTCGACCGTGCCGCAAGGGCCGCTCAAAATGCAGGGCCTTATTGAGGGCTGCATGTGGAATGTCCGGACAAACGCGCCGTAGGCGCAACGTTGGTTAGCCCCGCGCTTCAGCGTGGGGAAGAGAGATTGCACTCGTTCGCTACGGAGTCCCGTAGCGAGGGCGCTAGGTCTCCGACCGCATGATTTTGTACCAAGGCTGGGTGCCCCAGGTCCCGATTTTGGGACCTGGGATACCGCAAAACCAAATAGCAACGTACACTTTCAAACGGTCGCAGACCTATGACATTGTTTATGCAGGAACCAATAGCCCCTGAGGGAAGCTCTCTACGGAAACTCGTCGAAATCTGGCCCTATTCCGCATCCTGTGAAGCCCCGTCCCGCTTCTCACGGCTCAATAGCCAGCGCAAGCACAGCGGCAAAGGCGTCGTTCCTGGCCTTGGTGTGGCTCTCAATCGACGCCGCGTACATCTGCTCTCGGCCCACGCGGCTCCAATTGATGCGGAAACCGGCCCCAGCCGCCAGCTCCCGGATGAACTCGCGTTGCGTGCGTCCGTTGCCTTCTCTGAAGGGATGAATCGCGTTCAATTTGCCGAGATAGTATGCCGCCCGGTTGGCGAAGGCATCGGCATCCAGGCCACGCAGGCGGTTTTCAGCGGCCAGCTTCGCAAATGTGCTGTTGAGGTTCATTTCCATGAACTGAACCGCCGCAAAATAGTAAGAGCCTGAGCGATGGATATCGACCTGCCGCAACTGGCCTGCCCATGGATAGATGTTCTTGAAGATGCGGGCGTGAATCACTATGAGGTGGGCGGTGTCGAAGCGGCCCTTCACGGGATCGAGAAGTAGATTGAAAATCGCCTTCGTGGCCTGGATGCGCTCGAAATCCTCAAGTTCGCCAGGATCGGTCAAGCCTGGAACGTTGCTGAGAATGCCGTGTGCCTGATCAAAATGCCGGTCCGACTCGATGGGATCGCCCTTTCCCATGCTTATCCGCAGCAGGCGCGAGTGTACTCATCCAACTGGCGGTTGGTCTCGGGAAGGTCGATTTCGCCCTTCGCAAATCGAGAGAGAATCTGCTGGGTGGCTTCGTCTGGTTCTAGATATTCGATGCGCATCGTCCCAATCGCATTTTCGACCGCCACACGGCGCTCATCCAGCTCGGCAGGAGTGAGTGTCGTGACGGGAGCAGTTGCAGGAGTCATGGCGTCTGCCTCACATTCAATTTTATCAGCTTCTGTGATGTGAGCGGCATGAAAAATCCCAGGCCCCAGGGCAATCGTATGAATGTTTTTTGTTGGCAGAACAGGTTCGCTTTGGCGACTCTTCGATCAGCCTCGGCTCTTCGTCCCGTAGGGACGAACGGAAAATAGCCCAGGAGAAGCGCAGCGCGCTCCTGGGAAAGCGTCCATCAAGAGAAGATTTAGCCCCGTAGGGGCGGCGCAAACCCGATTGTCGCTCCATCTAATTCGTTCATGCGATTGCCCTGTCCTTCACGCCTGCCTTCACAGCGCCGGCCGCACCGGCTTCTTCTCGTGCGGGTCGGCGCCGGCGGCGTGGAGATCGGACTGGCGGTCCATCCACTCGTCCAGCCGCGAGCGCTTGAAGCGCCAGCGGTTGCCCAGCTTGAAGGCAGGCACAAACCCATCGGAAGCATATTTGTACAGCGTGTCCGGAGAGATTCCAAGGTAATCCGAGGCCTGGCGAATGTCCATCACTTCGCGCACCTCGGGGACCAGCAAATTGGATCGCGCTAGAGCGTTGCGCATATTGCCCTCCTGGGGCCGGCAAGAATCGTGTCCGGCGAATGTACCGGTAGTCTTGTGTATATCGCGGTTTTACCTGTGAATTCAAGGATTTTCGGGAAGTTACAGGAAATTAAAGACCTTTAGGATTGAGGCGCGCCTTCCGATCTCTCCGGATTCCCGGCGAAAAACACTCCGGATTGGGGCTGAGCGAATGCCGAAGCCTATCTGTTGTGCCGCTGGGCCGGATGGTGCCGCGCCGGAGCAGCCGCGGCCTCCGCCGCTGCACGGCCGCTCCCGGAGGGAGCCGTCGAGAGTAGCCCAGGGCGGAACCCTGGGTCAGCGCCACCCCAATTCCGTTTCCGCCCCGGAGGGCCGGCGCGAACCGCCACGAAGATTTTCGACGGCGTGAAGTTTGGCCGTCTTCTTGGCCAAACGGAAGCGAAGGACCTGGCTTTCGGGGATGCGAATTGTGCCGCGAACTTCCGCGACAACACGCTACAGCGCCTTGCGCCACCACACCGTCGTCTCCTTGCTGAGAAAGCGGGTCTTCTCGCCGCGCGAGAGATAGAAATCCATCACTTCGTCCTTGTCGAACGTATCGCAACTCGGCCAGGTGTTGTCGATTTCAAGATGCGTGGCCTTGTCGTGGTTGTCGACGAGCGTGATCTCGGTGGGGGAACACTGCACAACATGCTGGGCTTTGAGTGAGAAAGCCGCCCCAACCGGTGCCTCGGGGGGCATTTCATTGGCAATCTTCGTCAGGAACAGAATGAAGACGGCGGCAGCAACGAAGATGAGGATCTTTTTCATGTCAGGGGAGCGACCTCAGGAGGGGCTCACCCACGCATTCATGCTGCCCGGCCGCAACCTGACGCGCTTGATTCACCAGGCGCCCGTGCGGCAATGTGCCTCTCCGTGAACCCAGTATAACGCAGCGGCACACCCGCCACGATGGCACTTTCCGGCCAGTGGTTTTCGGTAGAGTTTGTTTCAAAAATCAGTCTTGTGTCAGGGCACGACTTCAGTCGTGCCGAAAACGCCCCATAAACGGCGGGCTTTAGCCCCTGAGGGATTGCAAAGTCAATCGACAGGACCGTTTTTGAAACACGCCTTAGAAATACCCCGCACTGCAAGCGGAACACCCCGGTCAGTTCTGGTCCTCACGGCGGTGCAGCGTAGGCTTGTCGTCGTCGCCGCTGGTGTTATTGGGGTCGCTCTGGGGCGAGGTCGGATCGCCTGACCCAGTGCTGGCCCTGCGCAGCGAGGGCCTCTTGGTGTCCTTGGAGTCGGTCAGCCGTCGCTTGTTCTCGATCCGCGCCAGCCGGGCCTTGATGTCGTCAAACTCCGACGTGGTCACGGTGTACTCGTCCCTGGGCGGCAGGATGCGGGCAATCTCCTCCTGCGTGTGCAGGATGCGGTCGGGCGTCTGCGGGTGGTCACTGAACGCCTTGGCAACCAGGCCGGGCTTGCGCTTCTCCAGAGCCTGAATCTTCTCAAAGAAGCTGATGAAGGCCTGCGGGTCATACCCTGCGCGATACATATATTGAACGCCGAGATAATCCGCCTGCGCCTCGAAGTCGCGCGAGAAGTGAAGAAAGGTCAGCGGCACGCCGATCGAGGCAGCCTCGTAGATGCCGTAGCCCGTCCAGCCGCCGATGAAAATCAGCGGAATGGTGCCAAGCTGCGCATAGTTCATGCGCGTCTGCTCGCGCACCGCGTGGTGGGCGCAGACGTGGGCAGTCTCATGAGCCATCACGCCCGCCATTTCCGCTTCCTCGTCCGCATTCAGGATCAGCCCGGAGTTTACGTAGAAAAATCCGCCCGGCAGCGCCATGGCGTTGATCTCGTCCGAGTCGATGATCTTGATGGTGAAGGG
>Ga0182024_10026449_pt1 | contig 10196 bp, 8 predicted proteins | sample P32metaG_FD_120480 | JGI IMG/M metagenome (GOLD analysis project Ga0182024, IMG submission 120480) | Permafrost microbial communities from Stordalen Mire, Sweden - P3-2 metaG (Illumina Assembly) | ecosystem: Environmental > Terrestrial > Soil > Wetlands > Permafrost | place: Sweden: Stordalen...
ACCAGCCTGCCTCGGCGCCAGACCCAACGTCACCGCAACCACCCAAAAAAGCCCATACCAGCGATTATCCCGGAACCCCACCCCAATCGCGAGCACTCACACCCACAAAAAACACCAGCCACCTAGGCTTTCCCAGTAGGTCGGTAGGACCTCTCCACGCAATATCTGCGATTCGGCGCTCCGGATTTCGGACCACCCAACATGTGCGAGTTCGACGCGCATGTCAGCCGGCCCAATGAGATGGCGGTCACCGCGCAGAATGCAGTGGTGGCCTTCGGCTGGATGACGACGTGGTATTTCCGGTTACGTCTGGCGATCCAGAGGCTTCGGCGATCGGGAGTTGCACTCGTACGTGGAGGCCGCCTTCGTCGGGTGCCGTGATCGTCATGGTGCCGCGGTGTGCGTTAACGATTGCGTCGACGATGGAGAGGCCGAGGCCGACGCCGGTTCCGTCGTTCGTACGATCGGGTCCGCCGCGCCGGAAGGGCTCGAGAAGGCCGGCGACTTCGCCGGGTTCGATTACCGGTCCGGTGTTCGCGACCTCGAGCAGCGCTGCGCCGTAGTCACCTCGGATGGCGATCGTTACGGTGCCGCCAGGAACGTTGTACCGGATGGCGTTCTCGACGAGGTTGCCGGCGAGCCGTTGGAGCAGTCCTGGATCACCGCCGACAACGACCGGCTCGACGTTCGCTGCGATCGTGACCCGGGCCGCGGTCGCCTCGGCGGCGGATTGCTCGGCAACCGCCGACATCACCTCCGAGAGGTCGACTGTCGACCATTGCTCGATGCCGCGTTCGGATCGGGCGAGGAGGAGCAGCGCGTCGATGAGACGTTCGGTTTCTTCGTTGTTGGCCCGAAGGTGTTGCAGGATCGCCTGGAGTTCGTTGGGTCGTGCATTTCGATTCGCGAGCGCCTCGTCGATGAGCACTCGTTCGGTTGCCAGCGGAGTTCGCAGTTCGTGCGACGCGTTGGCCGCGAAGCGGCGCTGGCTCTGAAACGCGCTGTCAAGGCGGCCCAGCATGGCGTCGAACGTGTCGGCGAGTTGTTTGAGCTCGTCGTCGGGTCCTTGCAAGTTGATGCGGTCGTGCAGGGTCCATTCGGAGAGGCGGCGAGCGGCGTCGGTGATGCGGTGCACCGGTCTGAGCGCCCGGCCCGCCATCCACCACGACAGTCCGAACGACGCGACGGCGAGCAGCGCCAACGCGAGCGCGGAGTCAGCCTTGAAGCTGTGGAGCGTGTTGGCCTGGCTGGCCTTGACGGTAGCCGTCAGTTGACGTACGTCGGCTGCAGTTGGGCCCGGGATCTTCGCCGGCAGGCTGCCTCCGGGCGCGACGACACTGCCCGAGGCCCTACCTCGCGCGAGAGTCTCGCCGGCACCGAAGGAGTGGTAGAAGGCGCCGACGACGTTCGGGCAGTTTGTCGGGTTGAGCGTCAGCCCTTCTGGCCCGCCTCCCGCCCTCAGGATCGCGCTCTGGGCCTGTTCGTTGGCATTCTGCTTCGTGCAGATGATCTGCACCGCGGTAGCGGGACCGTTCTCCCGGCGTTGCACGAGGATGTAGCTGACCGATAACAGCGCGGCGCCGGCGACGACGAAGAGCGCGGTAAAGGTGAGCGTGAGGCGCAGACGCACCGTCGGTCGCGGCCAGCGGATCATGACGCCACGAGCCGGTAGCCAGCGCCGATGACGGTCGTGATTACGGGCGGGTCGCCGATCTTGCGGCGCAGGTTCGCCAACGTGACGCGTACCGTATTGGTGAACGGGTCGGCGTGAGCGTCCCAGACTCGCTCGAGTAGTTCCTCGGCGCTCACGACGCGGCCGCTCGCGGTCATGAGCACTTCGAGCACAGCGAGTTCCTTGTTCGTGAGAGCGAGGGGCTGGCCGGCCCGTTCGGCCGACCGACGGTTGGGGTCGAGGGTCAGATCCCCGGCGGTCAGTCTCGGTGGCAGCGCGCTGGTCGCGCGCCGCCCCAGGGCCCGGACGCGAGCGATGAGCTCCGCGAGCGCAAACGGCTTCGGCAGATAGTCGTCGGCGCCGAGGGACAGGCCACCGACGCGAGCCTCCAACGTTCCCGACGCGGTGAGCATGAGGATCCGGGGCCAGCCGCCCGCGAGTTGCCGGCAGACCTCGTCGCCGTGAACTCCGGGGAGGTCGCGGTCGAGGATGACCACGTCGTAGCTGTTCACGGCGGCCATCGCCAGCGCGGTGTGCCCGTCGTAGGCGACGTCGACGGCGATTCCCTCGCGTCGCAGACTCCGGGCGATGGACTCCGCCATGATCTGGTGGTCTTCCACTACGAGGAGGCGCACCGGCGCATCGTGGCAGCCAGACCATAAAGACTTCTTAAAGGCAGTCGTTTTAGGCGCGCTTTATGCCTCCCGGCGTACAAGCCATCGCGATGGACGAATCACCCGGGAGGCACCACATGACGAACGCCTATCGAAGGTCGCGTCGGGTCGCGGCGTTAACCACCGCAGCTGCGATCGGGCTTGCCGCGTGCGGTGGCAGCGGCAACTCCCCGCACGTCGCCAGTTTGGGCACCAGCTCCCGAGGGGGATCGAGCACGACGACGACCCTGCCGACGGGCAACCCCACCCAGTTGTTGGACAAATGGGCGGGCTGCATGCGGACCCACGGCGACCCCGGCCAGGTCGACCCCACCGTCGACGCCAACGGCGTCATCCACATCACGTTCATGCCAGGTGGCAACGCGCCGGGTGGCAACGGGCCTGTGGCGGTCGGCGGGCCGGGCGGCAAAGGCGGCCCGCTTGGCAATGGCGGCCCGTGCGGCGCGTACTTGACCGCCGCATCGACCGGGTTGCGCGGCGGCACGCCGCAGCCGAAACCCGATCCCGCCAAGCTTGAGCAGTATGCGCGGTGCTTGCGATCCCACGGGATCGCCGACTTCCCCGACCCGTCGGGCGGTGGCCTGTCGATCCAGACCAAACAGGGCAGCGACTTGAACCCGCGGAGTCCGACGTTCCAGGCCGCGGCCAAGACGTGCGCCACATCCGTGGGTATCCCGGGCCTCGGCGGTACCCCCCAACGGGGCGCGATCGAAGCGACTAGCGGCAACGGCCCGGCCGGAGGCCCCGGCGGCAACGGCGGGTCGCGCAGCTTCTCGGTCGTGAGCGGAGGCGGTGGTGGCTGACCTCAGCGCCAAGCGGATCGTGCTCGTTGCCGCGCTCGCCAGCGCGTTAGTCGGCGGAGCCGTCGCCGGCGGCGTGGCCGAAGCCGTCGGCACGCACAAGACGACGAACAACGCTTCCGCGTTCGGAGACAGCACGTCGGTCGCCACGGTTCGGGTCGAACGCACCAACCTCCAATCAACCGTACAAGTCGGCGGGTCGATCAGCTACCTCGATTCGTACGTCATCGCCGCGCCCGGCGGGGCAACGGCGCAACAGGTCGCGCAGGCCCAGCAACAGCTCATCCAAGCGCAGCAAGCAGTCACGGCCGACCAGACTGCCCAGTCCGACGCGACCGCCGCCGACCTGCAAGCGGCCACCGCCGCCCAGAACAGCGTCGCGGCCGCCGCCTCGACGCTGCGCACCGACCAAGCGAACGAGGCGCACGACTGCGCGGGACGGGCAAGTGGTTCGCCGGCGTGCAATCAAGACACGCAGAAGATCATCCAGGATCGTACGCAACTCACCCAGGCGCGCCAACAACTCTCCGCCGCGCAGCTCAACGCGGTTCGCGACGACGACCAGGCCCGGGCGAAGGTGCAGTCTGACGCTGCGCAACTGAACGCGGCCGTCACCAACCTCGCCGACCTCCAACCCACGGCCGCGAATCCCGCGACGACGTACACGTCGCTTGCGACAGTCGGTGACATCGTTCACATGGATCAGCCCGTCTACGCGCTCAACGGCCAGCCCGTTCCGCTTCTCTACGGGTCGATCGCTGCGTACCGCGCGTTCTACGTCGGGATGACAGACGGCGCCGATGTCGGTCAGCTCTCACACGATCTCATCGCCATCGGGTACGGCGCCGGCCTGAGCCAGAGCAACCACTACTCGTCGGCAACCGCGGCAGCGGTGACGCGCTGGCAGGCGACGCTCGGGTTGCCGGCGACCGGTGAGATCCTATTGGGCCAGGTGGTGTTCGAGCCCGGTCCGATCCGGGTCACGTCGGTCAGCGCCGCGGTTGGCCAGTCGGTCACGGGGAGCGGGAGCACCGTGCTCGACGCGACCAGCAACACGCCGATCGTCACCGTTTCGTTGGACGTGACGCAGGAGTACCTGCTGAAGCCGGGCGACGCGGTGACGGTGTTGCTGCCCGACGGCTCTTCGACCGTGGGCGGCCACGTCGAAACCGTCGGCAACGTTGCGACGTGTCCGAACGGCAACGGCAACGGGGCCGGTAACGGCAGCCCCAACGCGAACAATGGTTCGGCCGATCAGTCTCCGTGCGCGTCGAGCGGTAACTCGTCGACGCCGACAGTGACGGTCACGATCTCGCTCGACCGGGTCCCTGCGGGCGCGAGGTTGGATCAGGCGCCGGTGAACGTGAATGTCACGACGCAACGGGCCGACAACGTGTTGGCGGTTCCGGTGAACGCGTTGTTGGCTTTGCAGGGCGGTGGCGACGCGGTCGAGGTCGTCAATGGCACCAGCCATCGTCTGGTTGGGGTCACGACCGGGCTCTACAGCGACAGTCTGGTGGAGATCAGCGGTTCCGGCATCACCCCGGGCACGACGGTCGAGGTGCCGTCGTCGTGACGCTCGTGATGCCCGGCGCCGAGGAACGCACCGCGCCCGCGGCGCCAGTGCTCGAACTGGTCGACGTCGTGAAGGAGTATCGCGGTGACCCACCGGTCGTCGCGTTGGCCGGCATCGATCTGCGCATCGCGCCCGGAGAACTCGTCGCTATTGTCGGGGCTTCGGGCTCGGGTAAGAGCACGCTGCTGTATGTCATGGGCACGCTCGAGCGACCGACCGGGGGTACGGTCCGCGTCGCGGGTCGCGACACATCGAAGATGTCGGACAAGCAGCTCTCCGGGCTCCGCGCCCGGCGGCTGGGTTTCGTGTTCCAGCAGTTCTTCCTGCTCGACGGCATGAGTGTGCTCGACAACGTGGCCGACGGATTGCTCTACCGCGGCGGCCGGATCGCCGAGCGACGCCGCCTCGCAGTTGCGGCGATCGAGCGCGTTGGACTGAGTCACCGGATCAAGCACCGGCCGAACCAACTGTCGGGCGGCGAGCAACAGCGAACGGCGATCGCCCGCGCGCTCGCCGGGCGACCCGCGTTGGTGATGGCTGACGAGCCGACCGGCAACCTCGACACCGCGACCGGGGCGTCCATCTTGGGTCTACTGCGTGAGCTTCACGACGAGGGCACCACCATCGTGGTCGTCACCCACGACCACGACGTGGCCGTCGCGATGGACCGCCGCATCGAGATCCGCGACGGGAGGATCGTGCTTGACTCGACATCGTGAGGTGAACGACGACGAGTCCAAGCTCTCCAGGCGCGACCTGGTCAGGGTCGGCAGCCTGGGCTTACGCAGCCGACGCGTCCGGGCACTGCTGTCGGCGCTCGGGATCAGCATCGGCATCGCGGCAATCGTCGGCGTGCTCGGCATCTCCCAATCATCCAAATCTGGTCTCCTCGCCGAACTCGGACGGGAAGGCAATTTGCTCAACATCCAGCCCGGCCAGAGCGCATTCGGACAACAATCAGAACTTCCGGTCGCCGCGGAGGGCATGGTGTCGCGCATCGGCCCGGTCACGAGCGTGACCGAGATCGGCAGCGTCTCAAACACGTACGTGTACCGCAACTCCTTCGTCCCCGCGATCAACACCAACGGCATCTCAGTGGTCGCGACCGACGCGTCGCTCCCGCAGGCGTTAGCCGCAACCTTGTCGCACGGCACGTTCCTCAACGCGGCCACCGCGCGCTATCCCGCGGTGGTGCTCGGCGCCGAAGCCGCGAGCCTGCTCGGCATCCACGACCTGTCGACTCCCACCCAAGTGTGGCTGGGCGGCCGCTGGTTCACGGTCGTCGGGATCCTGAACCCGGTCGAGCTCGTCACCCAGGTCGACAGCATGGCCCTGATCGGATTCCCGGTCGCCGAGAATTACTTCGGCTTCGACGGCCACCCCACCGCCATCTACCTCCGCAGCGTCCCCAGCCAAGTCGACGCGGTCGCGTCCGTGCTTCCCGCCACCGTCAACCCGCCCGACCCGACCGTCGTGCAAGTGAGCCAACCATCCGACGTGCTCAAAGCCGAAGTGGCCGCCAAAGGCGCGTTCAACGGTCTGTTCCTCGGCCTCGGCGCGGTCGCGCTCCTCGTCGGCGGCGTGGGCATCGCCAACGTCATGATCATTTCCGTGCTCGAACGCCGCTCCGAGATCGGCCTGCGCCGTGCATTGGGAGCGAGCCGCCGCCACGTCGCCGAACAATTCCTCGCAGAAGCCCTCCTCCTGTCGGTTCTGGGCGGCGTGGCCGGCACTGCGATCGGCGCGCTCGCGACGTTGACGTACGCCATCACCCAGCACTGGTCGGTCGAGATTCCCGCACTCGCGTTGTACGGTGGCGTCGCCGCCGCTTTGGTGATCGGTGCCGTCGCCGGCCTGTACCCATCGATGCGAGCGGCGCGCCTCTCACCAACGGAAGCCCTACGTTCCGTCTGAACGCCAGAGGCCGCGCCCGTTGCCGCGCGACAATCTCGTAGTCGAACGACGAGACGGCGCTCGAGTACCGACCCTGCAGCGCGAGACGGCATCACGCGGTTCGGTCAGTGCATCCGGTCGCAGCGGGCGCTATCGAAACATCACTCGTCAGCAAAACACGCGACTGATCTTCGAGCATGGGACGTCGATAATGTTGTCCGCGCACGCGTCGAGATCCGTTACCTTTGCGGTGCGAGTCGATGGAGTCGGTGCAGGGGGACTCATGGGCCGCAGTTGGGCCGCCGAACGTTGCGAAGTGATGGCAGGCAGCGAACCGCGTTGAGAGCTGTGGATTTGCATTTCCCCCTGGTCACAAGCTGGGTGGTGGCGAGTCAGCTTGTACGCCCGAGACTGCTGACGGCCCTGGACTGGGCCAGATCTGAGCAATCTGACGGCTGACCAGCAGTTACGCCATTCGCTGAGTGCCGTTGGTTGTCAACGTTTGTCGTCCTCCCGCGGCCCATCCGCGGCCCAGGAGCTGGCGCCAAAATATGCCGCAGTCCCCGTTCGATAGGTACACACAACGGGCCTGCGTTGGCCGCCGCGCATCGTCAGGATCATTCCGATGAGTCCTCGTGGACGAGGCGTTTGGGGACATCCGTCATAGGGTCACTCCCGAACCCACTCCAGGTATCGCTCCCGCCCGGCGGATTCGCGGGCGTGTTTGTCGCGGACGGCGTTCGGTGTCGATCGAACTTCGACTGACGCGCCCCGGGTTTTGTGCAGCCTCAAGGTGACCTTCGGCCCTACGCCCGGCGTGGCCGTGATGGCCGCTATCGGTGCGTCGGACGGTTGTCGGACGCTCGGTGTGGGCGGTCAAGGGGTTCTTGGGGTGCGTCGATGTTCTGTTGTGGCGTTCAGACGGTTGCGTGGGTTCGTGTCGGGCGAGGCGTATGGGGTGCACTTCGCCGCGGTTTTGTTCATGGGGCCGGTGGCTGCGGTCGCGATATTGGGGCTGCGAGAAATCCGTTTGGTTGCTCGGTCTCCGGCCTGGTTGATTCCGGTGATCTTGGTGGGCGGCCAGCTGCTCACGACGGCGTGCGGATTTTGGTGGGATGGATCGCCGCAGAGCCGTGTTCGGTTGCATGCGCGGATTGGGTCGCAGGCTGCTCTGGTGACCGCGGTGATCTACGCGACGGGTTGGGGTCCTGCGCTCGCGATTGGACTCGTGTTGGTTGGTCACGAGGCGTTGGTGATGACCGGCTCGTCGTCGCAGCGTGTGGTGTTGGGATGGAACCTGTCGTGCCTGGCTATCGGGCAGGGATTGATCGCGTTGGGTTGGGCGCCGTCGTTGATCCCCGCGCCCGAGGTCCATGGACTCGCAGTCTTGGTGGCGATCGGTATTACGTTCTCGTACCAGTCGTTGCACACCGCGTTGATCGAAAAGGAAGTCGCAGCGGCGCGGCACCGCGCCGTGGTCGAGAACGCGGCCGAAGGGATCCTGACTGTCGGTCTGGACGGGAAGATCGGTTCGTTCAACGCAGCGGCTGAAGCGATGTTCGGCTGGACCGCGACCGAAATCGTCGGTCTGCCGATCGCGACGCTGTTCCCGGCAGCACAAGCTGACGCGCTGGCATCGTTCTCAGCGGGCCCGGGAGCAGTCGGTCGCTCCAACGTGCAGCGCCACGATGTCGAGGCCGCGGGCCTTCGCCGCGACGGGGCCGAGTTCCCGATGATGGTTTCCACCAGCGCGATCACTGTGGACGGATCCACGCCGCTCATCTCCGCGATCGTTCGCGATCTTTCCGACCAAAAGCGTTTCGAGGCCCAACTGGCCTATCAGGCAACGCATGATCCGCTGACTGGTCTGCCGAACCGGGTCATGTTGACCGATCGGCTCGACGGGGCGCTCGCTCGTGTCCGACGTCAAGATCGGATGTGCGCCGTGTTGTATGTTGACCTGGACCGGTTCAAAGCGGTCAACGACACGCTCGGTCACGCGGTCGGTGACCAACTCCTCGTCGAAGCTGCAGTCCGGATCCAAGCCGCCGTGCGCGAGACCGACACCGTCGCACGGTTGGGTGGCGACGAGTTCGTCGTTCTCTGCGAAGACATTGAGGGCATCCATCACGCGACCCACTTCGCGCAGCGCATCATCGCGGCGCTCCAGATCCCGTTCCGTTTCGGCGACGACGACCCCCACGTCAGCGCAACAATCGGTATCGCGTTCTCCGTCGACGGCACAGAGACCGCGGACGCGATGCTGGCCAACGCAGACATCGCCATGTACAGAGCCAAGGACAACGGGCGAAGCTGCTACGAGCTCTTCGACGAGGACATGCAGCAAGGGTCGCCGCCCAAGGTGCGCTCGAAACCGCGCTCCGTCAGGCGGTCTCCCGCGATGAGCTGCGGCTCTACTGCCAGCCGATCGTCGAAACCGAGACCGGCCGCGTCAGCAGCTTCGAAGCGCTCGTTCGCTGGGAACGTCCCGGCTTCGGTCTCGTCGCACCCGACAGTTTCATTCCCACCGCAGAAGAGACCGGCCTGATCGTCGACATCGGCAACTGGGTCCTCGAGCGCGCCTGCCGTCACGCCGCCTCATGGGCAACGCGCTGGCCCGGGCGGCGGCTCGGTATCTCTGTCAACGTCTCCAGCCGCCAACTCCTCACCGACGACATCCTCGACGTCGTCACCGCCATGCTCGCACGCTCCGGTCTGGACCCGACCCTGCTCACCCTCGAGCTCACCGAAAGCATCCTGATTGACGACGCCCTCACCGTTGAACCGCTCTTACGCGAGCTCCGCGCGCTCGGCGTAAGCGTCGCGCTCGACGACTTTGGTACCGGCTACTCGTCACTCACCTACCTCCGTGCGTTCCCAATCAATATCGTCAAGATCGACCAATCGTTCATACGCGCAATCGGGACAGAACAAGAAGACACCGCCATCGTCGCGGCTGTGATCGCGCTCGGCACAAACCTCGGTCTCAACGTCATAGCCGAAGGCATCGAAACCGAACAACAACGCACCGCACTCCGCCAACTCCGTTGCCCCTACATGCAGGGGTACCTCTTCGCCCGCCCGACACCAATCGATCAAGTCATGACGGTTCTCGAGCCACCGTCGCTTGGCTCCGCCGCCGGCGAGAGCGCGCCGGCCTCGAACGCCACCCCGACCCTCCGTGATCGCCGACAGCGCGCGGATCTGCGTACTGACCACAACGGCTGACACGCAGAGTTGGCCCGAACGCCTTCCAACCGCGCCCGACGCATGAGCCTCGGACGGAACGAGAATTATCCGTCGGAGTCTGTGCGCGCCGGGCGTGTATCTCTGCGAATCCTGTAGGTGCCGGAAATGCGTTCGGACGCGGCATGGCCATCGTGGACATCGGAGCCGGGGGCGTGGGCGCGTCGAAGCTGACGTAGCCCCGTGGTGTGTTGGCCGCTGTCGATAGTTCAGGCTGCTTGGTGGTACTCGTTGACGAGTCCGCTGCACGTGCGGTGTCGTCGGATCGGTCGGCCGGGCCGATACTCGACAACTGCTCCGGGGTTCGGTGCGCGTTGGCCGAGCCAACGGTGGGT
>Ga0182024_10026450_pt1 | contig 10196 bp, 9 predicted proteins | sample P32metaG_FD_120480 | JGI IMG/M metagenome (GOLD analysis project Ga0182024, IMG submission 120480) | Permafrost microbial communities from Stordalen Mire, Sweden - P3-2 metaG (Illumina Assembly) | ecosystem: Environmental > Terrestrial > Soil > Wetlands > Permafrost | place: Sweden: Stordalen...
CCCAGAGACGCAACACGGCCCCAGGACGATTGCCCCAGGGCCGCGGCACGAGAATCGATCTGCGCGTATCCTCGCTGATTGTTCATCTGCCAAGACTGCGTCGTACTTCGCGTTGGCGTTTCGTTCAAGCGTCGTGCGACTTGCGCCGCTCTTCACCGTTTCTGCGCCGACGAGCATCTCGTTACTCGCCCCGCCGTCGTTGCCTCTAGCGTGGGCGCATCATACGCCCGCTTGTGCGGCGGTTGCAAGCGCGGGCGACCATCCTCCACAAAAATCTTCGGTTATCCACGAAGGCTCACGGGAATCCCCCGTTGTTGCGAAGGGTTCTCGGGTCAGCCGCCGAGGTATGCGGCGACTACGTCGCGGTGCGTCGCCAACTCTTGGCCCGTCCCTTCGAGAACGATCCGGCCGCGTTCCATGACGTAGGCGTGGTCGGCGAGCGCGAGCGCGCGCCGTGCGTTCTGTTCCACCAAGAGAATCGACGTGCCGCGGCTGCGCTCGTCGGCGACGATCGCGAAGATCTCGTCGACGAGCTTGGGCGCGAGGCCCATCGATGGTTCGTCGAGCAGCAGCGCCCTGGGCCCGATCGCCAAAGCGCGCGCGATGGCGAGCATTTGTTGTTCGCCGCCGGAAAGGGACCCGGCCGCGACGTTGCGGCGTGTGCGCAGGATCGGGAAGCGGTCGAGCAGCCCAGGAACGCGCGCGAAGCCTTCGGCGCCGCGCGCCGCTGCGGCGACTTGCAGGTTTTCCTCGACGGTCATTCCGGACAGCATGCGGCGGCCTTCGGGGACGAGCACGAGGCCGTGCCGGACGCGTTCGTGCGAGGCCATGCGCGTGATGTCGGCGCCGTCGAAGTGGATGTGGCCGCCGCGGATCGGCACGACCCCGGCGAGCGACATCAGCAGTGTCGTCTTCCCGGCGCCGTTCGCACCAACGATTGCGCAGAGCGCTCCCTCGCGCAAGGCGAGCGAGACGTCGTGCAAGACGACGATGTTACCATAGCCGGCGCGCAGCGCGTCGATGGTAAGAAGATCGCTCACGCCAGCGCCTCGGCGCCGGTGCCGAGGTAGGCCTCGACGACGACCGGGTCGCGCGCGACTTCCGACGGCGTGCCGCGCGCGATCACTTCGCCGAAGTTCAGCACGACGACGGCGTCGCAGGCTGCGCGGACGAGCGTCATGTCGTGCTCGATGAGCAGCACGGCGATACCGCTCGCGGCGATCGCGCGAAAGGTGTCGACCAGGCGTGCGGTCTCCGACGGATTCATTCCGGCGGCGGGCTCGTCGAGCATTAGGACGCTCGGCGACGCTGCGAGTGCGCGCGCGATCTCGAGCCTGCGTTGATCGCCGTAGGGGAGTGAGCTGGCCTGCGCGTCGGGGTCGACGTGCTCGATCCCCGCGCGTTCGAGCAGCGTGCGGATCTCTTCGCCGGTGAGCCGCGCGGGTCGCGTGAAGGCCCCGGCGGCGAGATTGGCGCGCACGTCGAGCGCGCCGAACAGGCGGATGTTCTGATACGTGCGCGCGATGCCGATGCGTGCGATGTGATGTGGCGCGAGGCCGTCGACGCGCTGCTCGTCAAGCCGCACCGAGCCGGACGCAAGCGGAGCAAGTCCCGTCGTGGCGTTGACGAGCGTCGTCTTCCCGGCGCCGTTCGGACCGATCAAGCCCAAGATGCGGCCGCGTTCGACGATGAGCGAAACGCCGCGCAGCGCGTCGACGCCGCCGTACCGTACGCCCACGTTCTCGAGGATCAGCATCGCTGGTTCATACGCGCACGCGAATGGGACCGCGACGCCACAGTGAGGCCAGGCCGCCCGGTGCGAAGACGATCACCAGCAAGAGGATGATGCCGTTGGTGATCTCGCGATAGTCGGCCAGAAAGCGGATCAGCTCGGGCAACACCGACAGAAACGTCGCGCCCAGGACGGCGCCGAGCGGACTGGTGACGCCGCCGATCACGCACCAGACCAAAATCTGCTCCATGCGTTCGAAACCGAAGTCGTTGGGCGTGATGAACGCCGACGAATGTGCGTAGAGCGCGCCGGCCAGCCCGGCGATCGCGCCGCCGAGCGCGAGCGAGAGCATCCGAACCGTCCCGACGTCGACGCCGACGCCGCGAGCGGCGTGCTCGTCTTCGCGTACCAGGGCGACGGCGAGTGCGAACTTCGTGCGCGACAGGCCGAACAGCGCCAGCGCGACGACGGCCAGCGCGGCGTAGATCGTGAGCGTGTTCGCGTCTTGCGGCAGACCACTCATCCCTTCGGCGCCACCGGTGATCGAGACGTTGTTGGCGACCACGCGCACGATCTCGCCGAATCCGATCGTCGCGATCGCGAGAAAAACGCCGCGCAGCCGCCGCACCGGATAGGCCAGTGCGGCGCCGGCCAGCGTCGCGACCAGCACGGCAACCAGAATCGTGGCGATCAGCGGCCAGTGATAGGTCAGCGTGAGGATCGCGGTGACGTAGGCGGCGATCCCCATGAACGCGGCTTGCGCGAGCGCGAGCTGTCCGGCTTGCAGTGAGACCGACAGCGAGAGCGCGAGCAGCGCATTGATTCCGACCTGGTCGATCAGCTGTGAATGGCGCGCGTAGAAGTCGGCGAGCGCGTGCATGATGCGCTCAGGCTTGGCGCAATGCGCGCTTGCCGAACAGTCCGCTCGGCCGGGCGACCAGGATGATGAACATCACGCCGAACGTGATCGCGTCGCGCCACTCCGACAAGCCGAAGGCGACCGCCAGCGTCTCGACCGCGCCGATGATGAAGCCGCCGATCACCGCACCGGTCACGCTGCCCATTCCGCCCAGGATGATGATCGCCAGACCTTTGAGCTCGATCGGGCTGCCCATGTCGAGCGTGACGCTGTTGTACTCGAGCCCGGTCAGCACGCCGGCGGCGCCGCCCAGCGACGAAGCGATGAAAAATGTCGCGGCGATCGTCCGTTCGAGGTCGACCCCCAGCAACGTCGCGGCGATGCGGTCCTGGGCAACGGCGCGGATGCTCCGGCCGAGCGTCGTCGATCGCAACACCCAGCTCAGCGCCAACATCAGCACGACGGCGGCGACGAAGATCGTCAGCTCGACGGTCGTGAACGTTACCGGACCGAGGTGGATCGTCGTTCCGGCATCGCGGCCGCCGGTGACGAAGTGCAGCTCGTCGACGCCGTAGATGCCGCGCAGCACCGCGCCGATGATGATCGCCACGCCGATCGATGAGATCAGCGGGACGAGCGTGCCGGCGTTGCGCCGCCGCAGCGGCGCGAACGCCACGCGGTCGAGCAGGATCCCGAGCACGCCGCCGACCACCGCCGCGATCAGAAACGCGAGCGGCAGCGGAACCCCGGCCGCGGCCAGCGAGAACGCGGCGAAGGCGGCGGCGGTGAAGATGGCGGCGTGCGCGAGATTGAGGATGTCGAGCACGCCGAACACGAGCGTGTAGCCGACCGCGAAGAGCGCGTAGACGGCACCGAGGAAGAGCCCGTTGAGGAGCTGCTGGGCGACCATCTCCGCGTGCTTCTCTCCTTAGTGGAAGTAGCTGAAGCCGTCCTTGACGATCGACAGGATGACCGGTGACGACTTGGCGTCGCGGTTCGAATCGAAGCCGATCGGTCCGAGCACGGTCTGGATCACGCGCACGTTGCGCAGGCCCGTGAGCATCTCTTCCTTCGTCGTCGAACCGTGCGCGACCAGGTAGGCAACGATCTGCGCCGCCGCGTACGACTGCGCGGCGAACTGGTCCGGACCTTTGCCGTACTTTGCGGCATACGCCTTGACGAACTCGAGGTTCGACGGATACTTGGCGCCCGAGTACCATGCCGCGCCGACGACGGTGCCTTGCGCCGCCGGTCCGGCGACGCTGTACATGTCGGGGGCGTTGAGCCCGTTGCCGCCGATCATGTGGGCCTTGATGCCGAGCTTGCCGGCCTGCTGGATGATCTTGGTCGCTTCGGGGAACAGCGCGCCGATGGCGATGACGTCGGGATGCTTTGACTCGATGCGCGTGAGCGCGGGTTGAAAGTCGGTGTCCTTTTGGTGGAACGTCTCCGTGTCGACCACGTCGACGCCGGCCGACTTGAGCTCGCGCGTGAAGATGTCGCCGTCAGTCTTGGTGAACGCGTTGTCGTCGCCGTAAATGACCGCCGCCGTCTTGTAGTGCCACTTGTCGTGCGTGCGCTTGACGGTCGTCGGGATCACCTGCGACTCGGCGAGCGAGTCGCGAAACACCGACGGGCCGATCGCGGTCACGCCTTCGGCGGTCGTCGAGGTTCCCATCACCGGATAGCTGGCGCGCGCCGCGATCGGATATGCCTTGAACGCTTCGCCCGACAGCGTCGGTCCGAGCACCATCGCCGTCGAGCCGTCGGTCATGAATTTCTGCAAGATGTTGACGACCTGCGCCCCGTCGCTGGCTGCGTCTTGCACGTCGAAGCTCAGGTTCGCGCCGCCGGCGTCGAGCTTACCGGACTTGAGGTCGTCGTTGGCGAGCTCGTATGCATTCTTTTGCGGCGTGCCATAGACGCCGGCGCCGCCGGTGACGTCGGCGATCACGCCGACGTGCACCGTCTTGCCGGCCGCCGGGCCCTTGGAAGCCGCGAACGACGGCGTGGCAAGAGCCACGATGGCAATGAACGCCAGCGTCGACAACGAGGATCGATTCATTCCGCACTCCGTGTAGACAATGGGTTGAAGGCCGCGTTCGCAGGTCCGCCTTGTGCTCCTCCGCTCAGCCGCGGACGCAACGCCCGCATGAACGCCCCGAACCGTTCGTCGTTCGCTTCGCTGCTCGGCAACTCGGTGTAGACGACCAGCACCCAGCGCCGGCCGCCGGCGAGCGTCAACATCCCGGCGTCGTGCGAGCCTTCGTCCGTGTCGCCCGTCTTGTGCGCGAACGTGTCACCCGGCTCGAGGCCACGCGACAGCTTGACGTCCCACCACGAGGTCGCCAAGATCCGGCGCAGCGCGGCGGCCTGCGGAACCGCGTCGCGGGCGAGCGCCACGAACAGATCGGCGGCCTCGCGCGGCGGAAAACTGTTGCGGCCGGTCGCGGCCGGGTCGTCGATCATCGGCAAGCGGCCGGTCAGCTTGCGGCGGAAGGCCGTCTTCGAGAAGCCGAGCCGCCGCAGGTCGCCGGTCGCGCGCTCGCGGTCGAGGACGTCGTAGAGCTGGTTCGTCGCGACGTTGTCGGAGCGCTGGAGCATCAGGGTCACCAGCTCCTCGATCGTCGTCCGGTAGCCGGCGAGCATCGGCGAGGGTGCGTCGTTGAACGTCTCGTTGAGGGCATCGACCGTGACCTGGTCGTCCCAGCGCAATCGCCCGGCCTCGATCCCGAACGCGGCGGCGACGGCCAGCGGAACCTTGATTAGCGAGGCGGGGTAGATCTCGCGACCGTCGTCATGCGTCCATCCCGGTCCGCCCGAACTCAGGGACCGCAGGTGAATGCGGGCGCCGGTCAGCCCGGCCTCGGCGGCGAGCCGGCCGAGCTCGGGGTCGCGCAACCCTAGGGATTGCAAGTAGGTACTTGCACGAGCTGGGATGTTGCCGTATGATACATGCAAGCACCCACACGCATTCGACTGAAATGAAACACGTTACACAACCTTCCGCCCTTCGTTTGTACGCCGACGATCCGGACGCCCCGTCGAAGATCGAGGCCGCGGTCGCCGAGCTCCTCGAAAACGGACTGATGCCGCCCCGTCTCTCCGTCGTGCTCAGCGGGGCGAGCCTGCCCGACGAGACGATTGCGGCGCTGGTCAGCGGTCTGCGCCGCATGCGCGAAAACGGAGGCGCGATCGAGGTTGCGCCGGCCAGCGACCCGGTTCGGAACGCCTTTTCGGTCCTGGGGTTGGGCAACGTCTTCGCGTTCCCCCTGATCCCGGCCGAACGGCCGCGCCGCCGCGGCGCGCTGCCGCGCATCGCGGCCGCCTCTTTCGCCGTGCTGATCGCCATCGTCGCACTGCCGGCCTTTGCCGGGGTCGAACACCCGAGCGATCCCAACGCCATCATCTCCAAGGTCGTCGAACGGAACCCGAACCTGAGCACCTATCAGAGCCGGATGCACGTCGATCTGCGAATGACGTCGTTTCCGTTTCTGCGCGAGCATCTCGACGGCACGACCTACTTCAAACGCCCGGCCAACTATGAGGTCGTCTTCGATCGCGTTCCGCCGCTGGCCAAGGGCTTCGATCACCTGTTTTCCGACATCGGCGACGCTTCGAACTGGCCAAAGCGCTTCGTGGTGACCTACGTCGGCGAACGCGCGTTCGAGAACCATCAGGACATCGAGCTGCGGATGGTCCAGCGGGTTCGCGGGATGATCGACCACGAGACCGTGCTGGTCGACTCGGCGCTGTGGACGGTCGATTCGATCCGTTACGATTACTACAACGGCGGGCACATCACGATGACCCAGACGTTTCGCGACGTTGGGGGCTATTCGGTGGTGTCCGAGCAACATGCCGAGATCGCGATTCCGTACGCCAAGGCGGTCGCTACCGGCAGCTACTCCGACTACAAGACGAACGTCGCCATCGACGATGCCGTCTTCACAAAGAAGAAATGATGCTCGCGACCGCACAACGCAATCATCCCGGAGTCGAGGAAACGCGCGCGAAGATCGTCGCCGCGGCGCGCGATCTGTTCGAGCGCAACGGGACGCGCGGCACGACGACCCGTACCGTGGCCGAGCTGGCCGGGGTCAATGAAGCGACGCTCTTTCGTCACTTCGGCTCGAAGCGCGCCCTGCTCGATGCTATGCGCGAAGTGGCCTGCGGCGTCGAAGAGTTTCGTGGAATTCTGGCCTCGCTGCCGGGCGTCGATTTCACCGCCGACGTGCGCACGATCGCGTATCACGCCGTCGACCACATGATCGGCAAGCGAGCGATGATGTGCGTCTCGCTGTTCGAGGATGCGGCCGGTACCGATGACTCCCCGGAGTGGCGCGGCCCCTCGCAGATTCTGCTGGACCTTTCCGGCTACTTCGCGGCGCAGGCGCGCGGTGGGCACCCGCTGCGCGGTGACCCGACGTTCATCGCGCGATATTTCATGGGCGTCGTGTTCTCGTACGTCGTCGGGCGCAAGCTCTGGGAAAGCCACGTGCCCGACCGTGCAACGCTCGACGCCATCGTCGATGTCTTTCTCAACGGAGTCTGTGCGTAACGTGGAAACCTCGACCGAAGCCCCGCGCGGGCAGCGGACCATCGTCGGCAGCGTCGGCGCCAAGCCGCCCGAGCAGACGACGCCCGACGAACCGGCGAAGCGCCGGCTTCCGCCGCTGTGGCTGCTGATCGCCGGCAGCATCGTCATCATCATTGTGCTGATCCTCGGCATTCGGTACCTTGCCTATGCGACGGCCCACCAGACCACCGACGACGCGCGCGTCGACGCCGACGTCGTGACGGTGACGAGCAAGATTCAAGAACGCGTGGCGCAGATCTACGTCGACACGAACCAGCCCGTGCACAAGGGTCAGGTCATCGTCAAGCTCGACGACACCGACGAGCTCGCGGCGCTGCAGCAAGCCCAGGCTGCGCTCAACGCGCAGCGCGCGAACGCCACGGCAGCGCAGGCAAACGTCGCGCTGACGCGCGCCCAGGTCGCCGCGCAGTCGACCCAGGGAAGCGGCGGGATCACTGCCGCGCGGAGCGGCATCGCGAACGCTCAGGCGCAAGCCGCGTCGGCACAGCAGCAGGCTGACGCCGCCCGGTCGGCGATCGCGCAGGCCGAGGCGCAGCAGCGCGTCGCGCAGTCCGCCGTGCCGGCGGCGCGCGCAGGGCTGCAGCGCGCGAATGCCGATCTCGCGCGCTACACCGCCCTGGTGCGGACCGGAGACATCGCCTCGCAGACACTCGATGCGCAGCGCGCGGCGCAGGCCCAAGCGCAATCGCAGTATCAGTCGGCGATCGACAACGTCGAGTCCGCGCAGACCGCCGTCGCGCAAGCGCAGGCGCGTTACGCCGCGGCGATCGCCGCGGCCAATGCCGCCAGCGCGGGCATCGGTGCCGAACAAGGTCAGCTGGAGACCGCTCAAGGGAAGCTGAGCGAGGCCGACAGTCCGTACCGCGTCTCGGCGACGCAGGCGCAGGCCCAAGCGCAGGTCGCCCAGTCCGGCTCGGTACAGGCGCAGGTCAAGACCGCCCAAGACAAGCTGGACAACACGGTGATCCGTTCGCCGATCGACGGCATCGTCGGGCAGAAGAACGTCGAGATTGCCGCGTCCGTCGCGCCCGGGCAATCGCTGATGACGCTCGTGCCGACCAACGGCACCTACATCACCGCGAACTACAAGGAAACGCAGCTCGGCAGCGTGCGCGTCGGACAGTCGGTCGACATTGGTATCGATGCGTACAAGGGCGTTGCGTTCCACGGCCATGTTGCCGCGATCGCACCCGCATCGCAGAACACGTTCAGTTTAGTGCCGTCGCAGAACGCGACCGGAAACTTCGTCAAGGTCACCCAGCGCATTCCGGTGCGGATTCTCGTCGACGATCCGCCGGCCGACAAGCCTTTGCGGGTCGGAATGTCGGTCGAGACGTCGATCGCAACGAAGTAGAGAGAAGAAGAACGAGGTCGATGCTCGGATCCCGGTTGGTCGCGCTTGCGCTGGGCGCGAGCCTCTTCGCTGCCGCGCTCGTGCCAGGCAGCGCAGCACTTGCTCAAACTCCGGCGCCGGCGCAAAGCCCGGCGCCGCAGCAGAGCGCTGCACCGATGCAACCCAACGCGACTGCGAGCGGTGCGCCGCAAGGCGTGCCGACAACCGCGCCCGGCACGCAAGCGACGCCGACCACCATCTACCGGCCGCCGGCACCGCCGGGGACGACACCCGGCGCGACCACGACCACGCCTGGCGCTACCACGACCACGCCTGGAACGACGACGAGCACGCCGGGCACAACCACGACCACACCGACCGGTGGGAACATCCAGGGTGGTGGAAACCCGCCACCGCCGATCCCGCCGGTGCTGCCGCCCGTGCCGGCGTTGCAAGGGCTGAGCGCGCCGGTCAATGTGGTGCCGAATCCGGATCTGGTCGGCGTCGTGCAACAACCGTTCGTCGGTCTCGCGCTCCAGGACGCGATCGGGATGGCGCTGCAGCACAACACGCAGCTCGCTATCGCGCAGTCGAACCGCCGCATCGCCAACTATCAGATCATCGCCGCCAAAGGCGCGTACGACGTCAACTTCCAGCTCGTCCCGAGCTACTCACACTCGGTGCAGCCGGTCCTCTCGCCGTTCAATACGACGCAGAGCGGCGGACCGGTCACGATCGACTCGGTCGGCGCGACCGCCGGCTTCCGTGGCCTGACGCAGAACGGCGGATCGTTCAGCGCCGACGTCGTCGCGACGCGCGTCAATTCGGACAGCGCGTTCAACAGCTATAATCCCTACTACCAAACCGCTCTCGAGTTCGCGCTGACCCAGCCGCTGTTGCGCGGGCGCGCGATCGATCAACTGCGCCTGCAGATCCAGCTCGCCGAGATCAACTCTTCGCTGGCCAACAGTAATGCACTCGCGCAAGCGTCGACGACGCTGGTGCAGGTCGAGGACGCGTATTACGATCTCGTCAACGCGTGGCAGAACGTCGCGATCCAAGAGGAAGGCTTGCGCACCGCGAACGCGCAGGCCCAGTCGAACGCGCGCCTGGCGGCTCGCGGCGCAGTCGCGCCGACCGACATCGTCGAGGCCAACACGCAGGTCAACGTCTTTCAGGACAACGTCTACGCGGCGATTCAGAACGTGCAGCGCGTCCAGCAGCAGCTCAAGCAGCTGTTGCTCTCGAATCCGGCCGATCCGGTATGGTTCGCGAATCTTGTGCCGACCACGCCCGCCGCGCAGATACCGCAAGAGCCCTCGCTCGATGCGCTGATCAACTCGGCGATTCAGAACCGCCCCGAAGTCGCGCAGGTGCGCGCACAGCGCCGGCAGTCCGATCTCAACCTGGCCTACGCCAAGGATCAGCTCAAGCCGCAGCTCGACCTCGCGCTGGGCTATACCTCGAACGGTTTTGCGGGCAACCCGCTCAACCCGCTGGCGAATCCGTTGTTCGCGTTTCTCGGCACGATCGCACCGCCGGGCTCGCTGTCGGCGTTTCCGTCGCCGCCGGGGTATCAGACCGGTGCCTTCGGTCAGTCATTTCAGACCGTGTTCGACAACCGCTTTCCGACCTATAATGCTCAGCTGACGTTCTCGGTGCCGATCGGACA
>Ga0182024_10026451_pt1 | contig 10195 bp, 5 predicted proteins | sample P32metaG_FD_120480 | JGI IMG/M metagenome (GOLD analysis project Ga0182024, IMG submission 120480) | Permafrost microbial communities from Stordalen Mire, Sweden - P3-2 metaG (Illumina Assembly) | ecosystem: Environmental > Terrestrial > Soil > Wetlands > Permafrost | place: Sweden: Stordalen...
CTGCTGACGATTAACGGCGGCGGCGGAACCAATTGGATGCCGCCCAGCTACAGTCCGCAGACGGGTCTGTTCTATGTCAATGCGAACCTCGGTTACAGCCTGACCTACCTCACGGATACCAGCGAGCATCCGGAGGGATACGGAGGGTCGATACGCGGCCTCTGGTCGCAACATGTGCTCGAAGCCATCGATCACCGAACCGGAGACGTGAAGTGGCGCCATGCCTACACCACCGCCGATGCCATGGTAGGAGGAGGCCAGGGGGGCGCGGGAATCCTGACCACCGCGGGCGACCTTCTATTTAGCGGTGACAACAACGCGAACCTGATCGCCTTTAAGGCCAGTAACGGTGACATACTATGGCATTTTGCCATGACTCGTTCAGTGGAAAACGGCCCCGAAACCTACATGCTGGACGGAAAACAATATGTCGTGGCCGGTGGTGGCGATACTCTGTTCGCCTTTAGCCTGAACTAGCGGCTACTTCTTCTCTGTCTCTTTGAGAAACTCAATCAGGTAATCCTTCCAGACGGCGGCTAGCGTGTGGGTGCCGTGTCCGCGGGTTTCATCCGAAATGGGGATAAGGATGAACTTCGCGTGCGGCATCCGGGTAACCAGCTTCTGCGCGATCCCGAGCTCAGGCGGATTGATAAAGTCGTCGGCAGAGTTGATCCACAGCACGGGAGTCGTGATGGTGCCAAGCTTCGGCTCCGGATTGTAATTGCGTGACGCGTTCACGTAGTAAAGGAAGTTATTGGCGTCGGTATGCGGAATCATGGAGTCCAGGGTGCGATTGACATAATCCTCAGCCAAAACGCGGGTCGGAAAGCGTTTCTGCATCACCAGCGGCGCGGACCCGGCGATGAGAATAAGATCATTGGCCGCCCGCAGGCCCTCGACCGGCTCCGTAGTGTAGTCGCCGTTCTTCCATGCAGGATCGTCGCGGATCATCTGCATAGCCATGTACCGCCACATGCGGTTGCGCCCAGCGAGCTCCACCGGCAGGCACGCGAAGGGAGCGAGGGCGTCAGAAAAAGTCGGGTAAGTCTCACCCCAAACAAAAGACTGCATACATCCCATCGAGGTGCCGAGAATCAGACGCAGATGGTCAACGTGGAGACCGTCCAGCAGCATGGTGTGCTGGGAGGCGACCATGTCGTCGTAGTCGTATTGGGGGAACTTCATGCGCAAGCCATCGGAAGGCTTGCTCGAATCGCCATGGCCGATGTCGTCGGGAAGAATGATGTAGAACTTCGTGATATCGAAAGGCTGTCCCGGCCCAAACAGCACGTCGGAAAAAACCGGGTTAAGCAGGGACGTGGCGTCCCCACCCGTTCCATGGAGCAGCAGGATCACGTTATCCGTATGGCCGGCTGCATCGCGATGAGGTTTTCCGAGCGTGAGGTAGTGGAGTTTCAACTCCGGGATCGAGTCGCCGCTGCCGAAGTGAAAATTCTTGATGATGTAGTTCCCGTCCTGAGTCGGCCAGTGGCTGGTCTGAGCGCTCGAGGCCGCGGCTGCAAGCAGGCCGGCGAGGAGGAGGCATAGCGGGTGTGTTCGGCGCATGCTAGTAGGGGGTCGTCGCCTTTCGAACCGGGGGCTTGTAGTCGACAAGTTCATCCACCGGCTTCTTCCCGGCCCATGCTATCCCCCGAAGCAGCATGGTTTGGATCTGGGGGTTGGCGAAGTTGGCATAGGTGTGTCCCTGCATCCACACGAACGCTCGTGCGGGCTCCCCGCCGGGAAGCGTGTGTTCGTAAGTCCAGATCTGCGGCACCACTTCACCCTTGTGCTTTCCCGCGCTCGGAGTTCCTGGGATGACCGCAGTCGCAAGCACGTGGATCGCCGGGTCTTTCGCCCATGTCATGGTGTAGAACGCTTCATCGAAGATCGTGATGTCCGACATGCCCTGCATGATAGGGTTCGCCTTGTCCACGATGGTGTAGGGAATGTCCGCACCCAGCGTGTAGTTCACTTCACCATGCTTCTTCGCGCCGCCCACCAGGGTTGCGAAGTAAGCCGGATCCGGCCCACATAGAGAATCGTGGAGGCTGACGATACCGCCCCCACGTTTCACGAAGCCTTCGAGTGCTTGCCGTGCGCTATCGCTCATGTATCCGTCGTCCCCTTTATAGATGACCAGGACATCCGTATTCTCAAGTTCCGCTGCGCTGGGCTGGTGTAAAGAGCCATCGACAATGGCTCCGTGCTCGGTCAGAATCTTGCTCCAATCCGCAAGAAACTGCGGGTAGTCATGCAGGCCCACTTGATGCGTCTTAAGCCCTGCCTGCAGGTAGACATGCATACCGTTGGGATTCTGGTTCGATATCCGGGGCGCTGGAGCAGATTGTTGTGCCGACAAACAGACCGCACTTCCGATCATGAACGAGAGAAACAGTAAGATCCGGGTCTTCTTAACCGACTCCATATGTGAGTGCTCCAAGGTATCCCTCAACAGACGCCTTAATGTTACAGATAGTCTCAACACGAAGTCTCGAGATGTGGGATACCACAAACCTAAACGTTGAACGCTTCGGCCTTCCAGGTGTGAAAAGTCTCTCCACGAAGGGCACGGCTTCACAGGCTGCGGAAAAAGGGTGATTTCGATAGGAATAGCAAGCCCTCAGCGGCTAAAGCCGGATTCATTACACAGCAGTTATGTACGGCCTGAAGGCCGTACCCTTCAAACAAAGCGAGTTTTTCCGCTGCCTGTTCAGCCGTGCCACCCGGCACGTGAGCGAATGAGGGCTTTAGCCCCTGAGGTACGTCTTTGCAATTCCTCGCGGCGAATTCTCAAACCCCGGAAAGATATAACGTCGCTCTATACGTCTCGAAAAGCGTACCTCATCTGAAGCCGTCAAGCGCGTAGGCCATTTACGGCACGGCTGAACCCGTGCCCTTCGTGGAGAGAGTCGTGCCGCGGTCTGCGCTGCCCATACCGGCAACTGGGTTAACTTCTCTCAGCAATCGCGTAGTAGGGCTGGTTCGAAAGGGTGGCATTGAACGCGGGAAAAAACCAGGCCGCCTCCGATCCACGTCCGAGCACGAAGTAATACTGCAACGGATAAACAGAGTTTGTGTAATCCCCAGGAATGGCAGCGCCGTATCCATTGTGGCTGCGTTGCATTTGCATCGACACCCATCGCTCTCCCTGGTTCACATGACGGTAGTAGAGATGAACCGCGCCACTATGTCCGGAGGCCGACAAGGATAGCGAAAGCGGCTGCCCAGGATGAAAGCTTGAAGGTGGAGTGTGCACGCAAGGTACTGACGGGCGATTTGGTTTGCCCGCCGCCGCCCGTATGGCTGACGCGGCATTTTGCGAGGACCCTGTCGGAGGAGCTTGCAGCTTCTTCTCCATCGCGGCAACGTCCGCATCGATGCCGGCCATCCGCGCGCTCCAATTCCCGCGCCGCATGGGAATGTTGCCATAGGTGATGTCTGGCAGGTAGACCTTATTCGCTCGGTCCATGCTGGCCCAGGCACTGCGGGCTTCCTGGTATTTCGCCAGCGCGAACTTACCGGCCTCTGCATTCCCGGTCTTCGTATAAATTTCGAACAACACGCCGCTCCGCAGTTTGGCCGCAAAGAAGCGACCTAACCCATTCTGAATAAGTACATCTTCTTCCACGCGCCGAAACTCCGGAGAAGTGTGGGAGGAAGCCTGCAATCGCGCGCTTGCCAGGGCCTGGCTGGAAGCCGCACTGTAATCCTCCAGCCACTGCGCAACTTCAATCGGCGAATACTTCGGATTGGCGCGACCCTCCAGCAAGTCCCCCACGTGCTCAACGATGGTGGAAAAAAGCTGCGGATCCAGCGGGCTAACCGTTCCGAAACACTTCGGCGTAGGAGTATCGCTGTATGGCGAAGCCTCACTGCCCAGGACGATCGGCATGTTGTCATAAATCTCAGCCCAGAACGCGTGGTTCGAAGCCGAAGGCAGGTGGGCCGACGTGATCAGCGGCAGAACCCTGCTGGCGTTCGCCAAAGCAGTTTCCACGGGGATCGCCCCCGCGCCGAAGTTGCTCTTCAGGTAGCGGCGCCAGCTTTCCGGATCAGCGTCCGGGTTATAAAGGCATCGTCCCCAAACCCGATAGAAGTATTCAAACTTTTGCCAATCTCCACCTTTCGGATTGAGCGACACGTCGGCGTAAGCGCAACGTCCACCCGGCAGCCCAGAACCCTCGCGTCCCTTGAACGTGAGCGGCTCCATGATATCCAGCCCGACCGCGCCGCAGAAGCTGGAAGTGCGGCCATAAGCCGCAGCCATTTCCGGATCCCCTGAAAGCAAGTGCCGCTGCGTTCCCGGCCACAGGCGAAACAGCAAATCGTAATGCCGGCCCTGCTCGAAAAAGTCGGCATAGCCGTAACGCGTAAAACGGCGCTCACCATTGCTGACGCTGAAAACGCCGCTCTCCATGCGGTCAGCCTGAGGTATCTCCAGCTGCCGAATATCCGCCTGGTTGTACCCCAAACTCTGGTGCTCCGCGGAATACTTGGCTCCCAACTTGACCGGCATGCCCGTAGCCGTGGCCATGTCGATCATGGTCTGGTTCACTCCCTTGGCATGCATGTCGATTTCAATTTTGCGGCCGCACCCGGAGATCGCTTCGAACAACGTCTTCCAGAATGGATAGCTACCCTCGGGGATCCCGCTCTCCCCGTGCACCCGCAGGGTGAGCCCCTGGATCTCTGGGCACGCCTTCAGAATCATGCCCAGCGCATCACGAGAGTACGTGGCGTGCGTCTCCGGGGTCAGGCCCTCAATTCGATGATGCGCGTGCGGGCTGTCGGTCCACGCGTAGGCGTGGGTCCAGATTCCCAGTTGAAACTCGAGCCCGCGCGCCTTGGTTTCGGCGGCAATAAAACGCAACGCCGCTAAATTCTTTTCCCGTTCTTCTGTGCTAAATGGCGGCAGGTTCTGCTCTCCCGCTTCATTCGTCAGCCGGACCACCCGCACGTCGTAGCCAGGCACCTCTACCAGGTACGGGTAAGGGAAGTGGAAGTAATCACCGGTCACTCCGCGAGGAAAGTCGTAGCCTAAGCCCAACGTAAAATTAAATCGATTGAACCTGCTGGCGGCGAGCACGTCCAGGTAGCCCCGCCAAAAATCCTTATCGTAATACCACGGCTTGTCTTCGAGTTCACTCGAGAACAATCGCGAAACACTTCGGACCTGGTTCGCAGGGTGCTCTTCGATCGCTCCCTCTAAATGCAATCCGGTGGCAAGATCGGCATTGAAGTGGACCCGCTCCGTCAACTCCAGCAACCCATAGACTAACCCACGCGGGCCGGCCGCAGAAACCCAGATCGCCGGAGCCCCCATCAGACGTCCGGGAGTGAGCCGGAGGCTCTCAGGATTGCTAAGGGGCGCACTTGGCTGCGGAAACTTCCGGGCGAGACCTGAGTTTGGGCTAGCCACCAACACGGAAAAAGCAGAACCCGCGGCCTGCTCCGCGGAAGAAACAATTTCGCAAACCACACCTTTTGCCACAAGAGCGTTTCGCAGCCGGCCGGCAGCCGAACCGACAGGGTCACCCGATGCGCACGGGTCGCCACCCTCGAGGATGATAGAAATCCGCTGGCTGGGGCCAGCAAGGACGCGTTGACTGAGACTCAGGGCTGTGATCGCGCCGCTGATCTTGAGGAACTCCCGGCGCTGCATGGTCGAAGACACGGGCTTCCACTATAGATGGTCGCGAACGCTGCTCGCAATCAATTAGAATCCGGTCATCTTGATACACTCCGGCCGCCATTTCCTGCAAATTCCCGGGCCCACCAACGTCCCCGATCGAGTCCTGCGTGCGATGCATCGCGCCGTCATCGATCACCGCAGCCAGGAGTTTTCGCGGCTGGGCTCCGAAGTACTGGAGAATTTGCGCCCCGTTTTTCAAACCACTGGCCCGGTGATCATCTATCCTTCCTCCGGCACCGGCGCATGGGAAGCCGCGATCGTAAACACTCTCTCCGCGGGGGACCGGGTACTGATGTTTGAGACCGGACACTTCTCCCAGCTTTGGCGGCAACTCGTGGAGCGGTTCGGCATCGTGGTGGACTATGTGCCCGGCAACTGGCGGCGGGGTGCTTCCGTTGCGGAATTAGCTACCCGGTTGGACGGCGATTACCATCACACCTACAAAGCTGTGATGGTCGTTCATAACGAGACTTCCAGTGGAGTCACCACGTCAATTCCAGACATACGCCAGCAGATGAATCGATCCAACCATCCGGCGCTGCTGATGGTCGATACCATCTCGTCCCTCGGCTCCATCGACTATCGTCACGACGAGTGGGGCGTGGACGTAACTGTAGCGGGATCGCAGAAAGGCTTAATGCTGCCGCCGGGCTTGAGTTTCAACGCCATCTCCGGCAAAGCGCTGGCCGCCGGCAAGAGCGCGAAATTGCCCCGTTCCTATTGGGACTGGCAGGAGATGCTGGGCTTCAATAAAAACGGCTTCTTCCCCTTCACTCCTGCGACCACGCTGCTCTATGGCTTGCAGGAGGCTCTGAAGATGCTCCACGAAGAAGGGCTGCCCAATGTGTTTCGCCGTCACCAGCGTCATGGGGAGGCCACGCGCACTGCAGTGCGAGCCTGGGGTCTGGAAATCGTGTGTGAGGATCCGCGCCAGTACTCAAGCGCCCTCACCGCTGTTTTCATGCCCGAAGGGCACGATGCGGATCGCTTGCGGAGCATCATCCTCGAAAATTTCGATATGTCTCTCGGAGCCGGTCTCTCCAAATTTGCCGGCAAAGTATTTCGCATCGGGCATCTCGGTAGCTTCAACGACCTCATGCTCGCCGGAACCCTCAGCGGAGTAGAAATGGGCCTTAGATTGGCCGGCGTGCCTCACCAAGCCGGAGGAGTCACGGCCGCGCTTCAATCCCTCGCACCTACCGGCCACTAGCATGGATACACTCACGCCCCTTCCGCTGAGTTCCCACGCCAAACCCATCGACGCCTTTCCGCAAGCAGCTGAACTCGAAAAAGAGTTAAAGCAAAACATTAAGGGTGAGGTGCGGTTCGATCGTGGCAGCCGGGCGATGTACTCGACGGACGGATCAAACTACCGCCAGATTCCCATCGGGTTGGTCGTCCCCCGCGATGCCGGCGACGTGGTTGCTGCCATGGCGGCCTGCCGCAAATACGGAGCCCCGGTCCTGGCGCGCGGAGCAGGCACCAGCCTGGCCGGCCAATGCTGCAATGTTGCGGTGGTGTTCGATTTCACCAAGTACATGAACCGGATTCTCGAGCTCAACCCGGAGCAAGGATTTGCCCGGGTGCAGCCCGGCGTTGTCCTCGACACCCTCCGCAATCAGGCTGAGGTCCATAAGCTAACCTTCGCTCCTGATCCTTCCACCCACAATCGATGCACTATTGGCGGCATGATCGGAAACAACTCCTGCGGCACCCACTCGTTGCTGGGCGGCAAGACGGTCGACAACGTCGAGGAGCTTCAAATCCTGCTCTATGACGGAACACAGATGACGGTCGGTGCGACCACGCGCGATGATGTCGAGCGGATTCTTCGACAGGGCGGCCGCGAGGCAGAGATTTATCAGGCGCTCCTCGGGATCGGCGATCGATATGCAGATCTGATACGGGCCCGCTTTCCGAAAATTCCCAGGCGTGTATCCGGTTACAACCTCGATGACCTGTTACCCGAGCAATTCAACGTAGCGCGCGCGCTGGTTGGGACTGAGGGCACATGTGTCACCGTGCTCGAAGCCAAAGTAAAGCTCATCCCCAGTCCACAGTGTCGCGCGCTGGTCGGCATCGGATATCGCGATGCCTTCATCGCCGCGGATCACGTTCCTGAAATTCTCAGCTTTCATCCGATCGGCTTTGAAGGCTTCGAAGGAAGCATCGTGGATGGGTTACGCGCCAAGGGTGCCCCCAAACTCGAGCTGCTTCCCCAGGGCCGGGGCATCGTACTGGTTGAATTCGGCGCCGATGATCCGGATCATGCGCGGGCGCTCGCGCAGCAACTCATGGAGCGGTTAAAGGAAGTGCCCGATGCGCCGAACACCCGCCTCTACACCCCGGCCGAAGCGCGACATGTCTGGCAACTGAGGGAGTCCGGGCCGAGGGCAGCCGCCTTCGCGCCGGGTGCGGTACCGCAATGGGAAGGATGGGACGATGCGGCAGTAGCTCCCGAAAAACTCGGCCGCTATTTGCGCGATATCCGCGCCCTGATGGATCAATACGGTTATGAGGGCGCCTTCTACGGGCACTTCGGGCATGGATGCATCCACATGCGCGTCAGCTTCGATTTCCAGAGCGAAGCCGGCATTCGCAAATACGGTGAGTTTGTCGAAAAAGCAGCAGACCTGGTGGTTAGCTATGGTGGCTCACTCTCCGGCGAACATGGAGACGGGCAATCCCGCGGGGCCTTACTACCAAAGATGTTCGGGCCCGAGCTAATGAACGCCTTCCGCCAATTCAAGGCGGTCTGGGATCCGCAGAACAAACTAAATCCTCATAAAGTTGTCGATGCCTACCTGCCGACAGAGAATCTGCGCCTCGGCGCGGACTATAAACCCCTGCAGCCGGAGACGCATTTCAAATTCATCGAGGATGGCGGCTCCTTTGCCAACGCCGCCGCCCGCTGCATCGGAGTCGGCGCCTGCCGCAAACTCGACAGCGGCTCCATGTGTCCCAGCTACATGGTGACCCTGGAAGAAGAGCACAGTACACGAGGACGGGCGCACATGCTCTTCGAAGTCCTGCAGGGCGAGGTAATCGATGGTAGCTGGAAGAATGAACAGGTGAAGCAGGCGCTCGATCTGTGTCTCGCATGTAAGGCCTGCAAGTCAGAGTGCCCCGCCAACGTCGATCTCGCTACCTACAAGGCCGAATTTCTGTCGCACTATTACGAACACAAGCGACGCCCGCTGCACGCCTACGCGTTCGGCATGATTGACCGCTTGGCGCAATTGGGATCGCACGCGCCGCGCCTTGCCAACTTCATGAGCACCGCTCCAAAGCACCTTCTACAAAAAGCCCTGGACCTCGCTCCACAACGGCAGATGCCGCGTCTTGCTACACGCAGCTTTCAGCAATGGGCGCGCAAGCACCGCGTGCCTGCCTCCGGCGGCAGCGTGATTCTATGGCCGGATACCTTCAACAATTACTACACACCGGAAACCGGCCAGGCTGCCTTGGATGTACTTACGCATGCAGGATTCAACGTCATGGTTCCGCAAAAGCATCTTTGCTGCGGACGGCCGCTCTACGACTTCGGCATGCTTGATAAGGCCAGACAATATTTGCACCGCATCCTGCAGGTGCTCGCGCAAGAGATCGACGCAGGCTTGCCCATCATTGTCCTGGAACCAAGCTGCGCTTCCGTTTTCCGCGACGAATTGCTCAATCTGTTTCCTGAGGATCCACGCGCTGCCCGCCTCCGGCGACAGACTTTCCTGCTGAGCGAATTTCTGCAACATCACGCTCCCGGCTATCAGCCGCCGCAGCTGCCGCAAAAGCTACTCCTCCACGGACATTGTCATCACAAAGCCATCATGAAGATGACCGACGAAGAAACATTGTTACGAAGAATGGGTTCAGACCTCAAAACCCTCGACGCCGGCTGCTGCGGGATGGCCGGCCCCTTCGGCTTTGCCAAAGAGAAGTACGCAGTGTCCCAGGCGATTGGCGAACGAGTGCTCCTGCCGGCGGTGCGGGCAGCGGAGCCGGACACGCTCGTCGTCTCAGACGGATTCAGCTGCCGCGAGCAGATACTGCAAGCGACCGGGAGAAAAGCGATGCACCTAGCCGAGGTCTTACAGCAAGCGCTGCATCACTGAAGTTCTGCCTTTCCTAAGCTTGTCCAGGAGCAGGTTGAAAAAGAGGGCATCCGGCCACGGGACAAGCGAGGGTGTGTGACGACCCAAAAAGAACCCGCAGATCTCTCCGCTACGCTGCGCTCTGTCGAAAAACATTTCCACGAAGGGTCCGCGGAACTGCAGATCCCTCGGCTCCCCGGATTTTCTGTCGAAAGTTGCGGCTTCGGCCAGCTGCATGTGGTTCTCTTTAGGGAGAACCACATAAGTGGTCGCCGGTGAGAGCGGTGAGGTAGGAAATCCGGGTACGCTCCTAATGACAAAGAGGAGGGTGGGTGTTTCCAGTGGGAATTGGTTTGAGGGATCCCAGGTCTCAAAAGCGAGACCTGGGGCACCCTTCGATTTCACCCTTCGA
>Ga0182024_10026452_pt1 | contig 10195 bp, 11 predicted proteins | sample P32metaG_FD_120480 | JGI IMG/M metagenome (GOLD analysis project Ga0182024, IMG submission 120480) | Permafrost microbial communities from Stordalen Mire, Sweden - P3-2 metaG (Illumina Assembly) | ecosystem: Environmental > Terrestrial > Soil > Wetlands > Permafrost | place: Sweden: Stordalen...
AGCTCGGGCACATCGACGACGTTTACCGGAATTCCAAGCGCGCGCGCCTCGGCTGCAAGCTCGCGATGCAATTTCGGATCGTCGGTCGCGGCATACGCAAGCACGCATCCGCGGATATCACCGCGCCGATAATCTCGCGCGACGTGAGTCACCGACCCATTGGCAGCGAATGATTCCAGGAGCGGCGACAGGCGCGGACTTACGACCGTCACCCGCGCGCCAGCCTCGAGCAGCGACTCGACTTTGCGCGCGGCGACCTCGCCGCCGCCGACCACCACGCATTCGCGGCCGGTCACGTCGAGAAATATCGGAATGTATGCCATGAAACTCAGGCGATTTTATTACATGATGACGTTATGAGACAGTCCCGGCAGATGCGAGCCGTGAATCAAACCCGTGGAACCGTGCTATGCGCGCGGCTCGAGGACGCCGGCGGTCTTGCCGGCCAGGGCCGCGGCTTGCTCGGTCGCGACGGCCTGGAACCCGGAACGGGGATGCTCTTCGAGAACGGGCGATTCACCCCATTCATGTGGATGCACATGTTCTTCATGCGCTTCGCGATCGACATCGTTTTCCTCGGACGTGGCGACGCGGTTGTCCGAATCAATCGACAGCTGAAGCCGTGGCGGATGTCTTCGGTTGTATTTGGGGCGCGAAGAGCGCTCGAGCTCCCCGCAGGCGCGACGGACGAGAGTTCCACGCAAGTCGGAGATCATATTGTCTTCGAGGCTGTCGATTAAAGCCGCTTAAGCTTCGAGAAACCCCTCTAAATCTGCGCCAATTTACACTATTTGGTGGTTTGCTGACGGCCTACTACCATAGGTAGGGGTTGGTCGCTTAGTTTAGCATTATAGAGTCAAAGCCTCTTTAATTGTCTTATCTTTCCAAATCTAATCTCTTTGTGTCTTATTCTGTTGCGGCTTCGCAACCAACAGTTGCATATCTGCGGTGGCCGTAATCTGCCTTGAACCGAGAAAGTTGAAGAAATTGCTCAATAGATCAGGATGGCACGAGAGATGCTCTCGATGAATCTCGCTTTGGCACAGTAAAAGGCGCGGCAGCGAAGCTCGTCTTGTCGGCGAGAAAGTGAATTCAAGACTCATTTTCGCGCTGGACGGGCCGCGGCGAGAGGGTGAGAAGGTCGAATCAATTTACGGGGACAATACGGCCAATTACGGCCAAAAAACAGGAGGACTCGGGACGATGGACAAAATCACGGGAATGTTTGTGAAGGTGCGCGAGTATCAGCGCGGCCAGACGATGGCTGAATACGCGCTTATCCTCGCCGCAGTCGCGGTAGTGGTGTTCGTGGGCTACCAGACGATGGGCACGACCATCACCACGCTGCTGTCCAGCGTGGACACCAAGCTCTGATTCGAACGGTTCAAATCGGGGTGGCGGACTAGTCCTCCGCCACTCCAAATCAAGAAAAGCGAAAAATTATTGCGCGGGGAGAAGAATCCATGAATGCAATCACGAAGTTAGTTGTCCGGGCTCGCGAGTTTAATCGCGGACAGACCATGGCCGAGTACGCGCTGATCCTGGCGGCGGTCGCGGTCGTAGTGTTCGTCGGTTATCAGACGATGGGCACGACCATCACCACGCTGCTGTCCAGCGTGGACACCAAGCTCTAAATCGAGAGGACTGAGTCATGGGTGGCGGACTAACCCATCCGCCACCCACCTAAACAAACAACCCGGGTTGGGGAGGATTCATGCACGAGATCACGAAGTTGGTAGTACGGGCACGCGAGTTCAATCGCGGGCAGACCATGGCCGAGTACGCGCTGATCCTGGCAGCGGTGGCAGTGGTGGTTTTCGTGGGTTACCAGACCATGGGCACCACCATCACCACGCTCCTGAGCAGCGTTGATGGGAACCTGTAGTGATTCGATGGCCTGACGGGTCGTCCGGGGAATGAACTCCTGGCGGGGCTGTAACCCAGCCCCATCAGGAGTTCGATCCAAGAAGTACGACCACCTTGGGAGAGGAAGTCGATGAGCCAACGAAGGGGAGTTTGTCGGTTAAGGGCGATTTCGCGCGGTCAGACGATGGCCGAGTACGCGCTAATAATTGCGACGATCGCCGTCGTAGCTGCGGCGTTCGTCGAGAATGCAGGCACTATCGTCAATACGTTGGTCAATCACGTGATTACGCTGTTTTAGTATTTTATACATAATTTGAGAAAATATTACTGGTTTAGATTTGTTAATCAATTCTATAACCAGTTTAACATGACTAGATATAGTTTTAAGAAGTACAGGATGTTAGGATGCGCAACTATTATTCGAAGATAGCCGGCCACGAAGCGGCCGGAGGGGAGGGGTGATATGAGACGACCGATGGTATTCGTCTTGCTCGCGGGGTTGGCGGCGATGTTGGCCTCGGTGATGGTGTACTCCGCGTTAAAGCGGAGAGAAGCCGAGGTTCAGAACGCCATGTCGCACAACGTCGAGGTGGTGGTCGCGGCGTACGATCTTCCGCTCGGTACCAAGATCGATCTGGGCGAGGTCAAGTTGGCGCGCTGGTCGGCCGACAGTCTGCCCGAGGGTGCGTACACCGATCCGAAACAGGTCATTGGCAGCTACGTTAAGAACTCCGTGGTAGCCAACGAGCCGATCGTGCAGGGCAAACTGTTCACCGGGGACAAGACGGCGGGCGTAATGCCGCTGCTGATTCCGTTCGGGATGCGCGCAGTATCGGTTCCGGTCGATGAGGTCAGCGATGTCGCCGGATTCGTGCTGCCCCATACGCGGGTGGACGTGCTGGTCGCGACCCAGGGCGGCGAAGGCGCATCCGACAAGGCGTTCTCGAAAGTAATTCTGCAAAACGTCGAAGTGCTCGCGGTAGCGCAGGAAGTCGAACAGAAAAAGGACGAGCCGGAAATCGTGAAGGTCGTCACGCTGCTGGTGACGCCGCAGGAATCCGAGCGCCTGGCACTGGCGAGTCATTCGGGAACGCTGCGTCTGGCGATGCGCAACTACAACGATAACAAGATCGTTCTGACCAGCGGCAGCGACGTTGCGCAAATGCTGCGGGCGTACAGCCTGGCGCCCGACGTTCCGGTAATGGCGGTTCAGCCTGAGCCTCGTCACATCGCCGCGACGCCGCATCGGGCGAAGGCGGTCGAGATCGAGATTCTGCGCAACGGCAAATCGTCGGAGTCAGTATCGTTTGTGAATGAAGCGGCGGCGGATCTCGACGGCTCGAGCAAATCACCGTCCCACATCCGCAAGGCCGCGGCGAAAGCTGACGAAGACAGTGCTGATGACGCGACTGACGCCCGCGCCGATGAGACAGGTTCAACTACGGTAGCGAGCGCTCCCGAGCCGGACCATCATGACCTGACAGCGCCGATCGAGGTCCCCGCCACCGCGCCAATCACGACGGCGAGTCACGCGCCGACGCCCAAAACAATCGACATTCCATAAGCAAGCCGCAAGGAAGACGAGGTGAAGAAGATGAAATCAAAACGAGGATGTGGACTGCTTCCGTGGCTGATTGCAGCTATCAGCATGCTCTTGCTTCGGCCCGGCATGCTGTTGGCCGACGACGGCACGACAATGGCTCTCGCCTTGAATGCCGGTGAGAGTTACGTCATCAACAACGTCAGCCCCGGTGCGACACCGGCGGTGAACGTGATTACAAATCCACACGCGCTGGTGGTGCATAACGAGGAGCCCGGCAAGGTCGTCCTCCTCGGCGCAGAAGCGGGCGAGTGGACCATTTCCGTCAAGACCACCGATGGCAGCACCGTCAAGTATGACGTGACGGTCAAGTCGGTCGGCGCCGCCTACGACATTAATAATCCTGCCAAAGCCCCGGGGGCGATCACTGGCACCGGCGCGACCACGGGCACCGCGGCTCCGGTAGTGGCCAAGCTGGATCCGGGCACCGGTCCGGTTGCTTCGGCTTCGTCGTCTTCTGCAAGCTATACGACTACGACGGACACCGTGGCGGCGGCTGCGCCAAGCGCGCCTGCGCCCGCGCCGATGACGGCAGTTGCAACGGCACCTGCAACGGCACCTGCTCCTATCAGTCACTCGAGCTTTGATTTCTCGGCTGCGGTGCCGGCTGCTTCCTACTCTACGACACCGCCGGCCGCGTCCAGCCAGACCGCTTCGGCATCGTTGTCGAACGAGCGGTATCGGGTCGATCCGTCAGTCAGCCTGAACGGCGGCGAATTGCATTCGGGTGCGGTAACCGGCGGACGGCACTATCTGCCCGAAGACGGCGTGCAGTTGCAGACGGGTTCCTCGAGAATTATCGACTTTGCGACCAAGCTGCGCCGGGTCTCGATCGCCGACACGACGGTTGCAGACATCCAGGTTATCAATCCGTTCCAGGTCAACCTGATTGGCCATAAGCCCGGCTTCACGACTCTTGCGATTTGGGATCAGGGCGGCCAGTACGAAGAGCGCCCGGTGCGGATCGATCCCAACGGCAAACAGCAGGTGTTGCTCAACACCATGGTGGCAGAACTGGACCGCAGCGCGATGGAAAACCAGGGTACCAACCTGTCGCTCGCGCTTGCCCATGCGGGAGTATCGCTGGTCGGTATGCCCGGCTCAGTTGCGACGCCGTTTTCTCCATCAACCTCCGTCACGTCTCCCTCGGGAGTGGTCAGTGCACTCGGTGCATCGCTGGCACCGGGCGGAGCGCTCACCGGATTGCTGCTGTCGCAGGGAATGACTTACGGCCTGGCGGTGGGAAACAGTAACTATCAGCTCCAGGGATACTTCCAGTACCTCGAGAACCATCAGCTCGCGAAGATTCTCGCGCAGCCGCATCTTCTGGCCAATTCCGGTGAAGAGGCAAAGTTCCTGTCGGGCGGCGAAATTCCGATCGTCATCGCACAGGCGTTGAACACTTCGGTCGTCTTCAAGCAGTTCGGCACTTCGGTAGAATTCGTTCCGACCGTGGTCGGCCGCAATGACATCGAGCTGCTGGTGAAACCGGAAGTATCAGAGCCCGACTACGCTCACGGCGTTCAGTTGTTCGGTTTCAGCGTCCCGGCATTCGTGACTCGGCGCGCGGAGACCCTGGTGCAGATGAAGGACAATCAGACGCTGATCATCGCGGGACTGATCCTGCATGAAAAGAAGACCCAGGTTCAAAAGGTCCCGTACCTCGGCGACATGCCGTATCTCGGCGGACTGTTCCGCAACACCGCCTATTCGAACACCGAAACGGACCTGGTGATGAGCGTGACGCCGCAAATCGTGCAGCCGCTGCCCGATGGCGCGTCGGTCTACAACCCGACCTCGGTGCCTGATCTGACGACCGAGCAGATCGAAACCCGTCGTCTGGCGCAGCCTGACGCAACAAGGCCCAGATTTTAGTTCGACGGAGGACAAGACATAACCGGGCAATTCAGGCATGATATGGCACCGCATAGCTGAATCAGGGAGATTGTGAAGTGTCATCGCTCGGTAAAAAAAATGGTGCGCAGCATGGTGGGCTAAACGTCCAACTGGTTGGCCAAGGCGACGAGCATCGGATGGAAGTCCGGGACGCTCTCTCCGCCTTGGGCGACCCCGTGCTGAACATCAACGAAATCGAACCCGATCCAGACGCCGCCACCGACCTCAACTTCGACGTCACGATGGTGGTCTTCAACGGCAACGACGAACTATCTCTTAGTTATCTCAACACCCGGGCGGGGCAAGAGCCCCGTCCGGCTCTTTTTGCGCTGCTTCACGATCGTTCTCCTGATCTAATGAAGCGTGTGCTGCGGGCGGGAGCCGATGAGCTTCTGTTCCTGCCGCTGGACCCCGGCGACGCAACTCGCGCGCTGCTCAAGATCAGCGAGAACCGACGACGCGAAGAAGTTCACGTCGGAAGAGGCACGATCGTTTCGATGGTGAGCCTGATAGGCGGCACCGGAGTGACGAGCCTGGTTGCGAACCTCGCGCTGGCACTGCGCTACGCGTTCAACAAACGGGTCGCAGTGGTCGATCTCGACCTGCAGACGGGCGGGCTCTCGGTATTTTTGAATCTCGAGCCCGAGCGCACGATCATGACGCTGACCGAAGGAACCCGAAAGCTCGATTCGATTCAACTCGAATCGGCGCTGAGCAAGCATGCGTCGGGGATCTATCTGCTCGCGGCGCCAAAGCGGATCGAGGACAGCGAGTTGGTTACCGACGCGACGGTCGGCGCGACGCTCGAGCTGATGCGCCAGCTGTTCGACTTCGTGATCGTGGATTGCGGGACGCATATCGACTCGAACACGGTCGCGGCCTGGGAGCGCTCGAACAATCTGTTTTACGTGCTCGACCAGTCGATCGGCGCGGCGCGATGCGCTTGGCGATTCGTCGACCTGGTGGGGCGGCTGGGGCTGCAGGGGATCGAGCCCAACTTCATCCTGAGCCGCTTCGTGCCCGGTCATCCGATCACCGAAGACCAGCTGAGCCATACGCTCGCGCAGTCGATCCACACGCGGATTCCGCGCGATGAAAAAGTTCTCGAGCGGGTGCAGTTGAGCGCGCAGGATCTGTGGCAGGTGGCGCCGAATTCGCCGCTGGCCAAGAGCGTCGAGGATCTGGCGCGACGACTTGAAGTCGGCAGCGAAATCCCCGACGCCGATTCGCCGAATTCTCTGGTATCGCGCTTGTTGAACGTTATCGGCGCGCGCAGTTGAGGTACAACAATGAAGCTCGTTGAGAGAATTTCACAGCAGAACGCGGCAACGCCGGCGCCGTTCCAGCGTTCGCTGATGACCAACAGCAGCGCGAAGCGCACGGTCAAAGACGCCCAGGCGGAGGGCTTTCAGCAGCTCAAACTTGCGGTCCACAACCGTCTGTTCGAGATGCTGGACGTTACGCGGCTTGAAAGCCTCGAGCCGGTACTCGCGGCGCAGAAAGTCACCGAGGCTATCACCGCCATTCTCGACGACGAAGGCCGCCTGCTCACCGACACCGACAAGACTCACCTTATTGAAGAAATTAAAAACGAGCTGCTCGGACTCGGGCCGCTCGAGCCGCTTTTGTGGGACGATGAAATCACCGACATCCTGGTCAACGGGCACAACCAGGTTTACGTCGAAAAGCGCGGCAAGCTCCACGCCACCGAGGTTAAGTTCCAGGACGATCAGCACTTAATGCTGATCATTGATCGAATCGTGTCGCAGGTCGGACGCCGGGTTGACGAGGCGTCGCCGATGGTTGACGCGCGGTTGCCTGACGGTTCGCGTATCAACGCGATCATTCCGCCGCTGGCGCTCGACGGGCCGTCGCTCTCGATTCGCCGATTCGGCCGCAAGCGCTACAACATCGACGACCTGGTCGAGAAGAAAACTGTCGTACCGGAGATCGTCGAGTTCCTGCGCACCATCGTGCGCGCGCGGCTCAACATCCTGGTCTGCGGCGGTACCGGCTCGGGCAAAACGACCATGCTCAACTGCATGTCGCTGTTCATCCCGGCCGACGAGCGAATCGTCACGATCGAAGACTCGGCAGAATTGATGCTCCAGCAGCCGCACGTGGTCAGGCTCGAAACGCGGCCGGCAAACGTCGAAGGCAAGGGCGAAGTCAGCCAGCGCGACCTGGTGAAGAACACGCTGCGTATGCGGCCGGATCGCATAATCGTCGGCGAGGTCCGCGGCGGCGAAGTATTCGACATGTTGCAGGCGATGTCGACCGGTCATGACGGCTCAATCGCCACCATCCACGCCAACACTCCCCGCGACAGCATGGGACGTCTCGAGATGATGATGCTGCTGTCGGGCGTACAGATTCCGCAGCGCGCGATGCGCCAACAGATTGCGTCGGCACTCAATATCATCGTTCACGTATCGCGCCTCTCCGACGGCTCGCGCAAAGTGCTGCGCATTTCCGAGATCAGCGGAATGGAAGGCGAGATGGTGATGATGCAGGACTTGTTCGAATACAAGCGCACCGGAATCGGACCGGGCGGCGAGGTGCTCGGCCAGTTTCTCGCCACCGGAATTCGCTCAACCTACTCGCAGCGGCTGGAGGCTGCGGGCTACAAACTCGACGGTAAAATTTTCCGCAACACTATCGGATAAAATCTATGGACTTTTTGATGGCAAGCGGCATATTCGCGCTCGTCTTCGTGGGCGTGCTGATCTTCACCAGCAGTCGCGGCACCGAAGTCGAGCAACAGCGCGAGGTGGCACGGCGCCTGACCCGGCCCCCTGACGAGATCGAGATCAACGTCATGCGCAAGCAGCGGCCCGAGGAAGGAGCGCTGCTGGGCGCGCTGTACAAAATCAACCTGCTGCACAGCCTGGAAGAAGCGATGTGGCAGGCGGGCATGTACATGAGGGTGGGCGACATCCTGCTGATCATCGTACTGCTTTTCGGCGCGGGTTTGTTTGGCGGCAATATCATGTTCCACGACATGTGGTTCGCACTCGTTACCGGAGCGGTGATGAGCGCGTTGCCGCTGCTCTATATTCAATTCCGCAAGAAGCGGCGTTTGAAGGCCTTTGCGAGCCAGTTGCCGTTCGCGCTTGACCTGATCAAATCGTCGCTCGAGGCAGGCCATTCGCTGCAGCGCGCACTGCAGGTCCTGATCGCCGAGTTCGCCGATCCGCTCGGCAGCGAATTCCGCACCGTGCTCGAGCAGAACCGGATCGGACTGCCGCTGCCACGCGCGCTGGAAGACATGCTCAAGCGAGTCCCCGAGGATGACCTCCGGCTGTTGGTCGTCGCGGTGCGCGTACAAACGGAAGTCGGATCGAGCCTGGCGCAGATTGTCGGCCGGCTCTCCGAAATTGTGCGAATCCGGCAACGCTTGCGGATGCAAATCCGGGCGCTAACCGCGCAATCGCGCTTTGGCGGCCTGGTTGTCGGCTGCCTGCCAATAGTGGTGCTGTGCATTTTCAGCTTGATTCAACCGGGGTACACCAACCAATTGTTCCACGATCCGACCGGGCAGAAGATTCTGAAGTTTGCGGTCGGCTCGGACCTGCTCGCCCTTATCACCATCAGGCGACTATTGAGGGTGAACTACTGATATGAGCCCATTCTTTATTGGCATAGCGGTTTTTTTACTGGCGGCCGGTGCGTGCGTGGCCCTGTATCTAGCCATCTCACCGCAGAGCCGCGCGGTCGACGAACGGTTCGCGGATCTGGCGGTCCAGATGCGCGCCTCGCAGGGCGCACTCGACGGTGATTTCCAGGACGACAACGTGCTGCGCATGCTTTTCAGATGGGCCGCCAAACGCGTCCCGCCGCCGAACATGGATACTCCCACCGGCGAGAAGCTCCAGCAGACTCTCATGCAGGCAGGATTTCTCAAGTCCAGCGCGGCGCAGACCTATCAGGTCTTCCGGGTGCTAATGGCCCTTGGAGGGGGAATATTGGGTCTGCTGATCGGACTCATCTTCCACCCCGCGTCTGCTACGCCACTGTTGCTCGGAATCGGGGGCGTCGGAGTTGGAATTTTCGTGCCCAGTTACTACCTGGGACGTCGCGCGCGAGCCCGCCAGAGCAATATTGCAAAGCAGCTCTCCGACGTACTCGATCTGCTGGTGGTATGCGTCGAAGCCGGCATGGGACTGTTCGAGGCGATTCGAATCGTCGGCACAGAATGCGAACGTCATGGGCAAGAAATCGGGACTGAGCTGAGCCTGGTCGCCACCGACATTTCCGCGGGCGCGAGCCTCGGACAGGCGTTGCGCGGGCTGGCCGAGCGAACTGCGGTTGACGATATCAAGCCGCTTGCGGCGACGTTGATTCAGAGCGAGCAACTGGGCGCGCAAATCGGGCCTGCGTTGCGGGCCAGCTCCGACGCATTGCGCCAGCGTCGCCGGCTGCATGCCGAGGAAGCCGCGCAAAAGGCATCGATTAAGATTCTGTTCCCGCTGGTCATTTTCGTACTGCCCTCGATGATCGCGGTAATTCTGGGACCGGCTATGATCTCGGTCTTCCATACGTTCGCCACTTCGAGCGGCTGATCTCGGCCGTCGCGCCGGAGGGCAATTCAAAAAACAGCCTCTCCCAGGGGGCCTCGGACCAGACGCGCTCAGCGCGTCGGTCCGGGACCTGTACGTTTACAAAGATGCGCGCGTCGGTCTGTTAGAACTCGGCGCGCATATTTTCGCCGGTCAGAAATATTCGTCATCTCGAAATATCATTGAGCGCGGCCTGATCGGCTGTTGCTTCGAGATCAGCCGCGCAAGCCAATCGCGGCGGTCACGCGAGACCTCACTGCGCCCGTCTGATACT
>Ga0182024_10026453_pt1 | contig 10195 bp, 8 predicted proteins | sample P32metaG_FD_120480 | JGI IMG/M metagenome (GOLD analysis project Ga0182024, IMG submission 120480) | Permafrost microbial communities from Stordalen Mire, Sweden - P3-2 metaG (Illumina Assembly) | ecosystem: Environmental > Terrestrial > Soil > Wetlands > Permafrost | place: Sweden: Stordalen...
ATATGAGCCCGGAGCAGGCCGCAGGCGACCTGGACCGTCTGGGCGCCCGGTCGGACGTGTACAGCCTGGGCGCGACGCTCTACGCGCTCTTGACCGGTCGCCCACCGTTCGAGGGCAACGACGTCCGCGCGACGCTGGAATCCGTAAAGCTGGGAGAATTCCCGCCACCGAGGCAGCTCGCTGCGTCCATCGACCGCGCCCTGGATGCGGTTTGCTTGAAGGCGATGCAGCGCATCCCCGAAGCCCGCTACGCCTCGCCCCGCGCCCTGGCCGATGACATCGAACGCTGGATGGCGGACGAACCCGTGACGGCGCTGCGCGAATCGTTCGCCCGGCGCGCGCAGCGGTGGATGCGCCGGCGCCGGACGCTGGTGGTGAGCTCCGCGGCCAGTTTGATCATCGGTCTGGCGGGCCTCGCGGTTTTTGCCGTGGCGATCGCGAACAAGAACGTCGAGCTGGATGCGAAGAACTCGGAGCTCGTCGTCAAGAATCGCGAACTCGACGCAAAGGACGCCGAGAACAGAACCGTGTTGAAGTTTTTCCAGGATAACGTGCTGGCGGCGGCGCGCCCCAAGACGCAGGATGGGGGCCTGGGAATCGATGCCACAATCCGCGCGGCCGTCGACGCGGCCGAGCCGGGGATTGCCCAATCGTTCGGCGGCCAGCCCACGGTGGAGGCGTCGATCCGCAACACCCTCGGGCAAAGTTACCTGTACCTGGGCGAGCCGGCGACGGCCATTCGCCAGCTCGAGCGGACCGTCGCGTTGCGGCGAGACGCACTCGGCTCCGATCACGCCGACACTCTCCGCTCGGCAACCCACCTCGCGCATGCCTATCTGGACGCCGGCCGGCTCACCGATGCCCTGCGCTTGCATCAGGAAACGCTGGACCGATGCAAAGCCAGGCTGGGCCCCGACAGCCCCGACACTCTGGCCTCGATGAACGATCTCGCGTGTGCGTATCGCGCCGCCGGCCGGTTCGCCGATGCCGTGCCCCTCTTTGAGGAAACGATAAAGAGGCGCATAGCAACGGTCGGCGCGGACCACCCCGACACTCTGAGCTCGCTCAACAACCTCGCGACAACGTATCAGGACCTTGGCCAGTTCGACCAGGTCGTGCCGTTGTTCGAGGAAATACTCAAGCGACAGCGGGCCGCTCTCGGCCCCGATCACCCAGACACCTTGATTGCGATGAACAACCTTGCGCGAGCGTACATGGCCGCCGGCCAGCTCGACCTCGCGGTGCCGCTGCTCGAGGAAACGCTGAAACAGCAGCGCGCCACGATCGGGCCCGACCACGCCGACGCGCTGATCTCGATGGGCAATCTTGCGTTTGCCTACCGCAATGCCGGCCGGCTCGCCGATGCGCTGCCCCTCCAAGAGGAAACATTAAAGCGGTCCAAAGCCAAGCTTGGCATCGACCATTTCGACACGCTCCGCGCGATGAGCAACCTCGCGAGTGCGTACCGGGCCGCAGGTCGGCTCAGTGATGCACTTCCGCTGCTCGAGGAGACGCTCAAGCGGCGCAAGGCCACACTCGGCCCCGACAACCCCGATACGCTGCTATCGACCAACACCCTGGCACGCGCGTACTTGGTCGATCAACCAGCCCGGGCAGAGTCGCTCGCGCGAGAAGCGCTGGCGGTCCGTGAAAACCAAAGCCCGGACGAGTGGCTCACCTTTGCTACCCGAAACCTGCTGGGAGCGAGCTTGCTCGTTCAAAAAAAGTACGTCGATGCCGAGCCCTTTTTGCTAAAGGGCTACGAGGGGCTGAAGGCCCGCGAGCTCAAGATCCCGGCTTACGCCAGGAATACGGTGGCGGAAGCCGGCGAGTGGATCGTCAAGCTTTACGACGGCTGGGGCAAGAAGGAGCAGGCGGCAGATGGAGCAAGCGCCTGGCGCCATCGAGCGCCATCGCAAAACCGATCCAGTGAAGACGCGATTGGCTGGCCATTACCACGGCCGTTTTTTGATAGAATTCATCTTGCCCCACCCAAGGCGCCCACCCAGGGCGATGCACGATCGGCGTTTGGCGTGCCCATTCTTCGGCTCAGATGGGCGAGCGAATGCCGCCTTTCCCGCCGCGGCCATCGCTGTGTGGCGTTACAGCCTCCCGAACCAGATCACGTCTGCCTGTGTCCCACTCGAGGGCCGAAAAGCTCACGATAACGGGACGATTCAGCTTATGAAGCAGAAAAAGCGGCGGTCGTCGTGGAACGTCGACAAGAGCAAGATCGCCGAAGCCGAGAAGGTGCTCCGAGATTTCAGCAGGCTGCCTCGCGACCCGGAGAAACTCCTCCAGTTGCTTGCCGAAGGCCGGCCAATCCGGTCCCCCCTTCGCTCGGAACCGAACATCATCGTCAGTCTATTTGAGTCACTCAAAGGTAGCGATACCGAACCGTTTCCGTTACCGCCCGACGAAGGGGCGCTCCGAAGTCTCGTCGCCTTCTGCCAGGTTGAGACGGACGTTTTGACCGACCAGGACGCGCCGCGGTTCGCGAACGCCCTGCTCGCCCTGTCCGCCCACTACCAGGATTGGGTTCGCCCGCTAAAATCGTGGGGGGCTCGCACCCACAACGCCGGCCGCCAATTCCATTCGCTCTTACGGCACTTGATCGCGACCTACAACGTCCCCACTTTCATGGATGCGGCCTGGCTGGCGGGTCTGACAACCGAGAGCGTCAAGTACCAGGGCTGGTACAAGCACATCGCCCGCGGGCAGAACATCAGGACGGCAAGCGACCTGCCGCTTCCCCTGAGCAAGCGGCAGGCCCACGCCTTCCTCAGCGCTCCCGACGACTTCGACATTCCCACCGCACTCCGCTGGGCAATTGTCGTCGACAACGGCGGCGACGAACGGCTCGTCCGTTCGCTGCTCGGGACACGGATCGGGACAACGTTCGAGGACGAAGACTTCTGGAACTCGGTCATCCGCTTTTTTATCGCTCATCCACAGCTCGAATCTCTGCAGCACGGCCCGATCGTCGACTACCTCCACAACCAGAGGTTCGTCCCCTCGGTGCCCAACCCTCTTGCTGGTCAACCAGGGCAACCGACAGAGATCCCGCCGCAACCCGATTTGTGCATGAAGGGGCGTACCCCCGAGTCGCTTCAACGAGCGATTGCGCGCTGGCACCGCGACCTTGTAGGGGGCCAAGACGCCGGAACGGGGGGCGGGTACCGTAGTCCATCGTCGTGCTGGGGACCATCAGGCATTCCCCCGTTCTTCCACGAGGAAGAAGTCGGCGAATACCGACGGGCCTTTGAGTCGAACGAACTCCTCGGCGAAGCGGATTTGATTGAGGAGGGCAAGGCGATGGGACATTGTGTCGCATCGTATTTGCAGCTCTGTGCGTCGGGCCGTTCCTCGATTTGGTCGTTGCGAATGCGAATCCCGTCCGGGCGAATGGTGCGTCTGGCGACGGTGGAGGTGAGGACTAAAGACAACTTGATCGTCCAGGTCCGGAAGCGAGCGAACAAGCCCCCGATGTTTCGTGAGTTGTCACTTCTTATCCAGTGGAGCGACCGAGGCGGCCCGAAGCTAGCCTCGTGGTTAACGCCCTGACACTGCAAACCAGTGTTCCAGGCTAACCGGCCTTGTTGCTCCGCCCGATTTCAAGTTCGTCTTGGAAAAGTCAGGATTTCGGGGTCTAATCTGCGCCTCATTCTCACGAGTCAGGAGCATAGAGCATGGAGGCGATCGTCAGCGAACGCGAACAAGACGCTGCCGCGGTCGAATCGCAAGCTCAAGTGCATGATGCAGAACTCGCGATCCACTGCCGCAATCACGCGATCAGACTATCGCTCCAAGGCTATTTTGCCGAATCAGAGAGTTATTCGCGCGAGGCGCTGCGGCTCCGGCCTGACGACGTCGACATTCTGAACGAGCTCGGAGTGGCCCTCTGGCGGCAGGGCCGCTCGGACGAGGCCGAGGAGATTTATGAGCGGGCGTGCCGGATCGAGCCGAATGACTTCAGGATTCTGACGAACCTGGGGCTCGCGCTTTACTCACTGGGCCGGATCGACGAGGCCGGCGCGTCATACCGCAAAGCCCTCGAGATTCGGCTCGACACGTTCGACGCCGTCATGAACCTCGGGATTGTGCTGACCGACCAGGGAGGCTTTGACGAAGCCCTCACCTGGCTTTACCGTGCGCACGAACTGCGGCCCGACTCGGCAGATGCCTTGCAGAATATCGGGCTCAATCTCGCCTGCCAGGGCCGGTTGGACGAGGCCATCGCGTATTTTGATGCCACACTTGCGCTGGAGCCCGAATCTGCGGAAGTGCATCGTAATCTCGCCTATGCCCTGCTCTCTTCAGGCGACTACAAGCGCGGCTGGCGCGAGCATGAATGGCGGCTCAAGTGCCATGGCGCGGAAGGCTATCGGGTCAATGGCAGCTTCTGGAACGGCGACGACTTTCGTGGCAAGACGCTGTTGCTGCACGCGGAGAACGGTTTCGGCGACATCCTTCAGTTCATTCGCTATGCGAGCACGGTCAAGCGTCGCGGCGGCCAGGTGATGCTGCTGTGCCCGGGCCGGCTCCTGCGGCTCTTGGCGCGCTGCGAGGGTGTGGATCTTGCGTGCGACGGATCCTCATACATTCCGAACTGTCATATCCATATTCCATTACTCAGCCTGCCTGCGGTCATGGGCACGACGATCGACACGGTCCCGGCCGATGTGCCCTATCTCAGGGCTGACGCGGTTCTGGTCGAACACTGGCGCGCTGCACTTGGCAGTGCGATCAAGACCCAGGGCGCCGGCCTTCCGGATGGGGGCGCGGCGGAAAACGCCCTGGAAAAACCGTTTCTGATCGGGGTCGCCTGGCAGGGCAACCCCGCGCGGCGGCTGGATCACTGGCGATCTTTTCCGCTGGCTCAGTTGGCCGGGCTGGCGCGGTTACCGGGTGCCTGCCTCGTGAGCCTTCAGGTCGAACACGGCCTGGATCAGCTTGCCGGAGCTGGCCGGTCGTTCCCGGTGATCGACGTGCTTGGCACTCGCGATCGCGACTTTGTCGAGACGGCGGCGCTTTTGACGCAGCTCGATCTGGTCATCACGCCCGACACGGCGGTTGCGCACCTTGCGGGCGGTCTGGGGCTGCCGGTCTGGGTTGCCCTCTGCGCATTAGGCGACTGGCGGTATCCGCAGGGGCGAAACGACACACCCTGGTATCCCACAATGCGGCTGTTTCGGCAGTCGAGGCTGGGCGAATGGGACGACGTGTTCGCCGAGATGACGAGTGCGCTTGAAGGTCTGCTGGCGAAGAGCGCAACGACTTCATCGGGTGGCCTGGGCTAGTGCTTCTGAGAATTGAGCGATCGCCTGGTCGATCTTCTTATCGCCGACGTCGAAGAAGTCGTTGTGGCCGGCGCCTTCGATCCAGAGTGTAGTGACGGGTCCGCCCGCTTTGGCGGCGAGCTCTTGGCCCATGTCGAAGGGAATCGTGCGGTCCCAGCGGCCGTGACCGATCAAGGTTGGGCACTTCACTGTCGCGATCTTGCGAACGCTGTCGAAGCGATGGCGCAAAAGCAGTGAGACAGGCACGAATGGCAGCATGCGCCTGCCCATCTCGACGCCGCTGGTGAATGAAGAGAAGGCGATCAGCCCGCCCACTTGCTTCTGAGAGGCCAGGTCGATGGCGACAGCTCCGCCTAAAGACCAACCGGCGGAGATGACTTTTTGGGGGTCGACTTTTCGGGTTGTGATCAGATAGTCATAGACGGCCAGCGCCGTCGCCTGGCATCCCTTTTCCGACGCGCTACCGCTGCTCATTCCATAGCCAACGTATTCGGGGATGAGCACGTTTACTCCCAGCCGGCGGAGCTCTTCGAGCTGTTCCGACGCGTAGTTCAAGCACATCGCGTTGCCATAGAAGAAGATCATGGTGGGGCGATCGAGGGCGAGGGGGTCGGGTCGGCCGTCGGGAGAGATCGAGGGACCGTAGAGGGCCACGATCCGATCGCCGTTTTTTGTCTCGAGGTGAACGAGCTCGGTTCCAGGTCGGGCCCGGACTTCGGCGTATGGTTGGCCCTTGGTATCGGCGCCGGGGAAGATGATGCGAGACTGAAGTGAGAAGAGCACGGTGACCATTCCCAGGTAAACGAGGCTGGTGATACGAACCCCGCGCATGATTCGAGCCCTCCACACGGAACGAGCGGGCACAGACTTGCCGGCGGCCGCCTGCGCCTGGTCGTGTGGACCTCGTTCGGTGGGTGGCTTGTTGTCGCGGCTCAAGCTGTGGCCTGCCAGCGATCGGACAGGAAGCGTTTGCTCATTCGTCGGGCGCAGTCGCGCATGCGTGGTGCCCGAGGCGCCGCGCCAGTGTTTTGCGCCGTTTTTGAGTCTAACAGAACGAGCCCGTGCTTGACGCGGGAAAGAAAGCGACCCGGCGGCGCGGGTTGAGCCGCGAACGCCGGGTCGAAGGGAAAGCAACCGATCAGTCAATGGCTGTGGATGGGAAAGACAGCGGCTGCGGAGCAGGAATGAGCTAAGGAAGAAGAAGCAGCGGCGACTGACCGTGGATGGGCGGTTCAGAGACCATTGCCGAACGAGGACGATTCGCCGCGATGGTGGTGGTGTTCTGAGACGATCCCCTCTGAGGCGCTTTCCTTGCGGGAAGCGACGTGGGGCCCGCGCAGAACTGACTGGTTACCGCGAGCATGCTGGGTGTGGCCGCGAAGCGGCCCGCGCCGAAGCGGCGGCTCGTTGGTAGCAGAGGCGGGGCCTGCGGGCTGTCCCTCGTATTGAAGTTCGAACTCGTCGGCCTCATATTCATCGTAGCGCGAGACATAGCCGGGCATTTTGGAGCGTTCGAGCTCCTCGGCGTAGGAAGCCAGAACGGCCCCCTGGATTTTCTCGCGGCACATAGAGTTGATTGGGTGGGCGATGTCGGCGTGCAGCTTGGCTCGCCCGTCAGCGTCGCGAAGTGCGCGGTTCTCGTCGAGCCGGCACCCGCACTGGTTGCAAAAGCGGCTACGCAGGTGATTCTTCGTTCCACAGTTGTGGCAGCGATCAGTCAGCTTGCGCGACGGCATCGCTACGAAGAAGCCCTTGGCGCCTTCGATGATTTTCAGATCACGGATGACGAACATGTCGTCGAAAGTGATGCTACAGAAGGCTTGCAACCGTTCGTTGCTGCCCGAGTTGTCTTCCATGAGCTTGATGCGGACTTCAGTGATCTCCACAGCCAGTACTCCTTTACGGGGCGTTTGCTGCTTGGGGGGGGCAGGTCACGACCCGGACCCATCCTAGTCCGAGCGGTTTGAGGATCTCTGCGGCACGAAAGGCCGCAGCCGAGTCAGGGCACAGCCCGAAATAGGCTGAGCCACTGCCACTCATCAAGAACCCGTTGAGCAACGGGCCCAGGCTCGCGAGAGCGTCATTGACCCGAGCCAGCTCGGGCCGCAGTATCTCCGCGACTGGTTGAAGCCGATTGAACAAGCACCGACCCAGCTCGGCTGAGCCGCCATGAGCAAGGGCCTCGAGAACGGCCCCGATCGGTCTTGGCTTCTGGGGTGGAATCACCCTTTTGTAGACGTCGGCCGTCTTGATCCCGACCGGTGGACGAACCACGACGAAGTGATAGCTTTCCTTGAGATGAACCGGCTCCACCCGTTCGCCCCGCCCGCGGCAAACCGCGGCCGGTGAATGGATGAAGAAGCTCACGTCGCTGCCGATCTCCGCCGCCATCTCGAGCAGCCGCTCGCGCGGCAAGCGAAGATCCCACAGGCGGTCAAGCGCCACGAGTGTTGCTGCTGCGTCACTCGAGCCGCCCGCCAGCCCCGACTCTGCGGGGATCGCCTTTTTCAGTGCGATCCTCGCCCCTCGAAGGCTTCCCGCCGACGCCCTGAGACGTTCGGCCGCCATCACCACAAGATTCTCGCCACCGACCGGCAAGGTCGGATCGCTACACTGCAGGCTGATATTCCCCGACGGGTCGTCTGTGAAGGTCAGGGAATCTTGCAGGCTCACGGCAACCATCATCGATTCGACCTCGTGATAGCCGTCAGGCCTGCGACCCAGCACTTCCAGAAACAGGTTTAACTTCGCCGGTGCGAGGACTTCCACGCCCCCGGCGATCGAACGGATGTTCATAAGAGCGATACCCAGGCCGGCCCGGCCCACTTTCGGCGACTCGCCAACGTGGCCGGACGACCCGACAACGCCCCGGAGGCCCTCGCCTTACCCGCAAATTTGCTCGACGATCGGCTTCTTGTCGTCGACACAACTGCAAGTGACCAAAGCACCAGGAAATTGTGAAGGCTCGCTCGTGCCGTTCTGCGGTCGTTCTATCCCGATCCTTGAATCCCTGCAAGGCCGAAAAATTCATTAAAGTCGAAAAAACCCTCATGCCGACGACGCGAATCGTTCAGACCCCAAAATTTCGCCATTTCGTACGATTTCACCCCTCAAGAATCCCGCCCTCGCGATAGGCGATCAGCCAGCGCGCGAAGGCCCGCACAATCGCGGTTCTGCCCCAGCGCTGTAAGGCATTCGATGAGACCGTCGATCGCCTCATAAAACGGCCGATTTGCCGGGCGGTCACGAGGCAGCGGCCCGGCAAAATCGCGGGGCAAAGAGCGCTCAACCAGCTCGAAGGCATATCCAAAGTGGCCACGCGCCAGGCTGGGATCTTTGAACTCGGAAAGGGCGATGCGCCCGAGTGCCACGTGGACCCACAAATTGGCGTGGCACGCCGAGAGGGCATAGCGAAGCGCATCACGGGCCGACTCGGGGTCGCCCTCCTTCCAGAGCTCGATCCCCTCTTCGTAATCTTCTCGCGTTTCCTCGACTTTTCGCGGGTGAACGAGCTCGAAATCACCGCGTTCCAGGCGGTAAAGCCCGATCAGGCCGGCCGGGCCGCGTGCGCTTCCCGGTTTCGGGCCGCGCCGCGATCCCCGAGAATCCCTCGTCCGTCTATCTCCTCGTCCCCCGCTTGGCGTCGGATCGCGCTTCCCATCCCCGGCCGGTTCCGACATTCCCCACGCTCCCCGATCAAGAGAACCGACGTCGCGCCCCTGTTGCCCTGGAATTCGACGCTAACCTCCCTCGCGCCAGGCCGCAACCCTTCTGCTCCGCCAAGAAGTTGCCCAGACCTCCATTTCTTTTGAATTGTCGCATAGGGAGGGCGAGCCTGAGAGGCTCCTCCGAGCCGCCCTCGCTCTCGCTACGTCTTGGATGGTTTCGTATACTGAGATCGTGAAAAGACACCGAAGGAGCCAGTCACGGCAATACGCAGTTTGAAATCGCATTCACGCGGACTGCGGCCGAGCATGTGCGTTCCTATCGGAAATACGAACAGCGATTATGACTGTGATCAAATTAGCAGACAACCATCCGACGCTTGATGAGATCATCGACCTGGCGAAGGACGGAGTTGTCGTGTTGCGGAAGCCCGACGGGTCGGCGTTTGCCCTCGTGCAATTGGACGATTTCGAAGTCGAGGTCGAGTCGCTCCGGAACAATCCCGAATTCCTGAGTTTCCTGCGCCAGCTCTCCCAAGAGGACGCGACGGTCCCGCTCGACGAGCTGCGGAAGGAGCTGGCCCTCTGAGGCACGGGGGCATTGTACCCATGCCTACGAAACTTCGCGGCGTCCGGCTGGGCACGTTGTTGATTGCAGTCGCCGTAGCCAGGCTCGAGCGAGGCATCGACGTTGATGCCCGAGCTGCTCGCCGCGCGCGACGACGCCAAGCCGACGGTCCGCCTCGAGGCTTGCCGCGCGCTTGACATCGCATCTCGTCGCGGCAGGCATTGTTTCTCCTTGGCATTCCTGACCGAGAGCGGGATGCTTTGATCAAGTCGATGGTCGAGAGCACGCATTTGAACGAGCGGCTTTCAGCGGCAACGATTCTCATCGAGCTTGGCAAGCCCGAGATGGCGATCCCCGTATTGAAGGCTCTGATCGCCTCGGACGATATGGCGATGCGCTCGCGCGCTCGCAGGTTGCTGGCAAAGGTGGCTGACGCCGATGAGCTTCCCTAACCGGGGGTGAATGCACATGGATTTTCGCTCGACTTCGGCGAGATCGTTGCACATTACCCCGGACTGCAGCGCCGCCATGCGCTGCGATCCGGCGTTGGTTCCGATCCCGTGAAGGCAGAGCAAGTGCCGTGGTCGCAGGACCATTCGATCCAGCGTCTCGTAGGCCGTGATGACTCGGCGGCGTTGAACTTCAGTGGAACGTGATCTTCG
>Ga0182024_10026454_pt1 | contig 10195 bp, 7 predicted proteins | sample P32metaG_FD_120480 | JGI IMG/M metagenome (GOLD analysis project Ga0182024, IMG submission 120480) | Permafrost microbial communities from Stordalen Mire, Sweden - P3-2 metaG (Illumina Assembly) | ecosystem: Environmental > Terrestrial > Soil > Wetlands > Permafrost | place: Sweden: Stordalen...
GCGACGATCGCGCACGTCGGCGACGGCAACCTGCATCCGCTGCTGGTGACCCCGCCGGGCGACGACGCCGCCCGGATCGCCGCCCAGGCCGCGTTCGAGGACCTCCTCGACGCCGCCATCGAGTTCGGCGGCACCGTCTCCGGCGAGCACGGCATCGGCCTGCTCAAGCGCGACGGCATGCGCCGCGAACTCGACCCGGGCGCCCTCGCGATGCAGGACGCCGTGCGACTTGCCTTGGACCCACGGGGCATCTTCAACCCGGGCAAGGGCTGAGGGGGCCGGGGGGGCATGTTGCAAGCCCGGGGCGGGGTAAGCGGGCTGTGGATGGGAACCACGGTTCGTTAACTCTGGAGGGTTGCGGTTTTTTCTGCTTCTGGTTGTTGTGCTGGGGCTGGTTCTTCTGTGGCGCCGAAGTCGCGCCAGGCGCGCTGGGTGAGGCCGGCCAGGATGGCGGCGGCCAGGGTCGCGGCGGCGAACAGGAAGAACGGGGCCGGGCCGAGATCGCGGACGAAGATCGCGGCGATCGCGACCGACAGCGGGAAGATGCCGAAGCTGGTCAGCATCAGCAGGCCGGTCAGCCGGCCGAGCGTCCCGGGCGGGGCCCAGCGCTGGAAGGCGGTGATCGTCAGGACGTTAGCGAAGCCGTTGGCGATGCCCAGCCCGACCATGGCGGCCGACACCCCCGCGACCGAGCCCAGGTAGGGCGCGAACCCAATGCAGACGGCCTCCGCGAGGTAAGCGAGCGAGCCCACCACCACCGGGCGCCGGAGCCGGCCGACCTGGCCCACCAGGATGGTGCCGAGCAGGGCGCCGCCGCCGAAGGCGGCCAGGATGACCCCGTAGCCGGTCGCGCCCGCGTTGAGCGGGCCGTGCGCGAGCGCGGGGAGCGCCACCCCGTCCAACCCGCCCGAGCCAAGGTTGGCGGCGATGTTGACGCCCAGGATGATGTAGAGAATGCGCTCGGTCCGGAAGAGCGTGCGCAGGGTGGGCGCGGGAGCGGTGACTCCCCCGGCGAGCTCGGTGGGCTCAGTGGGCTCAGTGGGCGAGGCGGTCTGAAGGCGCTCGAGGGGCTGGTCAGGCTCAATCGGCTCGTCGTGCTCATCGTGCTCATCGTGCTCATCGTGCTCATCGTGCTCATCGTGCTCATCGTGCTCATGGTGCTTGGCGGGCAGGGCGCGGGCAGCGGGAGATGCGGGAACGACCGTCCCCGGGCGGGGTGCGCGCATCGCGTAGAGGGTCAGCCCTGAGACCGCGAACGTGGCCGCGTCGAGCGCGAATGCGAACGAAGGGCCGGCGATGGCGACCAGCGCACCGCCGACGGCGGGGCCGATGAGCGTCGCCAGCTGCGTGCCGCTTGACGCCAGGGCGTTGCCCGGGCCCAGGTCGTCGCCGGTTAGCAGCGAGGGGACGATGCTGAAGGAGCCGGGCAGGAACAGGCCCTCGCCGGCCCCGATCACGATCGCGAGCGGAACGAGCACGTCGGCGCGGGCCGGGCCGACGGCGGCGGTGAGCGCGAGCACGCCGATCACGAGCGCGCGGGTGATGTCGGTGAGCAGCATGACCCTCTGCGGGCGCCAGCGGTCGCTGGCGTACCCGCCGAAGGCGATCAGCACCGTACGCGGGATGCCATAGGCGGCGAGCACGGTACCGAGGAGGACCGCGCCGCCGTGGGTGGCCAGCACGTACCAGGGCAGGGCGACCGCGTAGCAGGCGTCGCCCACGTTCGAGGTGACCTGCCCGATGAAGAGCAGCCGGAAATCGCGGTGCCGGAGCGGGGACAGGGCGCGAGGCAGCCGGATCGGACGGCGAGCGGGGGCGTCGGCCATCAGCCGTCCTGGGCGGGCGTGTCCGCGGGGCGCGAAGGGGCTGCCTCGGGCGGGGCTGAGGGCAGCGGGGCTGATGGCGGCTCGACCGGGAAGGAGAAGAGCAGCAGCTCCACCGGCAGGGAATCCGGCGGACGTCGGGCCGGGTCGTCTACCCGCCCCTCCAGCTGACGCCAGCGCATCAGCAGCTGCTGCAGTTCAGTGCCGAGTTGCTCCAGCTCATCGGCGGTCAGGTAGAACAGGAACTCGCTGTCCGCGGCCGCTTGCCGCCACTGCGGCGAATACGCCCCCCTGGTCCGCCGCCACGTCTCGTAGCGGGCGAATGACCGCTCGCGGAACAGGCGCAGCGCGGCCTCCGAGGCGAGTTGCGCGTCCGGGTCACCGCCCGGGGCGAACGTCCAGCCGATACTCGTCATCCGCCAGGGCCGGGACCGGCCCTGGCCGCCGCCGGCTTCCTCGACAAAGCCGTACTTCGCCAGCTGCCGCAGGTGGAATGAGCAGGTGGTGGGGGTCTCGCCGATCCGCTCGCCGAGCTCGGTGGCCGTCATCGCACCGCCGTGTACCAGCTCCTCGATCAGCGCCACCCGCACCGGATGCGTAAGCGCCCGCAGTGTCCGCGCGTCGGTGAGCTTGCGGATGTCGGATGGCCGTTCGGGCCGAGAGTCATCACTAGACATACCTCGATAATAACCTCTCGAGAGAGTTCTCTCAAGAACTATCTCTCGAGAGATGTGTCTTGAAAGATCTCTCGAGCCGCCGCGGGCGCCGGCCGCGGCGTGAGGCAACTGCTTACGACTACGAAATGCCTGTGATTTTGAGTCATTTTTTACCAAGCATCGCCCGTCCATAGGTACCGTCGGTGGGGTGACCAGGGACCCGAACGACAGCAGCTCATCCGGACCGTGGGGCGAGCCCGAGGACCCCACCAGCAGCATGCCGACGGTTGGGCAAACCCCAGGCGGGCGTGGTTCCAACCCCCAGGGTCCCCCCGGGCAGGATGGAACCCGTCCGTACCAGCGGCAGGGGTACCCCCAGGAGAGCCAAGGGCAGCCCGGGTACCCGCAGCAGGGGAACAACCAGCCCGGCTACGGCCAGCAGGGGTCCGGCTATGGCCAGCAAGGATCGGGGTACGGCACCCCGCCGTGGGAGTCGGCCCAGCCAACCCAGGCCGATCAGACCCGGATGGATCACCCGCGCCAGCCATCGCAGCCCGGCGACGGCCAGCAGGGGTATGGCGGATCGCCCTGGCAGGAGCAGCCCGGTTACGGCCAGGGATCCGGTTACGGCCAGCAGGGCTACGCCTACAACGAGCAAGGCCGGAACGGCCAGCCCGGGCTGGGGCCGTTCGGGCCGAGGCCCGAGCAAGGCACCGGCACGACCCCGACCTGGACGGCGGGAACCGGGGGTCCCGGGGGGCCTGGGCACGCTCGGCCGGAGGCGAAGCCGGCCAGGCCGCCGCGGAAGCGGCGCAAGCTGGTGTGGGGGATCACCGCCGGGGTGGTCGCGGTGATAGTCGTGGTCGCCGGGGTGACCGTGGCCCTTAAGCACAGGGGACCTGGCACGCCGGTCTACGGCCTGATCCCGACCGGGTCAACGTCGCAGGCGGACGGGCAGCAGATCACCACGGCGTTCCTCAAGGCGTGGGAGTCGGGCAACCTGACCCAGGCGGCCAACCTCACCAACCACCCGGCCGCGGCCAAGGCCGCGCTCGCGACCTACGGCAAGTATCTCGATCTAGGGAAGATGACCGCGACGACGGGCAGCGTCACCAGCGCCGCCGGGTCAACTAGCGCGGTCCCGCGCGAATCGGCTCAGTTCGCGGTCGGCGTCTCGGTGGCGGCCAAGGACGGCAAGAAGATAGTGCGCGGCACCTGGGACTACAAGTCCGCGCTGACCGCCTACCAGCAGGCGAACTCGTCGATCTGGTTCATCAACTGGCAGCCCGACGTGGTCGCGCCCAACCTCACCACCACCACGCGGCTGGCGGCGGTGTCGGTCGCCCCCACCGTCGGCCTCGTCACCGATGCCAGCGGCGAGGGCCTCACCAACTTCGGCGACGCGGGACTGAGCAAAATCTCCGGCGACCTCAGCAAGAACCCGCCGCCCGGGAAAAGCAAGCCGGGCCTTGACGTCCAGATCGAGACCACCAAGGACAAGGTGGTCCCGAACAGCCAGGCGATCGTCGTCGCGCCGGTCAACCTTCCGTCGATCACCACGACGATCAGCACCGCCGACGAGACGGCGGCCCGCGCCGCGGTCGCCATGCACGCCAACAGCTCGATAGTCGTCATCCAGCCGTCCACCGGCGACATCCTGGCCGTGGCCAACAACGACGGCTTCAACGACTTCGCGCTCACCGCCGCGGTCGCGCCTGGCTCGTCGATGAAGATCATCACCTCGACCGCGCTGTTCAATTCCGGCCGGATCACCCCGCAGTCCGCGGTTACCTGCCCTCCGGCGTATGAGATCCAGGGAATCACGTACCACAACGACCAGAACGAGTCCGAGCCGGCCGGGACGCCGTTCATGACCGACTTCGCGCAGTCCTGCAACAACGCGTTCACCACGCAGGAGCCGTACCTCTACGGCAAGCTGGCGAGCACCGCGAAGGACTACTACGGCCTGGACCAGATGTGGAACATCGGCGTCGGGTCCGGATCGTACTTCAACGCACCGGCCACCGCCTCGGGATCTGAGCTCGCCCAGGAGGCGTTCGGCGAGGGGCAGCTGATCGCCTCGCCGCTCGCGATGGCCTCGGTGGCCGCCACCGTGGACTCCGGCTCCTTCAAGCAGCCGATCCTGGTGGCGGGGATGAAGCAGGTGACCGCCGACTCGCTGCCGGCCAGCACCGACACCGACCTCAAAGAGGTCATGCGCGCCGTGGTCACCGAAGGCACCGCGGCCGGGATCGGCTTCGGCCCGGATGTCTACGCCAAGACCGGCACCGCCGACATCGTGGGTCAGGAGCAGCCCAACAGCTGGCTTGTTGCGTTCGACCCCGATGACGACCTCGCGGTGGCCGCGCTCGTGCTCAACGCCGGCTACGGCGCCCAGTTCGCGGGCCCCGAGGTCAAGAGCTTCCTCGACGCGGCGGGCTGACGCGTCCCGCCGCCTCCCAACCTGGGAGCGCGGCGGGATCTAGATGCCGTTCGCGTCGTGCCTCGCCAACCAAAGGAGGGCTAGTGTGGCCAACGTGACTACCAGACCGTTTCGGTTCGCCGTGCAGGCGGCCCCCGAAGACGCCGGCCAGTGGCTGGCGCTGGCCAGGCGCGCCGAGGCGCTGGGATACTCGACGCTTCTGATGCCCGACGGGATGAGGCTGCCGTCGCCGGTGCCCGCGCTCGCGGTGGCCGCGGGGGCGACCACGACGCTACGGGTCGGGACATGGGTGCTCGCCAGCCCGCTGCGGGCGGCCCGGCTTGCAGCCTGGGACGCGCATACGCTGTCGCTGCTGACCGGTGGCCGCTTCGAGCTCGGCATAGGCACTGGCCGACCGGATGTCGCCGCCGACGCGGTCCGGCTGCTCGGGCAGCCGGAGCTGACGGTTCCGCAGCGCCTGGCACGGGTTGAGCAGACGATCGATGACCTGCGCGCCCTGGACGGGGAACGGCACACCCCTGTGCTGGTGGCCGCGGCCGGACCGAGATCCAGGGCGCTGGCGGCGGCCAAGGCGGACATCGTCACCCTGGCCGGAGGTCCGCTCCTCAGCCGTGAAGAGATCGCCAGCCTGGTCGCCGGGGTTCGTGATGCGGCTGGTGACCGGGGCGCCGGGCTTGAGTTCGCCGCTCCCATCTTCGTTGTCGGGGACGAGGCGCCGCCATGGGTTCTGGGGTTCGTGGGAGCTGACATGGCGACCCTGATCGCGCGCGACTCGCTGTTGATCCTGCGCGGCAGCCCCGCGCAGATGGCCGAGGAACTGCGGTGCCGCCGCGATACCCTCGGAATCTCCTACTTCAGCGTGAACGGCACGTTCATCGAGCAGTTCGCCCCTGTAGTGGAGCTTCTGGCCGGCCGCTAGCTGTGGGAGCGGGGACGGCCGCCCAGCGTCGGCGGCGCGGACTCGGCAGCGCCCCGCGCGAGAGCCGACGCCCCGGGTCCGCAAGTATCATTGCCAGCCCAATATATGACTAGTAACTGGGCGGATGCTTCCTCTAAACACACGGTAGCCGTATAGGTTAGCCGTTGTCGAGGGGCGGTGTACGGCAACGTCTCCGGTATCCGGGGTTGTCCAGGCCGCCACCCCAGTCGAGACGACCAACTCAGTGGTCGTCCTGGCCGGTTCCACCGCCGTCCAAGCTCATCCGCTATTCCTCAATCCATTGCATCTCACGCTGTGCCACTTCACGGAATCGCCATTTTGCATCCCTTACGTGTTCCCAAACTTGAACACCCTCGGGCGCACCATGCCATAGCGTGTTATTGAGAAGATCGGCTAGTTGATCAAGAGGATTCGACAGCTCTGCCGGACATATGAGGGCCAGTCTTTGATACTGAGTCCAGAGATCATGGCTTGCTTTATTTCTCGTCGCATAATCAAATTGATCAGAATCTCCCGCCATACGCTCTATCGTCTGAGCCGATTCGAGGAATGATCCGATCTGATCCTTAAGCTCCGCCCTGATGGCTGCCCGTCGCTGGATTTTGTCCCGCTTGCCGGCGTCGTGAGCGGCCATCTGCTGAGCGCCAAGCGCGGTGGCGGCACCGATCAGTGCCCCCAGAAGTGTTCCGATAATGGCCAACATGCAACGACCATAAGGCAAGACAGCCGTATGGTGCAGCAGTTGGACGTGAACGTTCCATGTGAGACCACTGTATCGGCCTTCATGGCTGCTGTCTGTGGCCCATGCGGGGACGGATGGGGCCCACGAGTGTGATTACTAGCTCAATGTGTGATTACTATCTGGGCGGGTGCTTCCTCTAAACACACACTAGACGAAGGGGTTAGGTGCCGTCCACTCCTGTTCGCTGGTTGGTGTCGTGGCTGCATAGGTGACACGGCTTGCCATGCGGGTGCCCTCTGCCGTCGTCGGGTACGTCGCGGACCTCCCATCCGTAGCCTCCGGCGTCGGCAAGTTCTGTGTTCCCGGCGCGGACTTGCGGGTTGGTCAGGTGCATGACGGTTACGCGTTTCATGTATTGCCCCGTACGGACCACCGGGGGCTGGACCCGTACGGGAATCTAAGGGCTTTCTTTTGGGGCGGCCCCGTGAGGTGGTTACGGGGCCGCCCCGTGACCCTTCCGGGTCGTTCCCGCGCTCAGCAACTGAGACAGGGCCGCACGAATCATGCGCGGGAATCCTAGATAATTCCGGCGACATCCGGAATTCTTAGGTCAAATTCTCGGCGTCCTCAGTTTTCGGCTCCATCGTAATTCGCTCCAGCGCGGACAGGAGCGCGTGGAGAACATCACGTCGTCCGGACAATTCCGGCGGGGTTCTCTCCAGCTCTGCCCGCGTGCCTGCAATGTGCTCAGGAATATTCTGCGTGTAATCGACGACCAAATTGCGTAGCGTTTCTGGATCGCCGGCCACGCAGGTGGAGATGAGCGCACCCGCTGGCATGGCGCACCAGCCTTCAGAATACATACTAGGGACATGCCAGACGCGCCAATCGGCCCCCAGGTCCACTTGCAACCGGGAGAGTTCTCGCTCATACCACGTTCCATTTTCCTCTGTTTTAGGTTGCATCATCAGCACGTACCCGCCCGTTCCGAATGATTCTATTCACGTGCTGCTAACTCTGTCGTTAATCTGATGCGCGGCACAGGACATGCCGCCGGTCAGCCAGGGGACATACTGTAGGATGCGCGTATGATCAAAGCGGTAGTTTTCGACGTGGGGGAGACACTGGTTGACGAGACGCGCGAGTACGGGACGTGGGCCGACTGGGTAGGCGTGCCACGGCACACCTTCTCATCGGTATTCGGTGCTGTGATCGCCCAGGGAATGGATTACAGAGATGCGTTCCAGGTATTCCGTCCTGGCTTCAGCCTCGCCGATGAGCGCATGCGACGCACGGAAGCCGGCCAACCGGAAACGTTTGATGAGAACGACCTGTATCCGGACGCCCGGCCCGCGATGGCCGCACTGCGCGAAATTGGCGTATGGGTTGGGGTGGCGGGTAACCAAACCTCGCGTGCCGGGGATATCCTGCGCAAGCTCGATCTGCCGGCCGACATGATCGCCACGTCTGATGATTGGGGCGCGGCGAAACCAGACGCCGCGTTTTTCCGTGCGGTCATACGGGCAGCCGCTTGCGAACCCGACCAGATAATTTACGTGGGCGACAGGCTCGACAACGACCTGAAACCGGCGAAGGCCGCAGGCATGCGGACGGCTTTTATTCGTCGCGGGCCGTGGGGCTACATCTGGGAACAACATCCCGATATGCCCGATGCGGCCGACTGGCGAATGACGACTCTTGCGGAGTTGCCTGCGATAGTGGCTGAGGCTAACAAGACCATTGCGTTAACGGTCGTGTTCCAGCCGTAGAGCTTCTCATCAAGGTGTCGGACGGCGGGGAGCGAATCCCATTGCGATAGAGATTCGCGCACCGCGCGGACGCGCGTCATACCCATCGCGTACCAGTTCCGCACTAGCTGGTCGAGTGCCAATTCCGCGAGTCGGCATGCCTCTTCCGGGTCATCCTCGCGCACGGCGACGGCCGCCAGATCGCCGAGTATTACTGATTTCTGCTTTGCCTCATCTTCCCGAAGATTGTCAAGGACACGCTGGAGAGTTTCTCTCGCCGGCCCGGTCTGACGGTCAATCAGCAGCGTGTTTCCCTTGAATCCGGCCAGCCGGACCTCTGAGAACCAGTCAAGCCACGCGGGCAGCGGGCGCGGCTGGCTGGTAGCGAATATGTCTTCCGCGTGATTGATGAGCTGTAGCGCCTTGCGCGTGTTCCCGAACCGGGTTTCCGTTTCTGCTTCCACGGCGTCAAGCCACGCAAGCATTTCCGGTGGCGCCGGCGCGCGGCGCGCGAATTCCCGCGCGGCCCGTATCTTGTCGCGGGCCTCTTCCGCGCGCCTGGCATCCCCGGAAAACGCGGGAATGAACGCCATGTGCGCGAGAACCGCCGCGCCGAGCATGGAATCGTTAGCGTCCTGCGCGGCTTGCAATGCAATTACCAGGCTTTCCTGTGCCTGTTGCGGGTTTTGCATGTCGAAGAATTCAATGCGCCCGGCAAGAAGGCTCGACTCGGATATCGCGGCAGCCAGTGAACGGCGTGCGGCTTCAGGGACCGACGTGACGAGTGCGACGCCAAGCCGCACATGGGTGGCCACGGCGTCATGGAGCTGAGTCGGCGGGACGGACCAGTACATCCGCCGGTACGCAGAAGTGATGCTCAGGTAGTCCGCAGCGATGGAACCGGGGAGGGGATCGGCGAGCGCCCGCCTGGGGAACACCGCGTGCGAGCCGGCGGCCAGGCTGGCCGTGACCGCCGGCGAGACGCCCGCGCGGTCAGCCGGCTGCGTCTCCGGCGCGTCGGTGGCCCACGGTGGAGTAAAGCCCAGTTCTGTGACGGGCCGGCTGAACAAGTGCTCTAGGGCCGCCTGATGCTCGGGTTGGGGCCACGGAGGGTTGTCCGATTCCCAGCGCCGCGCCGTCCGTTCCGTGATCGAGATGCGCAATCCGATCTGCGATCCTGCGCGCGTCACCGCATCCGCTAGCTGCTGCTGTGATCGCAAGCCCAGGGCCTGACGCGCGCTGCGCAGCCGCGTGTTCCCCTGCTCTCCTGCCGGCATGGCCTGTCCTCCCTTCAGATACCGATCGTTCCGCCAACGTCCACGACTGTATGTCAAGAAGCGGACATGTGAAATCGAACGCCTCTCAAATGTCCGCCTATGTGACCGGTATATGTCCGGTGTTCTGGCCTACTTCCGGACATAGGACACGGGCATCATCGGTGTACGGCCACCAGACCGGGAAGTGCCCCAAACGCCCACTCGATCGGAAGGCGGTGATCGGTGATGACTCCAGACGCACGACTGCTTGATCGGCCCGTAGCGGGGTCGTGGCTTCTCTCAGGGATGCCCAGTATGCCCCGCCCGGCCAATGCCGGTCATTTCCAACTGCCAGCGCTTCCGAGCACCCCATATTGGGCGCGGAAACTCACCCTCAGCTTCCTTGGCGAGTGCTTCGGTATAACTGTCGGGCTCAGGGAGACAGCGGAACTACTGGTCTCGGAACTAGTGACCAATGCGACGCTAGCCGCCGGCGAATTGCATGGACTTAATCCCGCACAACCGAAGCACGCGAGCGCAACGATAGTCTCGCTGTCATTGCAACGCTTCCGGAACGGACTCCTGATCGAAGTCCGCGACTCCTCTCTTGAACCGCCCATCCCTACCTCCGCTGATACTCAACAAGA
>Ga0182024_10026455_pt1 | contig 10194 bp, 5 predicted proteins | sample P32metaG_FD_120480 | JGI IMG/M metagenome (GOLD analysis project Ga0182024, IMG submission 120480) | Permafrost microbial communities from Stordalen Mire, Sweden - P3-2 metaG (Illumina Assembly) | ecosystem: Environmental > Terrestrial > Soil > Wetlands > Permafrost | place: Sweden: Stordalen...
AACCTCCAGACGCACCCACCGAAGGTGGCGGAGCGATCACCTGTGGAGAATGTCCGCGCAGAGCGGCGGAGCGTGCAGGCAGCGCGCGCTGTTCCTCCACCGAAAGCTGCGGAGCGGGAGCAATCACCGTGCTGTGCCCGATGTTCATTTCGCCGACGCGCAGGTTGGAAGCCGCTTCCAGCGCGGGCGGCGGCGCGATCACGGCCGGCTGCGGAGCTTGCAGATTGTTCCGCGATGCGTTGTCCACATCTGGTGGGGGCGCGATCACTGAGCGATCCATCTGCGGCGCGAGCCTTGAGATTTCCGACGCGAGCACGAGAGGCGCAGGTGCAATCGGCGTCCGCGGTTTGTCCGACCAGGCAACCGTGTTCGGCAAAGCAACCTCGTCCTGCAACCGAATGTTGGGAGGTGTGACGATAGTTTGCGCACGGTTGTCGGCTTCTGGCGGCACTGAAATAATGGGCTGAGCCGACAATTCGGGATCGGCCTTCTGGGCGCGAGCCAAAGTCGGGCGGCGAGTATCGAGCGGCGGCAGATATTCCGATGGGGAGTAATAGACCACGTCGGCATGCGTGAATGTAGGCCGAGGCGTGACTTGGGGCTGCAACGCGAGGAAACGAGATCCCGCCCAAATAAAGAGCAGCGCGAGAATGTGATACCCGGCAGACTCGACGAATCGCCGCCAGGGAAGTCCGCGCTCGACGAAGACATCTGGCCAGAAAGCCGCAGGAGAAGACTGGAGATGTAACTGAGCAGCGTCGCCCGAGTGAAAAAGCTCGCGAAGATTCTGCACGAAGACGCGTAGCGCGGGCTCGGGCGCAATTACCAGACGCACTTCCGGGGACGGTGATTCGGTCTCTTCCAGCAGTGGGCCCGGACCTTCGCGCTTCGTTCTATCTTAGATGCAACCGGGGTTCGACGAACAGCGGTAGGAATAGCCGGAAGGACACGAGACAGGCAGAAGCTAGTTGGCGTCCGAGAAGAGACAAAAAGAATCTCGAATCTGCCGGTCGTCAGCTTGATGGAAGAGCGTGGAATTGTTGGAGAGTGTGGAGTTTCTTCCAACTGCGGAATGTGATTTTTCTCGGTACTCGGTACTCGCTACTGGCCAGCGCGAGCGGGGGAGATGACCAAACGGCCAGGCACTTTCTTCTTGCCGTCGTTTTTCTCCTGCGCATAGACGAGATCAAGTCCGCCCTCGGCATTCGATGAAGCATCGGCCAGGGCCGCAGCCAGTGCGCGGAAGGAGCGGCTGATCTCCTGGCCATCCTGCAGAACCACGGGTATGCCATGATCGATGGCGGGGGAGACAGCCTGAAACGCGTTGGGAATTTTCCACAGGACTTTGCAGCGCGTGGAATGTTCGACGTCTTCGTCGGTAAAGCCGGGAATCTTCTTGTAACGATTCAAAACCGTGCGCAGCCGGTTGCGGCCCGCACCCTCTTCCAAGAACGCATGAATGCGGCCCGCGCTCCACAGCGACACCACGTCAGTCTGAGCGACCATGAGCACGGCATTCGACAGGTCGGAGAGCAGGCGTGTGGTGGAATCGAGCCGGCTCGAGGCATCGACCACGACGTAGCGATAGTGATTCGCCAACAGGTCGAAGAGACGGGCCAATTCGGCTGGGGTGGGCAGGGATGGATAAGGCTGCTGCGGTCCGGCAAGAAGATGCAATCCGTCCTTGCAGGTAGTCATCAGGCCATCGAGCAAAGACGCATCGAGGCGGTGCAAATTCTCCAGCGCATCGGGCACTCCAAAGCTGGGGCGAAGATTGAGATGAAGTTGAGCGTGCCCGACGGGCGCAAAATCCACCAGCACGACATTGCCGTGGGATTGTTGCAGAGCGACTGCGGTATTGACCGCTGCCGTCGTGGCCCCGGCGCCTCCTTTGGCGCTCAGGAATGTGAAGATGCGGGCTTTGCCCACTCCTCCGCGGGTGCGGGTGCGGTTGGAGCTGAAACGGGTGAGGGCCTCGAGAAGCGCTTCCGAGCCCGTGCTGTCATCCAGGTATTCTCCGGCTCCGGCGCGCATGCTCGCCACAATTGTGGTGGGTTGCTGCATGGTGCCGTTGGCGAAGATCGCGAGTTGCAAGGTGTTGGCCTGGATGAGTTCGATGGCCCGGATGGCGGGTTGAGGATTCTCGACAGAAATATCGATGACGACGACTTCGACGCGCAAATCCTGGATCTGGCGCAGGATGGAGTCAGTGGGCCCGGCGGGAAAGCCGACATTGCTGAACACGGTGCGGGCCAGACGCGTATCCTCTACCCGCCGCTGCAGTTCCGATAAGTGTTCGCGGTTTTCGGTCAGGAGGGCTGCGGCGATCCCATGCATAGCGCGGTTCTCGCTGATTTCTCTTGGTGTTTGCATGTTAGAAAGAGAAAGTACTCCTCGCCAGATGACCTAGGTAACCGGCTGGAAGCACAGTCTCGCACATCTTTCGGACAGACGGAAGAGCAGCGATCCGCAATGCAGAGGAACAAAGCGACAGGCGCACAGCAGAACTACTCCCCAACCTAATTCGCACGATTGACAGGCATTCTAAGCCAAGCTGAAGAGATTGAAAAGGTCTGAGAGGTAATAAATTAAAAAAAGTATACGGTTGGCAGGTCCACTCCGGGATTCAAGGCACTCCTAGTTCGCCTTTGAGACTGGAAAGCCGGGTTAGTGGACCGCGGCTGGCGGGATGCCCGGCACTGGCGCGATGGTCCGCTCAGTTTCGCCTGCACTGTGCAGGGCTGAAATCCGGCGAAAATCGGCGGAGCTGTCCTCAACTTCCGGAAGATATTCGTAGCCCTTCAAGCAAACTGCCACTCCGATCTTAGTCTCGGACGGCTTGGTTTCGTCCCCGGCAGCAAGGTTCCAACCCTTATCGGCAGCCTGCACGATTCTCAGAACAAGGCCACGGCACCGAACGCGCATGTTTTCGCCGAGAGTGATCTCCGAAGGCATCCTTAGTGTGAGTTCGACTTCCGCATTTTCACTCAGGGGCATATCGGTGAACAGAAACGCTCCGCGGGAGCTGAGATCCTGGGTGAATCCAAGTCCCTCCGCGGCGGTGGAAAGATCGCGCAAGGAGACCGGCAGGTTAAAGGCAAAGCGCTGCCCGATTCGACGTTCAACACCAACCGACGGGGTAGTCATGGTCGTGTCCCTTTCTTAGGGAATCGCCGGGGGGAAAGCAACTGCCACTGTAACGCAGTCTGACCGGTCTGGGAAGACAAAAATTCGATGCGCAAAACTTGTCCAAGGCTGCCGTACCCTACTCGAACCGCAACTATTTCATGCGGCTCGCTTAAGCACAGCCTGTTGCCCAGCGGAAAACCCGGGTGGTGCGGATGTTCAATAGCATTCAAGTTATATTGATCTAGAAGGCGATTACCGTCATCCAAAGAGGCCAACGTGTCTGAATCAAGAACACCAATCGAGGCTAACCCCGCGGCGAGCCGGGGCGAAGCGGTTCCTGCACGGGGATCGCGTTGGCAGGTGGCGGGGCGGGCGCTGCGGCATCGCAACTTTCAGCTCTTCTTCAGTGGACAACTGATTTCGTTGATCGGCACGTGGATGCAGAGCGTGGCGCAGTCGTGGCTGGTTTACCGGCTGACCGGTTCGGCTCTGCTGCTGGGTTCGGTGGGATTCGCCAGCCAGATCCCGGTGTTTCTGTTTGCGCCGTTGGGCGGGATGACGGCTGACCGGGTCAACCGCCGCCACATTGTGATCTCCACGCAAGTGGCAGCCATGCTGCTGGCGTCCGTTCTGGCGGCACTGACACTGTCCCACAAAGTTCCGGTCTGGCACGTGTTTGTGCTGGCGAGTTTGCTGGGCGTGGTGAATGCCTTCGATATTCCGGGACGGCAATCCTTTCTTGTGGATATGGTGGGCAAGGAAGACTTGATGAACGCGATCGCGCTCAATTCTTCCATGTTCAACGGCGCGCGCGTGGTGGGTCCGGCGGTGGCAGGAATTCTGGTGGCCAGGATTGGCGAAGGCTGGTGCTTCTTCGCCAATGCGGTGAGCTATATCGCCGTAATTATTGGTTTGTTGTTGATGAAAGTTCATAGCCCAGCACGGGCCTTAATGGCATCTCCGCTGGAGCACATCATGGAGGGATTCCGCTTCGTCAACCGCACCGCGCCGATCCGGGCGTTGCTGATGCTGTTGGGTCTGGTGAGTCTGGTGGGGATGCCCTACGTGGTATTGATGCCAATTTTCGCCGACAAGATTTTGCACGGTGGTGCGCGGGGATTGGGCATCCTGATGGGCGCGACCGGCGTTGGAGCTTTGTTGGGCGCGCTCACGCTGGCTTTCCGCGAAGGCGTGAAAGGGCTGGGGCGCTGGGTGGCGATGTGCTGCGCGGGTTTTGGAGCGAGTCTGGTTGTGTTTTCGATCTCACACAGTTTCTGGATTTCTGTGATTTTGCTGTTGCCCGTGGGTTACACGATGATGTTGCAGATGGCTTGTTCAAACACGTTGATTCAGGTGATGGTGCCGGACGCGCTGCGGGGGCGGGTGATGGCCGTCTATTCCATGATGTTCATGGGCATGGCTCCGATTGGAGCTTTGTTTGGCGGCGCTCTCGCCGACCGCCTGGGCGTTCAGGTCACCGTGGCCATCGGCGGTTTAGCGTCAGTGGCGGGTGCGGCCTGGTTTTGGTTTCAATTGCCGAAGATTCGCGTGGAAGCGCGGCGCTTGATCGTAGCTCAGGCCGCAGCCGGCGGCGAGCCGGCGGAGATGAGCGCGCAAGCAGTGGAAGACTAGATTTTGATCCACGTTGAGTTGGTCTGCATAAACGAGTTTGCGATCATCCTCGTAAATCGCCGCTCGCACCCCGGCTATCCAAAATTTTCATCGCCAGCATTCATAGAATCCCGTCCGCCCAGCTTCACGTATATTTCTTGAACAACGGCGGAGGATCGTGATATATCCGCATGTTATCTCACCGCGTTATTCGTCCCGCACATCGATTTACCGTTTCGATGGGCGAGTGAGCCACAGACGATCGTTCAATTGGAGGAACAAGATGATTTCCCTTCGGAAGTTCATGGCGTTCATTCTTTTCATGGCGTTTCTTACCGGAATGATTTTCGCTCAAGGCGGAGCCACAGGCGCCATCGCTGGCGGAGTGCAAGACGCGTCGGGAGCGGTTATCGCGAATGCCAGGGTCAGCGTGAAGAACGAAGCCACCGGCGAAGTGCTGCGCCAGATGAACACCGACACATCCGGGTTGTTCACCGCCTCTCTGTTGCCTGTAGGGACCTACTCCGTGGAAGTGACGGCGGCGGGATTTCCGATCACCACATTTCCCGGCGTGGTGGTGCGCATCACGGAAACCACACGCATGACTGCGGTGCTTAAAGTGAATACGGTCAAGGAAGTGGTGGAAGTGCAGTCGCAGGTGGAGCAAGTGAATACCACGGACGCCACCACGGGACAGTCATTGGGAGCACAGACCATTACCGACCTTCCGCTGGCAACGCGAAACTTCCAACAGTTGTTGACTCTCTCCGCGGGCGCTTCTTCCGATTTGAACGGCGCTGCGCAACTCGGTCGCGGGCAGGTTTATATGCACGTAAATGGTGGCAGAGAGGATAACAATAACTACCTAATCGACGGAATCACCGTAGCCGACTATGCCTTTGGCGAATTGACCTACACGCCGTTGCCCAGTCCGGACGCGATTCAGGAATTCAAAGTCAGCACCAGCCTCTACGACGCCACCCAGGGACGCAACGGCGGTGGCAATATTAACGCGACGCTCAAGAGCGGAACCAACCACTTCCACGGTGACTTGTGGGAGTACTTCCGCAATACGGCGCTGGATGCGAACGATTATTTCCTTGGCAAGGTCGTTGTCAAGCAGAACATCTTCGGTAGCGACGTAGGCGGACCGATCGGCCGCGAGGCCAAGCTGGGTTACTTCTATTTCAACCTTCAGGGCACACGCCAGCGCAGCGGCGATTCGCCGGGGACGTACATCAACATTCCGGCGACCCCCGGTATCCCGTACGTTCCACTGGTGGACCGCCAGTCAGCTAGTTCGATGGCAACTGACTGCGGAGTGCCCAGCATCGATCCGGTAGCGTTCAATTTGCTGAACGCAAAGAGCAATCAGTTCGGCGCCGGAGCCGGAGGATATCTTTATCCTCTGCTTACGAATGTTCCCTCGAACACACCTTGTCTCACTCCCGAGCCTTTCCTCATCACCGATCCCGGAAAATTCAGTGATAACCAGTTCACGGCAAACTGGGATCGAGAATTCCGCGGCGGGAAAGACCGTTTGTCCGAGCGATTTTTCTGGTCAAACTCCGACACCTTCGAACCGTTCGGAGCTGATTCTTATGGAATCCAGACCGGAGGCCAGCCAGGTACAAACAACCTCAACTTCCCACTCGACATTCCGCTACACAGCCGCTTCGGCAGCATTACTGAAACTCACGTATTCAACAACAGCCTGATCAATGACTTCCGGTTCGGCGTCAACATCATCAGTGACAAGCTTAATAATCAGCCCCCCGTGACCAATGCGCAGGTCGGTATTAACCTGCCTACCGCCACCGGAGTGAACGGACAAGCGGGCGATCCTAACATCTACCGGTTGCAGTTTGACACTTTCGCCTTTGGAGCATATCCCACACAGTTGCAGTCAGCTCTTTCTAACAACTACACCTGGGTCGACACGGTGAGCTGGACCCACGGTCCGCACCAACTGGGCTTTGGCGGGGAGATCGACCGCGTGGCTATGCGCCGCAGTCTGCCCATAGCAGATAATGGTTTGATATTTTTTGTTTCAGGCGCGACCGGACCGTATACAGATTTCCAGAGTTTCCTGGTGGGTTCCCCGCTTTTGGGTGAGGGCGGCGGGGGGCTCGGCAACCACGACTACCGCATTCCCGGCTTTGCCTGGTTTGGCCAGGATGACTATCGCGTTAGCAAGACCCTTACGCTTAACCTTGGTTTCCGAAATGAGTTTCTCGGTGCGCCCTACGACACGCTTTGCCACACCGGCAACACCGATCCCACGCTGGCGATTACCACCGGACAGCCTTATGTCTATCCCAAGTGCATCAGCAAGTTCGGCCTCTCCGGTATTACGGGGACGCTGAATCCTGCGGGCCTTAATAACGAATACGCTACCGTCTCGGAGCCGCGCATTGGCTTCGCTTATGACGTGGCAGGACGTCACACAACCTCGATTCGGGGCGGCTATGGCATCTATAGCGTTCGCGAAGATCTGGGAGCCGTGGATAATCTCGCCATTGTGCCGCCGACTTATCCGTTTCTGGTGGGATTCTTTCCCGGGCCGGACAGTTTGGCCAACTTGTTTGCATCGAGCGCCGCGTTCCCCAATGGCGTTCCCGCGTTGGGCGCCAATCCTACCCAGACCTATGTACCCACGGCCGCAATTCTGCAGAGCGTCAGCCCTACTTGTAAGCTAGGGAACGGTTCTACCGGAATTGGCACGGCCTGTGGAGGGCCTTTCAGCGGCAATGTGAATGGATTGATTCAACTCGCGGTGCCGTTGCATTGGGTGGTGGGGACCACGCAGCAGTGGAACTTTACGATTCAGCACGAATTGGGGCACGACTGGTTTGCGGAGCTCGGTTATGTCGGCACCAAAGGCAGTCGGTTGCGCTCGACATACGACCCTGATCAAGGAAACATTGCCACAGCGCAGAATCCAATCGTCATTCCAGGACAGGGCTGCGCTAATCTGCAAGCCCAAAACCCACCAGTGTCGTGCACCGTCGTCGATACCACCGTGGAGAATGCTTCTCTACGCGCACCTTATATCGGCATTGCTCCCGGTGATTTCGAAGATTTTGCTCCCAACTCCGATTCACACTACAGCGCGCTGCAAGCCACGTTGGCGCACCACATGAGCAAAGGGCTCTATTTCCAGAGCGCATACACCTGGTCCAAGTCAATTGACGATGTTTCCACCGCTTCGGTGGCGTTCCTTACGCGGGTCAACGATCAGAATGACGCGAGAGCCTCGCGCGGGCTCTCCGACTTCGACCGGCGGCAGCGCTTCGTAACCAGCGCCGTCTATCAACTGCCCTTCTTCGCCCACGCCATCGGTTTAACCAAGGCGACGCTTGGCGGCTGGGAAGCAAGCGGCGTAATAGTCTTGCAATCCGGAGCGCCGTTCACGGTTTATGATCCTGCGGGAGGCACGGCGTACGCCCTTGCCAGCACGCCCTCGTCGACCGCCACGTTTGCTGGGGGCTACAGCTGCGGCAACGCTCCCAGCCAGGGGAGTCCCGAATCGAGGATAAGCAATTGGGTCAATCCGGCGGCCTATACGCCCGATCCGCTGGCGCCGACTCTTTCCAACGGAATGCCAAGCGATGCGACGGTGTACGGCAACACGCCGCGAAACTGTATTATTGGGCCGCCGCAGAAAAACGTAGATTTTACGCTGGACAAAACGTTCAAGCTGGGGGAAAGGCAGAACCTGCGATTCCGGACAGACTTCTTCAACTTGTTCAACCATCCGTCATTCGCGATTCCGGCGTTGGCGTCGGTCTCGTCCGCCGGTGGTTCTGCGCCGATTAGTTCAACCATTGGAACGCCACGGCTGATTCAGTTCTCGCTGAAGTATTCATTCTAGATTCGGGACGAATTACTTATAAGCGTCCGGCGGCAATCCGGTAATGCGGATGCCGCCGTGGCCTTTGTGGCGGATGTTCAGGCCAATGAGCAGCGCGGTGATCTGCTCGAGGATGCGGGCGTTTTCCAATTTTCCGCCATCGATGGCGCGCACGCCGGAGATTTTCGCGGCAAGAGCGCGCGCGAGTTGACCCGCGCTAGGATCATCGCTGCACACGATGACGTCGCAATCAATCGCGTCGTCGCCGTTGAGAAGTTCAGCGGACAAATTGTGGAACGCCGCCACCACGCTCACTCCCTTCGGAACAAGTTCAGCAGCTTGCTGCGACGCGGAGCCTTGCCAGACGCCGAGCGTGCGTGAGGCGCGCCCGCCAACTCCTGCAGCTAGGGCGACCGTTGCATCGATAAGAGTGCTGCCGGCGCGAATCGCGGGTTTGAGTTGCTCGAGCAGCGCGGCCTGGCCCTCGAAGGGGACGGTGAGCACGAGAATATCTGCGGCGGCGCAGGCGGCGCTATTTTCCATGCCAGAGACGCGGGCGCTGTCACCGGCATTTTTTCTAATCTTCTCGGCTGCCTCTTGAGCGCGCTGAACGTCGCGCGATCCAATGATGACTTTTTCTCCCGCACGCGCCCAACGCAGCGCGAGACCCATGCCTGCGGGTCCGGTTCCACCCACGATGGCGATGGGACGCGAATCAGGCAAATTCCGACTCCAGCATTTCTTCCGTAGTGAACTCCTCCAACGGCAGCTTGATGTTGATGCGCGTGTATGTCGTATTGCGTTCGGCGGGGATGCGGCCCGCTTCCAGAATCAGCGACTGGAAGTCTTCCGGGCTGGTGTACTGGCCGGCCGTGGCTCCGGCTTCGCGCGAAATGTTTTCTTCCATCAGCGTGCCGCCGTAGTCGTTGGCGCCGGCGTGCAGGCAGAGTTGCGAAAGACGCCGATTTAACTTCACCCATGAAACCTGAATGTTGTTAATGGAGCCAGCGAGCAACAGGCGCGCCAGGGCGTGCACTTTCAAATGTTCCGCGAGCGTTGGACCGCTGCGAGCCAGGCCTTGATGAAACAGCAGCGTGTTCTGGTGAACAAAGCCAAGCGGAACGAATTCGGTGAAGCCTCCGGTCTCATCTTGAATTTTGCGCAAGAGATGCATCTGGCGAACCCAGTGCTCTGCCGTTTCAGTGTGACCGTACATCATGGTTGAAGTAGAACGGATGCCGAGGCGGTGCGCGGTGCGGATAACTTCCGTCCATTGCGCAGTGGAGAGCTTGTTGGCCGAAAGAATGTGTCGGATCTCATCGTCGAGAATTTCAGCGGCTGTGCCGGGCAGCGTGTCGAGGCCATTGTCGCGGAGCATGGAGAGGTAATCCGCCAGCTTCATGCCGGTGAGTTCGACGCCGTAAACAATTTCCATCGGTGAGAAAGCGTGGATGTGCATCGCGGGTACGGCGGTCTTAACCGCGCGCAGGATGTCGCGATAATAAAACGGAGGCAGGCCGTGCGGCAGTCCACCTTGTATGCAGACTTCTTTGGCTCCCAGTTGCCATGCTTCGACAGCCTTCTGCGCGACTTGATCGGGC
>Ga0182024_10026456_pt1 | contig 10194 bp, 8 predicted proteins | sample P32metaG_FD_120480 | JGI IMG/M metagenome (GOLD analysis project Ga0182024, IMG submission 120480) | Permafrost microbial communities from Stordalen Mire, Sweden - P3-2 metaG (Illumina Assembly) | ecosystem: Environmental > Terrestrial > Soil > Wetlands > Permafrost | place: Sweden: Stordalen...
CATTCTGAGCGAAGCGAAGAATCTCTCTTCGATTGTAAGTACAACAAAATAAAAGAAGGAGAGATTCTTCGCTTCGCTCAGAATGACAGAACGTCGAGTTTTTCCGCAGCCTGTTCAGCCTGTGGGGGTAGACCTTGCCAGGACAAAAACCACAAGCTGAATTCTATGCCACATCAAGACTTGCCAGCGCATTAGGGCGAAATGGTAGAATTAAATAGTCGAGTTTAATTTTTATATATAAAGTCGCGGGACCACCGGTCCGTCACCAGATCGCCTCAAATTTCGAGGCCTCAGAATTTCGGGAGCGAACACCATGCCATACCAATTGAATTTAAACGGAAGGTCCACCTCTGTCGATGTCCCTGCGGACATGCCTCTTTTGTGGGTGATTCGCGACGTCCTCGGCATGAAGGGGACTAAATTCGGCTGCGGCGCTGGTTTGTGCGGCGCCTGCACAGTGCACCTGAATGGCCGCGCGGTGCGCTCCTGCCAGACGCCGGTATCGGCTGCCGCGAACGCGCAGATCACAACGATTGAAGGGCTATCGGAAAATGGTACGCACGCCGTGCAACTCGCATGGCAGGAACTCGACGTTCCGCAGTGCGGCTATTGCCAGGCCGGGCAGATGATGTCCGCCTCGGCGCTCCTCGCGCAAACGCCGAGTCCCACAGATGTGGAAATTGAAGATGCGATGAATGGAAATATTTGCCGCTGCGGGACCTACCTCCGCATTCGTCCCGCAATCCACCGCGCCGCCGTGATTGCCCAGAATCAATTGAGCACGCCAACGCAAAGTGCCCAAAATCTGGCTGGGAAGGAATAAGGAAAAATTATGGCAACCACAGTAAAGCAACCGACACTAAAGAATTCCAACTTGATCGGCCGCAGATCCTTTCTCCGCGCGAGCGCCATCGGTGGGGGCGGATTCTTGCTGGCATTGTACGCCGATCCGATTACGAACGTTTTTGCGGACGGCGAGCTGAAATCGCTTCCGCCCGCGCCCACTTCACCCGATGCCAAGTTCGTGCCCACGGCATTTATTCGAGTGGATGCGGATGGCAGCGTTACGATCATGGCGAAAAATCCCGAAGTCGGGCAGGGAATCAAGACAGCATTGCCCATGATCATAGCCGATGAACTGGATGTGGATTGGAAGGACGTAAAAATTCAGCAGGCAGATTTGGATGAATTGAAATACGGTCCGCAGCGCGCCGGCGGCAGCACCTCGACGCCCGTAAACTGGAATCCACTTCGTAGAGTTGGAGCCGCAGGGCGGCAGATGTTCGTCACCGCCGCAGCGCAGACCTGGAATGTTCCTGAGTCCGAGATCACCACTTCGGCGGGCCGCGTGATGCACAGCGCATCGAACCGCTCCGCAGGCTACGGCGAGCTTGCCGCCAAGGCCGCAACGCTCACGCCGCCAGCTCTGAACGATGTAAAAGTAAAAGCCGCGAAAGATTACAAAATCATGGGCCAGCCGAAGCATGGCGTGGACAATGCTTCGATCGTTGTCGGGAAACCCATTTACAGCATTGATTTCACGCTGCAAGGAATGCTATTCGCCGTGTTTCAGAAATGCCCGGTGTATGGCGGCAAAGTGGTCAGCGCGAACCTGGATGAAATTAAGGGCATGTCCGGCGTGAAGCACGCCTTTGTAGTTGAGGGTCGCGGAACGGACCTGGATCGTTTGCTTCCCGGCGTCGCGATTGTTGCCGACAGTTGGTGGCAGGCGAATACCGCGCGCAAAAAACTGCAAGTGAAATGGGATGAAGGACCAACGGCGAAGGAAAGCAGCCAGGGGTATGCGCGCCGCGCGACGGAACTTTCGCAGCAGGCGCCGGAATACGTGTACCGCAAAGATGGCGATGATGCAGCGGCCATGAAAAAGGCCGTAAAAGTGGTCGAGGCCGCATACGCCTATCCATTTTTATCGCACGCGCCGCTCGAACCGCAGAATTGCGCCGCGCACTACAAAGATGGAAAAATCGAGTTATGGGCTCCCACGCAGACGCCAGAAGCTGGCCGTCAATTGGTCGCCTCGACGTTTGGAATTCCGCCGGAGAACATCACGATTCATTTAATGCGCGCCGGCGGCGGTTTCGGTCGCCGTCTTTCCAACGATTACGCAGTCGAAGCGGCGTGGATTTCCAAGGAAATCGGCGGTCCGGTAAAACTTTTGTGGACCCGCGAAGACGACATGGCGCACGATTTTTACAGGCCTGCCGGTTTCCATTTCCTGAAAGCGGGACTCGACGCCAACGGAAAAATCGCTGGCTGGAACAATCATTACGTCGCCTTCGGCGACAAGGGTGTTTTTGCCTACGCATCCAACCTGCCGCAAAACGAATTTCCCGGAACATTTCTGCCGGATTATTCGCTGAACATTTCCCTGATGCCGTTCGGACAGCCGACCGGTGCGATGCGCGCGCCGCGCAGCAATGCGCTGGCATTCGTTTTCCAGTCCTATGTCGACGAACTCGCGCATGCGGCGGGAAAAGACCCGGTCGCATTCCGTCTGGACATGTTGTCCGCTCCGCGAGTCGGCAACGCAAGCGGGCAACCTACGCTTCGCGAGCCAGATCTGAACGCGGAGCGCATGCGCGGCGTCCTGGAACTTGTGGCGGAGAAATCCGACTGGAATTCGCGAAGCCAACTCCCCAAGGGACACGCCAAGGGCGTGGCATTCTATTTCTCGCATCTCGGATATTTTGCTGAGGTTGTGGAACTGAGCGTCAACGAGAAAAAACAAGTGAAGATTCACAAGATTTGGGTGGCGGGAGATATCGGCAGCCAGATCATCAACCCCAGCAATGCGATGAATCAGGTGCAGGGAGCGGTGATCGATGCGCTAAGCCAGGTGATGGGCTATGAAATCACCTTTTACAATGGCCGCGCGATGCAGAGCAACTTCCACCAGTATCCGCCCGTGCGCATGACGCAGGCGCCGCCGGAAATTGAAGTCCATTTCCTGACAACCGCGAATCCTCCGACGGGGCTGGGTGAACCGGCGCTTCCGGCGATTCTGCCCGCGGTGTGCAATGCAATCTTTGCGGCCACAGGCGAGCGCCTGCGTTCGGTACCCATCGCGAAGCATGGATATTCCTGGGCGTAGGGATTCGTGATTCGTGAAAAACATGTCCAGGCGGCTCTGCCCGGTTTTCACGAATTACAAATCACGAGTCACGAATCACATCAGTCAATCCGATAGTGACACCCGCGGCTTTCCCGCGCCTGATCCGCTGCATCCTGAATCAACAGCGCCGTGAGGATGCCATTGCGCAGGCCAATGATGGAATCGCTGATTTCGCATTTTTCGTAGAATCGCGCAATTTCCAGATCCAGTTCCTGCAACACTCGCTTCGCGCGATTCAGCCGCTTTTCACTGCGGATCAATCCGACATAATTCCACATGGTGTGCTGGATGGTCAGCCAGTCCTGCGAAATTAAAGCAGGGTCGGCAGGCTCTTTTTCATAACGCCAGTCGGCGATCCGCGGAAAATAAAAATCTTCTCCGCTCCGAATTCGTTCGCACGCCTGCTGCCCGGCGCGCGTGCCCCACACAAGACATTCCAGCAGGGAGGTGCTGGCCAGCCGATTTGCGCCATGCAGCCCCGTGCAGGCGACTTCGCCAGCGGCGCGCAAGCGATCGACGGTTGTGCGTCCCCACCCGTCCGTGGCGATTCCGCCGCAGCTGTAATGCGCCGCGGGAACCACGGGGATCGGATCCTTCGTCATGTCAATGCCGCGCTCGATGCAGACGGCGTAGATTCCCGGAAATCTCTCGCGCAATTGTTCGGCGGGTTTGTGCGTGATGTCCAGATACACGCAGGGCTCGCCAGTCTCAAGCATCGTTTGATAAATCGCGCGCGCGGCCACATCGCGCGGAGCGAGCGATCCCGCGGGATGGAACTTCTGCATGAATTCCTTGCCGTGGCGGTCCACCAGGTTGCCGCCCTCGCCGCGCACCGTCTCTGAAATCAGAAAACATCCGTCCGGAGCGAAGAGTGCCGTCGGATGAAATTGCACATACTGCAAATTAATGCAGCGGGCTCCGGCACGATAGGCCATGGCAATTCCGTCGCCGCGCGCGCCCGGCGGATTTGTCGTGTGCAGGAAAACACTTCCCAGGCCGCCTGTGGCCAGAATCGTTTCTTTGGCCAACACGGAAGAAATTTCGCCTGTCGTTTGATTGAGCACGTAGGCGCCAACGCAGCTCAGCGGGCGATAAACGTCCGTTGGCTCGACCGAGTGGTGCGACGCTGTGAGCAAATCCACCGCCGTGGCATTCGCCAGCACTTTTACATTGGGATGAGCCTGCACGCGTTCGGAAAATGTGCGCTCAATCGAATAGCCCGTCCGGTCCTTAAAATGAATGATGCGGGGAATCGAGTGGCCAGCCTCGGAGGTCAGATCGAGTTCCTTCGGATTTTCAGGCGATGGATCGAACGGAACATGCAATTCGTCGATCAGTATTTTTTTCACGAGGCGCGGGCCCTCATGGCTGAGCAGCGAAGCCGCTTCCGGCGAACTGAGTCCTGCCCCGGCAACAAGAATATCCGACACGAGTTGCTCAGGCTTTTCGCCATGCCCGCGATAAATGATTCCGCCCTGCGCCCAAAACGTATTGCTGTCCTGCGTTTCATGCGCGCGCGTCAGCAGGGTAACCTGGCAACCGGCGTTCGCAGCTTCCCACGCCGCCGCGAGGCCGCCGAGCCCGCTGCCAATGACAAGAATGTCCGTCTTAATCGAAGAATTCATAATCCCATGTGGCTCGCTTTTACATTGCCTCTGTAGCTCGCCTCTTCAGAGGCGAGGGTTTAGATGCATGTGTATCTAAACCCCCGCGTCTGAAGACGCGGGCTACAGCACCCTGCAATCACTTTATCAGACCGGCTCAATCTCAAAACTTAAATCCACCGCCGGAGCGGAATGCGTCAGCGCGCCAACGGAAATCCAATCGACGCCCGCTTCGGCGAATTCCCTCACGTTGGCAAGCGTGATTCCTCCGGACGCTTCGGTGCGAATTTTGTGCGGCCCGGCGTGACGCCGCACTTCTTCGACAGCCTCTCGCGTAAGCGACGGCTTCATATTGTCGAGCAGGATGACATCGGGATTGTGCGCAAGCGCCTCGCGCAATTCGTCCAAAGTAGTGACTTCGATTTCGATCCATGCAGCTTTTCCCTTGGCCACTTGCACCGCAGCCAGCGCAGCCGAAACCCCTCCCGCCAATCGAATATGATTTTCCTTAATCAGCACAGCCTCCGCGAGATCTTTCCTGTGGCTCTTTCCGCCGCCCACCAGCACCGCATATTTTTCCAGCGCGCGAAGGCCTGGCGTGGTCTTTCGCGTATCCAGAATGGCAGCGCCCGTGTCTTCGACCGCGCGGACAAACTGGCGCGTCATCGTCGCAACTCCGCTAAGCCGCTGCAAGAGATTCAGCGCGACGCGCTCGCCTGACAAAAGAGCGCGCGCGGAGGAAGTCACGCGCGCGGGAATTTTTCCGGGTATGAGTTCATCGCCATCGCGGGCCAATAACTCCACATGTGTTGTGCTATCCAAAAGGCGAAAAACTTCCACAAATAAATCAATCCCCGCAAGCACGAGCGGAGCTTTCGGAACTAACTCGCCGCAAGCACGCTGCGAAACGGAAACCGTTGTTTCGGTGGTGATATCGCCAGTGGAAATATCTTCGGCAAGAAAAGACCGCAGCAAATTGTGGTAGGCAAGTGCGTCGAGTGATGGAGACATATCGGAGAGAGGAAGACTAACTCATCTCCAGCATTCGTAGAATCGGTTTTAAGGCGCGCTGGCGCAAGTCTTCATCCAGCGTAATTTCCGGCTTGCGGTCGCGCATGCACAGATACAGTTTCTCCATCGTGTTCAGTTTCATGTGCGGGCATTCGCTGCACGAGCAGCCGCCTTCGCCGGGAGCGGAAATAAATGTTTTCTCCGGGCAGGCCTTGGTCATCTGATGCAGGATGCCGCTCTCGGTGGCCACGATAAATTCCATGGCCGGATTGTGTGTTGCGAAATTTAAAATTCCCGTGGTCGATCCGACGTAATCCGCGTGGCGCAGGACAGATTCAGGGCACTCCGGATGCGCCAGCACCAGCGCCTTGGGATGCCGTTCTTTCAATTGCACGAGGCTTTTCTCGGAAAACATTTCGTGCACCATGCAGCTTCCCGGCCAGAGCGTCAGCTCGCGCCCCGTTTTCTTCATCAGGAATCGGCCGAGGTGCTGATCCGGCGCAAACAAAATGGGTTTTTCCGGCGGAATCTGCCGAATAATTTTTTCGGCGTTGCTCGAAGTGCAGATGATGTCGCTCAGCGCCTTCACTTCCGCGCTACAATTAATGTAAGTGATCGCGGTATGGTCCGGGTGACGCTCGCGAAATGCTTTAAACAGCGGCGCCGGGCAACCGTCGGCCAGCGAGCAGCCTGCCTTCAGGTCGGGCAGTAAAACAAGCTTCGTAGGGTTCAGTACCTTGGCCGTCTCGGCCATGAACAGGACGCCCGCAAACACGATCACGTCCGCCTGAGTGGTCGCCGCCTGCTGCGAAAGCTGCAAGCTATCTCCAACAAAATCCGCGAGATCCTGAATCTCCGATTCCTGGTAATAATGGGCCAGGATGACGGCATTCATCTCCTGCTTCAGCCGCGTAATCTCCACTTCAAGATCAAGATGCGCGAGAGAAGCCAGATTTTCGATTTGTGCTGGGATGATCATAATTGTTTGAACTACCGATATTAAATCTGCATCCTCATTATAGCCAGCGCCTCCGAAGGACACAAACCGGACACCTTCGAAACCGAACGAGCATGCCAGTGCTAAATCTCTCAAGTCGGACAAGGCAACGGTTTTGTGGCACCGGCGTCTCGCCGGCAGGTTGTGCGCTCAAACGATACCGAAAACCCCCGGCGAGACGCCTGCGCCACAAAAGCAAATTCAAAAACTAGCTTTCATCCGCGCATTCATCGCATAATGCAATTAATTCCATTGGAGGTCTTCCATGAAATCACAATTTCTGATTGTGGCAACTTTAATTTCGAGCGTGTGGCTTGCTGCGTCGCCGGTTCGGGCACAGGAAGTGACCAAGGAATCGGTCGACGGCATCACGAATTTCCATCGCCTGGAAACGACAGTCGCGTGCTCTGGGGCAATCAAGGCCACCGCCGTGCCCGACATTAAAAAATTCGGTTTTGCGTCCATCATTAATTTGCGGCAGGCCAGCGAAGACGGCGCCAACCTCGAAGCGGAAGAGGCGGCTGCGAAAGCCGCCGATATTCACTACTACTCGATCCCGTTCAGCAGCACTGCTCCCGACACGGTGGCAGTTGACAAATTTCTGGACGCGATCACCGCGAAGGGCAGCGACCCGGCCTTCATTCACTGCGCGGGCGGCGGGCGCGCGGCCACCATGTGGTTCATCAAGCGGCTGGTGATCGATCATTGGGATGTGGATCGCGCCGCGAAGGAAGCAACAGCCCTGGGCATGACGAGCCCCACCCTCAAGCAGTTCGCCATCGACTACGCGCAGGCGCATAAACGTTAGTCGCGCGAAAGATTGTCCGAAAAATAAATTTGCACCGTGCCTGCATTTAAAAATGCGGGCACGTTTTCGTTGCGCCCGGGAGCGGGCGAATGTATAGTGTCGCGGAGCCGAACCAACCGGAGTCATCATTCAAATTATTTTGCGCGGCTGAATGAAAGAGCAGGATAGAACCGCGCAAACTCCGATCTGCTTCGATCGCCAATCGGCTCTACGTGTTTTGCGCATAGCGAGTGAGGGAGGCAAAATGAAGCTCCATTCCAGACGAGCGATCCGTTGTGCCATGGGAACCACGATCTTGTGCCTCCTGGGGACCAGCTGGGCTCACAGCCAGACCGACAAGGCCCAGAAGCCGCAAATGTCGGAAGACGTATTCAAGAATATTCAGGTGCTCCGCGGAATTCCCGTGGACGAGTTCATGGGCACGATGGGTTTCTTTGCCGCCTCGCTGAACATGAATTGCACGGACTGCCATGTCACGGAAAGTGCCGGCGATTGGAACCGCTACGCCGATGACACGCCGCTGAAGCAGACGGCGCGCCGAATGGTCATCATGGAAAATCTCATTAATCGCGCTGACTTCGGTTCGACGCGCCTCGTGACTTGCTACACCTGCCATCGCGGATATCAGAAGCCGGAAACGACGCCGAGTCTGGCTGAGCAGTACGGTCCTCCGCCCACAGCCGATCCGGATGGCATTGAACTGCTTCCGAAGGCTGTCGATACGCCTGCCGTCGCGCAGCAAATCCTCGATAAATATATTCAGGCGCTCGGCGGAGCGCAGCAACTCGCCAAGCTAAAGAGCTTTACCGCGAAGGGAACTTACGCCGGGTTTGACACGGATTTTCAGAAAGTGCCCGCTGAGATTTTTGCCAAAGCTCCGAACCAGCGAACCACAGTGAATCATTTGACCGGTGGAGACAATACAACTAGTTACGACGGGCAAGTAGGCTGGGTCGCGGCAGGGGATAAGCCTTTGTCGCCCATCGTATTGAGCGGTGGCGACCTGGATGGCGCCAGGCTGGATGTGGATATCGCGTTTCCCACTCAACTGAAGGATGATTTAACCACGCTGCACGTTGGCTTCCCGCCCCTCACGCTTAACGGTCACAGCGTCCAAGTGCTTGAGGGGACAGCTGCTGGCGGGACCATCGTGAAGCTCTATTTTGACAAAACGACAGGTCTGCTCGTGCGGCAAACACGCTTAACCAATACCGTAGTGGGTCTTACGCCGATCCACACCGATTATTCGGATTATCGTCTGGTAGCGGGAGTGAAGATACCATTTCACCTGGCAGTAACCTGGGTCGATGGACAATCGACTACGCAGCTAACCACTGTGCAACCGAACGCGGAAGTTGCGGCGGCGAAATTTGAGAAGCCGGCCACGACAACTTTGCGCATTTCCATGTCGAAGTGAAGTAAGGATTTGCCGCGGCGTTTGACAGCTTGCAAGTTGCCAGTAGGGTACGAATTCAAGCATTGACGCAAGTCATTCGCGATTTATTGCAGGACTTTAGAGAGCGATTTTGGAGGCATTTATGGCGAATTTTTCTAGGCCGCAAGTCCTCGCTTTGTTGGCTGTGACGGTTTTGTTTTCCGCGGCGGCGATCACCGCGCCCGCACAGGGGCAAGAGCAAAAAGACGCTGCGCATCGCCCCTTGGCATGGGCCTACGCAGTGGTTGAAAATCCTCCCCCGCCACCACCCCCGCCAACGGACAACGACAAGATGGGGACGATTCCGGGCAGCGCGCAATCCTTCACTATGAAGCAGATCCGCGACAACGGTAACCCCGTCGACTGGTTCCCGGGTGACCATCCTGCGGTACCCACTATTGTGGCGCACCGCCGTTCTCCGGGCTTGAACCCCTGGGTTGGCAGTTGCGGCTGGTGCCACTTGGTCAACGGCCATGGGCGTCCTGAAAATGCGGGCGTCGCTGGTTTACCCGCAGGCTATATTCTGGAGCAGCTCGCCGACTTCAAGAATGGCGCGCGCAAGACCGCCGACTCTGGAAAGAAAAATACGATGACCATGTCCGGAAACGCGGCGGGCATAACGGATGCAGAAGCCAAGGCTGCCGCCGATTATTTTTCTTCGATTAAGATGACGCCATGGATCAAGGTGGTCGAGACGGACACCGTACCTAAGGTCCGCAATGCCAACGGTTTTTACGTTCCCCTCGAAGGCAATGAGATGGAACCCATTGGCAAGCGCATTTTGGAAATGCCCGTTGATGCCGACGCGACGGAAACCTTTCGCAACCCGCATTCGGGCTGGATCGCCTACGTCCCCAAAGGCAGCATCAAGAAGGGCGAGGACCTGGTCCTGCACGGCGGTTCAGGCAAGACCATCGCGTGCGCCGCATGCCATGGCGAAGGCTTGAAGGGCAATGGCAATTTCCCCCCGCTGGCGGGACGTTCGCCCAGCTATTTCGCGCGGCAACTCTATGATATTCAGCAATATACGCGGAATGGTCCGGGGACTCAGCTGATGCGGCCTGTAGTTCAGAATCTCACGGAAGACGACATTCTGTGCATTACCGCGTACCTGGCTTCGCTCCAGCCGTAACGCCGAAGAGGCTCTTTTTCGGTGCGGGCGCGGCGGATTCGATTCGCATATCCTCCATACCCAATAGGATAGCG
>Ga0182024_10026457_pt1 | contig 10194 bp, 7 predicted proteins | sample P32metaG_FD_120480 | JGI IMG/M metagenome (GOLD analysis project Ga0182024, IMG submission 120480) | Permafrost microbial communities from Stordalen Mire, Sweden - P3-2 metaG (Illumina Assembly) | ecosystem: Environmental > Terrestrial > Soil > Wetlands > Permafrost | place: Sweden: Stordalen...
AAGAAGATCTCCTCGATGAAGGACCTGCTCCCGCTGCTCGAGTCGATCGCACGTACCGCCAAGCCGCTGCTCATCATTGCAGAGGACGTGGATGGCGAGGCGCTCGCAACCCTGGTGGTCAACAAGCTGCGCGGGACGTTGAACGTTGCCGCGGTGAAGGCTCCCGGCTTCGGCGACCGCCGCAAAGCCATGCTGCAGGACATCGCAATCCTCACCGGCGGCAAGGCCATCACTGAAGACCTCGGCATCAAGCTCGAGGGCGTCAAGATCGAAGACCTCGGCACCGCCAAGCGCATCACCATCGACAAGGACAACACCACCATCATCGACGGCGGCGGCAAGGATGGCGATGTCGAAGGCCGGGTGAAGGAGATCCGCGCCCAGATCGACAAGACCACCTCCGACTACGACCGCGAGAAGCTGCAGGAGCGCCTCGCCAAGCTGGTCGGCGGAGTCGCCGTCATCAAGGTCGGTGCAGCTACCGAGACTGAGATGAAGGAGAAGAAGGCTCGCGTTGAGGATGCGATGCACGCAACCCGCGCCGCGGTCGAGGAAGGCATTGTCCCGGGCGGCGGCGTTGCTCTGGTGCGTTGTGTGCCGGCAGTCGATGCGGTCATCAAGCACCTCGAAGGCGACGAGAAGATCGGTGCATCGATCATCCGCCGCGCGCTCGAGGAGCCGATGCGTCTCATCGTCTCAAACGCAGGCGAAGAGGGTGCGGTTGTCATCGGCAAAATCCGCGACTCCAAGGAACCCAACTTCGGCTACAATGCGGGCACGGACAAGTACGAGGACCTGGTCACGGCTGGCGTCATCGACCCCACCAAGGTTACGCGGACGGCGCTGCAGAACGCAGCCTCGATCGCAGGCCTGATGCTCACCACCGAAGCCATGATCTCCGAGATCCCGGAGAAGAAGGAGCCTGCCGGTCACGGCGGCGGTGGCGGCGGCATGGAAGGCATGTACTAAGCTTCCCTGCTTCAAACTGAAACGCATCAGCCCCGGAGCGATTCACTCGCTTCGGGGCTTTCTCCTGCCTGAACTAATCTCCCACAAATTTCTTTGCCCTCGCCGCCACGTCTGGGTATACTTGCGCGGTCCTCCCCACGCCGTTCAAGACGTCTTTGAACACATCTGTTTTCAGTCACTTTCACCAGTGGATCGACAAGGAGATCGTATGGGAAGGATCAATGTGGGCCGTGTTTTGATCGCGGGTTTGGTTGCCGGGGTTGTCTCCGACGCGCTCGGATATCTGGTAGATGGCGTATTGCTGGCGCAGCGCTGGACAGACGGAATGCTGGCGCTCGGGCATAGTGAGCTTGCGCCGGATCAATGGATTTGGTTAAACCTGCTCGGCCTCGTAGCCGGCATCGTGCTCATCTGGATCTACGCCGCGATCCGGCCGCGCTTTGGCGCTGGACCGAAGACCGCGATTCTCGCCGGCCTCGCCGTCTGGATCGTCGGCTCGCTGATTCCTAACCTCAGCTTCATGTGGATCGGCGGCCTCTTCTCGCGCCACCTCACCGCCTACACCACCGCAGGAGCCCTGATCGAGATCCTCGCCGGCGCGCTTGCAGGCGCTGCGCTCTACAAGGAATAAGCGGAGATTCCGGCGTCTACTTGATCTGGAAGTGCGCCTGGAACTGCCGGATGAGCCCTCGCACTACGGCCGGCCAGGGCAAATCCGGCATGCCCGAGTAGGTCTCCGCCCAAAGCAGATGTGCGGGCCTGCCCTCCGGCGTGGAAGTGTAGATTCGCAGCGTGCCCAGGTCCGAATCGACCGCGCCATTCATCACGCCCGAGGGATCGATAGGAATCATCAGAAAGACGAGGTCAGCCTGCATGCCCGGCTGCGCCAGCGTCTTGTTCAGCTTCTTCGTAACCAGGTCCGTCACCTGTACCCGCGCGACACCATCCCAGTTATGGACGTCGATGGCCACCGTCTGCGCGCTCAACAGCGCCTCGTGAAACCTCGCGCCATCGCAGGTGTAGATGTGGTCCTTCAGCGTGCAATGGCCCGCGTCCTGTCCAAGTGATTCGTTCTGCGCACAGGCCGGACCCGCGAACACTCCCATTGCGATTCCGACCGCCGCGACGAAAACACTTCCCCAAAGCAACCTGCTCAACCCTCCCCGCGAACATGCATTTATCCTAAGCAGAATTCTACCCTGCCAACTATTCCTGATTGCCCGGACGCACTTCTTCCGGCGCATGCAGCTTCAACTTCGGTGCGGTGAACTTCACGCGCACCAGGTCCTTCTGCGGATTGTTGCCCATCGGCGCATTAAACGTGGCGACATAGGTCTCGGCAATCGCACGCTGGAACTGGCCCAGAAATGGAGCCATCGACACCGGATTGCCGACACCCTCCCAGAAGCTTACGCCTCCAGTGCCCTCCGCCAGTTCAGCGAGATAACTCTGCCCACTAAAGTCGGCGGACCGGCCCCTGATACCGGCGTCCCCGAAATAAATTGCGTAGATGGCGACACCTGCCCGCTGCGCATCCTTGATCGCGGCGTCGACGTAAGGGCTGTCCTGATTCATCACGCTGGTACTGCCGTTGTAAGGATCAACACCATCCGTCAGCATCAGCACAAAGCGCGCCTTGCGCCGCGCGGGCATGCCAGCACCGTCGACCGCCGAGGTCGAGGTCGTAGACGGCCAGCGCTTCACGAAATCCGAGAGACAAATATACGGACTAGCGCTCATGCCAGGCATGCCTTCAGGCAGATGGAAGTTGGACGCGGCAAGCTCGTGATCCGCAGTAAACGGCTGGTCCGACACCACGTGCCCATACTGCATAAAGCCGACCATCACTTCGACTCCCGTCGGCAGCCCGCGCACGAACTTCCGCAGGTTGTCGAGTTCGCGGCCCACCGCTTCGCGCAGGCCATCGTCGATCAGAATCGCAACCTGCGAGTTCGTGGGAACCACCGGCTCCCACGCTGTCAGCGGCTCCTTGTGATCGTCCACCTGCACGGTCAGTGCAGAGGCGCTCGCCGGCGGAGTGGACTTGGCATCGACATTGACCAGCACCTGCGTCGGAACAGGGCCTTCCTGCTGGGCTTGTGCTGCGAGGCCAGGCAGAACTGCAAAAGAAAGTAACATCGCGAATTGGAAAAGTCTCTTCATAACATTTAGTTAGATGCGCGAGCGGCCCGATGGTCACACTCCAGGCATCAGACCGCCCTCACCCTTACTCCCCGCCGATGCGTATCTTCAGCCCCGCCCGAACCGTGAACGGAAGTGCCGGATAGCCGATCGGCCCAATGTGCTGCTGGCCGAGCAGGTTATCCAGCTCGCTGAAGACGGTTACACGCCTCTTCACCGCATACATGAAGTTGGCATCGAGCTTGGTGTAGCCGAAGTCGAGATTCCGGTTGGGCAGAATCATCGAGTTGGTGCCCGCCAGGTCAGAGTAATCCAGGAACGTGGAGTCGTCCGAGCGGCTTGCGAACGCGCCCTTGAGCGCCGCTGTGAACCTCGTTCCCGAGTACTGCACGGCAAAGTAACCCGTATTGGGCGACCGCCGAAACGGCCGGTTTCCGATGAAGGGCGAGCTGCCGATTGGGATGGTCGGATATGCAGGATTCACCTCGGGATAGCCGCCCTGCAGCACCGAAAGCGCCGAACTCGCAAACGACTGGTCCACCTTGGCATTGAGATAGGTGTATCCGGCCCGCAGAAAGAGCCGGGTGAACGGCTGATACTGCAGCTCCGATTCAAGCCCCTGCGCGTGGAAGGCAAGCGAGCCCACGTCCGCTCCGTAGAAGTTCGGAACGCCGCCGCAGTTGGGGTTGGTGTTGGGACACAGGTTAATGCCGAAGTCCTGTTTGAGGGTTCCCGAGTCAACATACTCAATCTGATGGGAAAACGCGTTGTGAAAATATCCCGCCTTGAAGATCAGCTTGTCACGGTAGATGTTCTGGTCAATGCCGGCATCGAGAGTGCGCGTACGCAGTTCCCGGATAGGCGTGATCCCATAGGTCTCGATCGCCGCCGTATCACCCAGCGCTTCGAGCTGCGTGTAGAGGCTGGAGAAGTCGGTCGCCAACGACGGCTCCTGCACTCCGGTCGCCACGTTCAGGCGAATCTTCGTCCCGCGAAAAACCCGCCCGCCGGGCCGCACCGGCACGTAAGCAAGGCCGATGCGAGGCGTGCCAGCAATGCCGTAGAGATGGTTCTTCTCCACCGCGCCGCCCGCTGAGTAGAACACCCGGTTCACTATGTCTCCGCTGAACTGGAGCGTGTACTCAAAGTTGGTGCGCTGGATCGCCTCAGCCTCACCATAGACGGGATAGACAAAGCTGCCGCGCTCGTTCTCGTAGCGGAAGCCAAACAGCCCGGTAATGCGCTTGGGGAAGGTGTAGTCGGTCTGGTAGTAAAGCTCATCGCGATTGGAATCGGCGAAGTCCTCCTGCGGATAGCAACTCGCTGGATTCGGCGTGCCGCACCCATACGCAATCGCCGCCTGCCCGGTCGCCGTATAGCCGTTGGCGCCGCGGATGGTCACCTGGTTGCCATAGTAGGTCTGATCGCCGTACTGGTCCACCACCAACTGACCTGCCGGATCAAACTGGGTGTACTGCTCGCGCTTGCGAGAGATTCCGTACCGCGCGAGGTTGTGCCAGTTCCCTGCCAGCGTGTTCTGGATCGTCAGCCCGGAGTACAGGTCCTGGTCGGCCTCCTTCGCCGCGGCAGAGATGCCATAAAAGTCATGCGCATTGGGCTCGCCGCTGGCTGAGTCGGCGTTGCGCAGGGTAAAGCGCAGCGGCGTATTCGCAGTAATGGCGAAACCAAGATTCGCGATGGCGGTGCCCGAATGGTACTCGTCCATCGGCAGCGCGTTCGACGTGTCCACGCGCGAGTATCCGGCCAGGTAGTCGGCCCGCTTGTGCGCGCCGCTCAGGCTGCCCTCGTTCTGGTAGGTGTGGAAGTTGCCGGCGCTCCCCGTGTAGTTCAACACCGGCTTCAGGTCACTGCCTTGCGGCGTGTTGAACGCAACCACCGACGACGCCGCGTCCGAGCCGTAGAGAACGGAGTCCGGCCCGCGGTAGATCTCCATGCCGGTGATGCCGCTCGACGAGACGGTGCCAAAGTCGAAGCGCCCGCCCACATCCTCCGCAGTAATCCCATCGATCAGCACCTTGTTCGCGTCCGAATTGCCGCCGCGCACAAACAGCGAAGTCACTCCGCCCGTCTGTCCTTGCTGCACCACATCAATGCCAGGCGACTGGCGCAACACATCCGAGATGCCCAGCGGCGTCGCAAGATAAATATCCGGAACCAGCGTAACCGCCGAACTCGATTGCTGCACCGGCGTCGGTGTACCCGTAGCCGTTACCGTAACCTCCTCATGCACCGACGAAGTCTCCAGCACAATGTTCTGCGTGATCTGGTCAGTCGAACCGCCGTAGAACTCCTGGCCGACGCCGGGAAAGAACGTCGCCGACGAGGTGAGCAAAGTGAAGCGGCCGGACTCAGTCGACTCGATCTCGTACGAACCATCGAGGCCTGCGATACCAATGGCGACCGCCCTCTGCCCCTGGATCAATTGAACGCGAGCGCCGGGAACCGGCCGGCTGAGCGCGTCGGTCACCACGCCATGAACCACTACGGCGCGCGCGGGAGTCGCGAACAGCAGAAAAAGCTGTGAGAAAAACACGAAGGCGGCGAGCGTCGAAATCGAAAACCTGCGCAAGGCAGACGCACGCGAAGGAAATGCGGCCTCAGGACGGCCGGAAATTGCGGACATGTCGGAACTCCTACGCTCCCCCCCGGGAACGTGGTTACTGTACGCGGCGGAACCGGTCTCCTGACTTACGCGGGTGCATACCGCCGATGATTCTGACCTCCCTTCCCGTCGCCTGGCGGCTTCAGTGGGAGAATCCTGGCTGGCATTCACGTCTGTCCAGGTAGTCCGGAGCAGCGTGCGCGTTCACAGTTGCGGGGCAGTGGCGGAGTTTCACCGCGCTTCCCGAACATTCCGTTACGGGCAAAAGTTTTGGGTGGCACGACTGCCAAATCAAAGCCAGCCGCAGGAAAGAATGTGATTCAAGGTTAGGCAAAGTTTTTGACGATGTCAAAAAGCTGTTTTCCAGTTGTCACACTTCCACCAGCACAGGCATGGGAAGAGCGAGGTCCAGGTCATCGTCCTCCGGAGCCTCGATAAACGCATCGAACAGCACCGCGTACAGGCCTTCGCGGCTTGCCAGTCGCTTGCGCCGCGCACGCAGAAACTCGAAGCGAAACGGCGAGCTGCGTTCTATCTCCTCAAGAAATGCCGGCGAAAAGTACATATGCGAATCCGCCACCGCACCAACAATCAGCGACCGCCAACTCATCCGCAGCAAATCCTTCAGCATCGCGGAACCATGAGCCAGTCCATCCATCCGCGCTCCAACTTGCTCGCTGAAGCTCAGAAGCTGGTTCGCGAGCGAGTCCAGCGGCGTGCCCATTGCCGCCGCTCGCGAGAACAGTGTTACTGAACCACGCTGCAAGTCCTCGCGCACATCCTGCAGGTCGTCGCCCAACTGCAGCAGCACGCCCCACTCAAATCCGAAGCGGCTTTCGGCTTCATTCAGCCGCCCACGCGCAAGACAGGCATCCGCCAGCACAGAACTCCCACCCTTCGCGCAACTGATCCGCAGCAACTCATCGTCCGCAGTGTCCACATCACGATCAAGCTGCGCGACACTCCCCTGCTGCGCCCGATGGATCGCCAACAGGCACTCGAAAACCTGCGGATAGCGGGCACGTGGATACTGGCCTTCAATCAACTCCACCAGAGCCCACAGCGCGGCCTCGCGGCTATACTCGGCGGCAAGATTCCCACCCTCCAGCCTTCGTCGAAAGCGCTCACCAAATCGCCTCTTCTCCTCAGCGGACACATCCGTCCTGTCCAGAAAATTGTCGGTGTACGGATAGAGGAGGCTGTATCCCAGAATCGACGGCGTCAACTCAACCCGCTCTCCCAGCAGCGGTTGCAGCCCGCACGCCGTCCATGCATTGCGATTCGCCTGGATGATGTCCGGCATGCTCAGGCTCTCGTCGAAGCGCCGCGCCCATCGCGCAAGCTTCGTGCCCACGGGCAGGAAATCATCCGTCAGAAGTTCGACCGCATCGTCTTCGAGATCCAGCGCCGCCGCCGAGAATCGTGCAAACGAAGCCGTGATCCGCTCCTGCGCCTCCAGCCGTTCCGCCCTGGTTCGGGGCTTTTTCTTCGCTTCGCGCTCGACCGCCTGCAACCCCTCGTCGTACGCCCTCTCGCGCTTCGCCTGCTCCTCCGCGCAATACCGAAGCCCGCCCTGCGCCGAACGCGCCGCGCTGCCATTCCAGACTTCGATGGTTTGCGCAACCTGCGCCTCCACCCACTTCCAATCAAATGTTTCCCGCATACTCCTCGGAGTTACGCAAACCCGCGCCCGCCGGTTCCATCGCTACGGAATCAGCAGCACCTTGCCTGTCGTCTTGCGACCCTCCAGGTCGCGATGCGCCTGCGCCGCCTCGGCCAGCGGATAACTATGCTCCAGCCTTAGCTTCAGGCTTCCCTCCGACACCCATCGCAGCACATCTCCCGCCCGCTGCTCCAATTCCGTGCGCGTCAGGATGTAGTCCTTCAGCGAAGGACGCGTCAGGTACAGCGATCCCTTGGTCGACAGCTGAATCAGGTCGAACGGCGGCACAGCCCCGCTCGATCCGCCGAACAGAGCCATCAATCCGCGCGGCCGCAGGCATGCCAGGCTGCCGTCGAACGTCGTCTTGCCCACCGAGTCGTACACCACCGGAACACCCCTGCCGCCGGTCAATTCGCGCACCTTCGCGGCGAAGTCCTCCTGGGTATACAGAATCACTTCATCTGCGCCAGCATGACGCGCCAGCGCCGCCTTCTCTTCGGTCGACACCGTCGTCAGCACGCGTGCGCCCAGATGCTTCGCCATCTGGATCAGCAGCAGCCCAACCCCGCCCGCCCCGGCGTGAATCAACACATCGTCGCCCGGCCGAATCGCGTAGGTCGAATGCGCAAGGTAGTGCGCCGTCATCCCCTGCAGCATTGCCGCGGCCGCCTGCCGCGTGCTGATGTCGACGGGAATCTTGATCAGCTTCGCGACAGGCGCAGCCGCGAACTCGGCGTACGTCCCCATCACGTGGCACCACGCCACCCGGTCGCCGACCTTGAACGTGTCCGGCGCGACATCCGGTCCAAGCGCGATCACCATCCCCGCCGCCTCCTGACCCGGAATGAACGGAAGTTGCGCCGGATACCGCCCCTCGCGCAGGTAGATATCGATGAAATTGACGCCACACGCCTCAATCTGCACCAGGACGCGTCCGGGTCCAGGCTCCGGAGTGGGCACTTCGCGGAACTCCAGCGCCTCGGGTCCGCCTGTCTTTGAGATCTGGATGGCTCGCATAATTCCACCATGCTACTCCCGCCGCGAAGTTATATAAACCACTGGCTCAAGCCGCCCATTCGCCTGCGTTTGGCAACGATGCTGTGTGCGCTGCACCACACTTTCTGCGACAATACTCTCTGCATGCAATCCGATAATCTCATCTCGCTCAAAGACGACATGGTGGCCTTCATCGCCGGTCACGGCATGCGCCGCTTCAACGGATACGTCACCGAGGAAGTCCCCACCGTCATCTTCGAGGACGAAGACCCCGACTCGTGGAAGGACTTCGTCGAGCACGCCAAGGCAGCCGGCGCCACCTTCATCACCATGAGCGAGGTGACGCTCGAGAAGTCCGACATCGCCATCCTGCTCGACCAGCTCCGCGACCAGGCCTTCCCCGACGCCGACGCGCCCGAGATCGACGAAGCGGAGTACCTCGTCAACCACGTAGGGAAGCTCGGCTATCTGCAACTTGGATTCGCCTGTCAGGGCGTGATGTTCCTCTTCGAGACCTCCACCGAGTGGTACGAGCGCTTCCAGGAATTGATCGAGACCGTCACCGACCTCGGCGGCATCGTCGTCGACGACCACGACGAAGACTAACCAGCAAGGGCTGCGAAAGTGTCGAGTCAGGATCGCCCGCCGGTGCAAGAACTGCCCAACTCAGCGCCCCCCGCAGCGTGGCTCCAAAGGTCAGTCCCTGACCCGACCACCCTCAAAATTCTGGCCAGCCACCTTGGCTGTCCGTCCGCGATCGCGCAGATCCTTATCAACCGCGGCATCGACACGCCCGCCGACGCCGACGCCTTCCTCAACCCCACCCTCGCCACTCTGCTCGACGACCCCTGCTCCGACCCCACGCAGATGCTCGGCATGGCGTTGGCCGTCTCCCGCATCCTCGCCGCCATCCAAATCGCCGAGCCCGTCCTCATCTACGGCGACTACGATGTCGACGGCACCACCGCTACCGTCCTGCTCAAGACCACCATCGAGCGCATCGGCCACGCCCTCGATCCGCAAAAGCCGCAGCAAGTGACCTATCACGTTCCGCATCGCATTCGCGAGGGCTACGGCATGCAGAACGCCATCCTCGGCGAAGCCGCAGCCGCCGGCATCCGCCTCGTCATCAGCGTGGACACCGGCATCCGCGCGATCGTCGAGGCCGCGGAAGCCCGCATCCTCGGCCTCGACCTCATCGTCACCGACCACCACCTCCCCGACGACCTCTCCGCCCTCCCCGACTGCCTCGCCGTCATCAACCCCGCGCAACCCGGCTGCCCGTACCCCAACAAATTCCTCTGTGGATCCGCGGTCGCCTTCAAACTCGCGCAGGCCCTGCTCGCCGCTGCGGCGCCGCTCGCCGCAGACCCTGCCGCCTTCCGCACCCGCACCCGCGAAGTCCTCATCCCGTCGTTCCTCAAGCTCGTCGCCATCGCCACCATCGCCGACTCCGTCCCGCTCGCCGGTGAGAATCGCACCATCGCCGCGCTCGGTCTCGCCGCGCTCGCGAACCCAGTTCAACCCGGCCTGCGCTCCCTGATGCAACTCGCCAAAATCCCACTCGACCGCGCGCCCACCGCAACCGAAGTCGGCTTCCGCATCGCCCCGCGCATCAACGCAGCCGGCCGCATGGACATCGCTTCCGACGTCGTCGAGCTCTTCCTCACTCGCGACCGTGCCCGCGCCCATGAACTGGCGGTCAAACTTGACAGCCTGAATCAAGCCCGCCGCGACTCCGAGGCCCAGGCCCTCGACGCCATCGACCAGGAACTCCTCGCCCTCCTCGACCCTGCGCTGG
>Ga0182024_10026458_pt1 | contig 10194 bp, 9 predicted proteins | sample P32metaG_FD_120480 | JGI IMG/M metagenome (GOLD analysis project Ga0182024, IMG submission 120480) | Permafrost microbial communities from Stordalen Mire, Sweden - P3-2 metaG (Illumina Assembly) | ecosystem: Environmental > Terrestrial > Soil > Wetlands > Permafrost | place: Sweden: Stordalen...
GCGCATGGGCAAGACGCGCATCATCGCCGAAACCGGCGCGGGCCAGCACGGTGTCGCCACGGCCACGGTGAGCGCGATGTTCGGTTTGAAATGCGTGATTTACATGGGCGCGGTGGATTGCGAACGGCAGGCGCTCAACGTGTATCGCATGAAGATGCTCGGCGCGGAAGTCGTGCCGGTTCACGCGGGACAGAAGACCTTAAAGGAAGCCGTCAACGAGGCGATGCGAGACTGGGTCACGAACGTCCGCAGCACGCATTACATTCTCGGCACGGCCTACGGCGCGCATCCCTACCCGGTGATGGTGCGGAATTTCCAGCGCGTCATCGGCGACGAAGCGCGTGCGCAGATTTTGGAAAAGGAAAAGCGCCTGCCCGACCTGCTTCTCGCGTGCGTCGGCGGCGGCTCGAACGCCATCGGACTTTTTTATCCGTTCCTCGAAGACCCATCCGTGAAGATGGTCGGCGTGGAAGCGGGCGGCCTCGGCATCCAGCCGGAGCAGCACGCGGCGCGGTTTCAAGGCGGCTCGCTCGGCGTGTTGCAGGGCACGCGCAGTTTTATTTTGCAGGACGGGTTCGGCCAGATTCAATCCACGCACAGCGTCAGCGCCGGACTCGATTACGCCGCCGTCGGGCCGGAACACGCGTTTCTACGCGACGCCAGCCGCGTGGAATATACCTACGCGACCGACGACCAGGCGCTCGCCGCGTTCATGAAACTGGCGCGGCTGGAAGGCATCATTCCCGCGCTGGAGAGCGCGCACGCCATTGCCGAAGTCATGCAACGCGCGCCGAAAATGTCTAAGGACGCGCTTATCATCGTGAACCTCTCCGGCCGCGGCGACAAAGACGTTGCGCAAGTGGCGGACAAGGTGAAATTGGAAATGCCGAAGTGATTTAGCCGTCAAATCATCTGAACCAAAACGCCTTTTCCATGTTTCGGAAATATAAGACGGCAACCAACGGCACAGCATTGAAACCGTGAGCCAGTTACTTTTAATTTTCTTCCTGCTGTGCCGGTTCATCAATCCCGACCCGTCCAGTTTCAAGGGTGGATTAAACTTTTACGCTTACGCCAACAGGAATCCGGTGCGGGTCAGCGGGTATGGGCCGGTTTTGGGTTATCAAGCGTCGACACTGACCGCAAACACATTGTTGGCAGACACACTGGTATGGCGCAGTCGGACGATGGATCCAGGCGGGTTCTATTGTTTGGGCGCGCGCTATTACGACCCGATCGCGGGACATTTCCTGAGTGCTGATCCGCTGGGCCACGCTTCGAGCATGGACTTATATAGCTTCTGCAATGGCGATCCGCTGAACAAGTTTGATCCGACGGGACGGTTTTCAAAACAGAATGCCGATTCGTTTAGTCAGGCCGGTGATTCGTCCTTTGACAGCCGCAATATCAATTTCGGTTCGACGTGGTTTGACCAGTTGCAATATCAAAGTCGAGGGGGTGATCTGGTCAGCAGCTACAACCATCCTTTCCTGCACATATCGCAACAAGCGACCTTAAACTTTCTGACGTTCCAGAAACGTCCGCTGACTGGCATGTGATTGGCCGCTTTGCGCTCACATTTGACCCCAAAGAAGCTGATCCTTATTCAATAAAAGAACAAAGCTTTGATGCGATGACTCCTGCCACTGATTTGGTGCATTTGCGATCTCGGATTTTTCTGGAGCAGCGAAGATGGAATCATTTTGGACGTGAGCCAGACGCGGCTGCGATTGAAGGTGTCCGAAAGATAATTTCTCTTATCAAGGACAAGTTAAATAAATGATGAAGGAAGAAGAGTTGGAAACCTGATTTGATGGTGGACGCCATTCTCCTTGCCGGAGCAAGGGGCGGACGTAACAGCGAAAACGCCGGGCAAAAACCGCGTGAACATCCGGCGATTTTCCAGCAACTTTCCAGTTAAAATCCAGCGGGCGATTTTGAGCATTTTGGCAAAACAAGCCTTACCCCTTAACGAGCAAGGGGGATTTGTGCTTACCGCGATGATGCGTGAAATGCTTCGTCTGGCGCACACCGTCCGTTGGGGAGAGGGTTGGGTGAGGGAGGATGTTCAATGATTTAATTTTGTGTTTTAGCCCGCCCTCATCCCAGCCTTCGCCCGAAGGTGATCACGAGGGACGGGCGGAACGACGACTTCCACGTCGTCCTTGATGTTTGGGACGCGGTCCTTCGGCGAGGAGTTGGCGCAGTTCTGAATGATGGTGGACAGCAACCCGGCGCTCAGGATTGGCCAACTGTTGGGCAATGGCAGGCATCTGTTTGCGGTGCATTTCTGTCTTGCCAAGGGTGGGGCGGTTGGCCTATGCTCGCGTTGTTGTGCAATCTGTGGCCGATTAACAACCTTAACTGCCGTCTGCAAAATGCGAGAGCTTGACCAGCCCCAGCCGGAGCCGAGGATATACGAAATCCCCGACGATTTGCTGGAGTCCAAACCCAAGACCGTTCTGGTTCTGGAGGATGACACCGCCTTTGCCGCCACGTTGAAGGATGCGCTTGAAAGTTTCGGTTACCGGATCACGTTTGTGCCCACCGGCACGGAAGGGGTGCAGCAGATACTCGCCTCCGACTTTGATGCCATCGTGTGTGACATGGTGATGCCAAACTTTCCCGGCGACATGTTTTATCGGGCGGTTCAGCGGTCCCGCCCGCATTTGTGCCGGCGGTTCATCTTTATTACCGGACATCAGGACAATCCGAAGATTGTCCAGTTCATCAAACAGTCGGGGTGCGTGGCGCTTTGGAAGCCGTTTGAAGTGCGCCGGTTGTTCAACGCCCTTGAATTCGTGACCTCCGGAAGGAGACAGCGCGTCCCGGCAGGGACAGTGAATCCCCTTTCCAATATGGAACTGGCGGGAAGCGGGAATTTTGGCGCGCAGAAAAGCGGCGCAAACTTCTTGCCATCACGTTGACGGATGGCATGACGACTCCGCTTGACCCGGCGCAACTTTGATGTGAGATTTTGACCGATGAATATCAAAAAATTCTATCGTGCCAGCCTGGTTGCGCTGGCCCTTGGTTTCGGCGCAAACGCGGCGCAGGCGCAAACCTATTCTTATTTTCCCGAAGGGGCCGGTCCGTATTTTCGCGTTGGGGTCGGCCCGTCCTTTTTCGAAAACGGAAAGCTCACCTACTTTGGCATGCCGACCTCCAGCCGGGTGGAATTCAGGACGGGATTGGCCACGGAAGCGGCCGTCGGCTATGCCTTCAACAAATATCTGGCCACCGATTTTGAACTTGGGATTGTCGGCGCTGAAATCAACAACGTGCCGGGATTTACTTCGCACAACTCATACCTCTACAACTTTCCATTTCTTGCCAACGTGATGCTGTCCTATCCCATTCCGCGCAGCATCGTGACCCCCTACATCGGCGTCGGTGTTGGCGGCGCCAATGTTGTCTTTGACTCGGACCACTTTGGCAACGTTTCCCAAACAGTCTCCGGCAATGAAGACGATACGGTATTAGCGTGGCAGGCTTTTGCGGGGTTGCGTTTCCAGTTGAACAGCCGGATATCGTTCGGCCTCGGCTACAAATACTTTGCCACCAAGGGTTCGTCATTCAGCTATCCGCCGGCTCCGAATTTTGACGCCGGTTTTCAGGGCGTCAGGACGCATTCGGTGCTGCTCACATTTCAAATGAATTTCTGGTAGGCAATCAACCGGAAGCGGATGTAACGCGGCTTGTTTCAATTGCGGGAATCCGCTAGTCTCCCACCGTGATTTACGACGCGTCATTGGACGAATTGCTACAGAAAGTCTGGGACGGCAAACGCATTTCCCCGGCTGAAGCACTGCGGCTTTATCATTTGCCGCTCGAAGAACTCGGCGCGCTCGCGGACCGGCGGCGGCAACTGGCGAAGGCAAAAGATTTCAACGGCCGCGGCAACGAGGTCGTCACCTACATCGTTGACCGCAACGTCAATTACACGAACGTCTGCAACGTCTATTGCAAATTCTGCGCGTTTTATCGGACAGAAAAGGACGACGATTCCTATGTCATCACGCTGGACGCGCTGGACAAAAAAATCGAAGAGACCCTCGCGCTTGGCGGCACGCAGATGTTGATGCAGGGCGGCCACCATCCGAAACTGACGAAGCAGTGGTATCTCGATCTGCTTTCGCACGTCAAAAATAAATTCCCCGGTTTCAACGTCCACGGCTTCAGTCCGAGCGAGTTCGTGCATTTCCGCGAAGTGTTCAACGAACCGCTCGAGAAAATCATTTCCGACTTCAAAAATGCCGGCCTCGGTTCAATTCCCGGCGGCGGCGGCGAAATTCTGGTGGATCGGGTGCGCCAAAGAATTTCGCCGTTGAAAGCGATGAGCGACGACTGGCTCGAAGTCATGGACGTGGCGCATCGGCTTGGCCTCGCTTCCAGCGCGACGATGATGTTCGGCCACGTCGAGACGATTGAAGACCGCATCGAGCATCTGGAACGGCTGCGCGCGCAACAGGACAAATCAAAAGGGTTCACGGCGTTCATCGGCTGGACGTTTCAAGCGGAGCATACGAAGCTGAAAGCGCCGACCGTGGGCGCGCACGAGTATTTGCGGACGCAGGCGCTCGCGCGCATTTACCTCGACAATTTTCCGAACGTGCAAAGTTCCTGGGTCACGCAAGGTTTGGAGATCGGCCAGGTCGCGTTGAAATACGGCGCAAACGATCTGGGCAGCATCATGATCGAGGAAAATGTCGTTTCGCAGGCGGGCACCACTTTCCGCATGACGGTCGCCGACATGCAACGGCTTATCCGCGATCTCGGCTACGAACCGCATCAGCGCAACAACTGGTATCAGTTGCTGAATTGAATTGGGAGAACTATTGCCCCGACAAGCAATGGCAGCTTGTCCCACCGGATCAATCAACGCTGACGGTTTTTAATTTGTGGAAAAATCTTTTTTTATCGAAACACGCCAACGATGGATGCTATTGGCGTTGACCGCTTTCACGTTTTTTTTCCTGCTCGGCAGCCGCGCGTTGAACGAACCGGACGAAGGCCGCTACTCGGAAATCGCGCGCGAAATGATCGAGACCGGCGACTGGCTGGTGCCGCACTTCTGGTATCTGCCGCACCTCGACAAACCGCCGATGACCTACTGGTTCGTCGCGGCTTCCATGAAACTTTTCGGCCAGAACGAATGGGCGGTGCGCCTGCCGGTGGCGCTTGCGGGCATCAGCGGCGTGGGGGCGACGTTTCTGCTCGGCTGTTCGATGGGCGGACGCCGCACCGGTTTGTGGAGCGCGCTGATTCTGCAAAGCTCGCTGCTTTACTTCGCCATGGCGCGGATGCTGACGACGGACATTTTCCTGACGCAATTCGTCGCGTGGGCGATTTATTTTTTCTGGCGAAGCTGGCTGGGTCTGACGAATCAAACCGGCGCGCCGCAACCCGGGAAATTTTGGTCGTGGCATCTGGCCGGTTGGGTTGCCATCGCGTTCGGTTTTCTGACGAAAGGACCGGTTGCACTGGCCGTTCCATTGGTCGCGCTGGCGTCGCTGCTGATTTTTCGTTGGAGAACTTTTTCAGGAAAAAAAATTCTGCCGGGTGGTCTGGCCGGCGGACTGGCGCTGTTTTTGATTTTAGTGTTGCCGTGGTTTCTGGCGGTTGGCCGGCGCGTTCCGCAAGCGCTGGACTATATGCTTTTTCACCAGGCATTCGGCCATGTGCTCGGCACGACCATCAAAAACCGCCACGGTTCGCCGTTTTATTTTTTTGCGATTCTGGCCGTCGGGTTGCTGCCGTGGACGTGGCTTTTGGGCTGGCTGTGGCGGCGGGCGCATTGGCGCGCGTTGAATGACCGGCAAAAAAGTGCGTGGCTGTTGCTCAATGTCTGGGCCGTCTTCAACTTCACGCTGTTCTCATTTTCGCAGGCAAAATTGCCAGCCTATATCCTGCCGGTTTTCCCCGCCTTGTCAGTGCTTTTGGCCGGGCGTTTTTTTAGCGATGAATGGGCGGCTGAATCCATGCCGGTGATCGCGCGGCGATTTTGCCTGGTGAGTTCGTTGCTGTTACCTGCGGTTTTCCCGCTGTTATTGAAGTTTCTTTTTCATGACGGGCTGCCGGAATGGCTGAAATGGCAAACGCCGGTCGTCGCCGGAATCATGCTTTTGCTTTTATGGCTGACCCAAAAATGGAAATCGCCCCGGTTGGCGGCGCTCACGATGGGACTGGCGTTGTCCAGTCTGGTGGTGACAGTGGCCGAAATCCCGCTGTTTGAAACCAGTTTCAAAAGCAATCAAACGCTCAAGCCGCTGGGCATGGCCCTGCGCGAAAATTTTCGGCCCGGCGATGCGGTCGTGTGCTGGGGCAAATTGCCGCAGGGACTGGCGTTCTATTCCGGCGCGGTGATCAGCGCCACGAACCGTCCGTATTTCGGCGGCATGGATTTGACGCAAGTGCCGTTTGAATTTACCGGCAATCGCGAGCGGCTGGACGATTTGCTTTTGCCCGACGAAAATGCGCTCGTGCAATTGCTCCAAGGCGAAAAGCGCGTTTGGGTCGCCGGTTTTGGCGGCACGGTTGGAAAATTTGAACAGGTCCATAGTACGGCCTTGCTGCACCGTGTCACAACCGCCGGCCAGTGGGAATTATTCGTGAACCACTGAATTGTTTTGCGGCCACCGGATTTGACTTGCACCCGCGCATGTTTTGTTGGATTAGAAGCGCCAGTCCGAAGGCCACGCTCAAGCAATTGGCTGCGGAAATTCAATGACCAGAGTTCTTTTACTTGGATTGGGCCGATGGGGTGTCAACCATCTGCGGAATTTACATTCAATGCCGGTGGAGCTTTACGTCGCCGAGGTCGGCGAGAAGCAGCTCGAACCCGCGCGCAAACTCGGCCTGCCCGCCGAACGCCTCACGACGAATTATAAAACTTTCATCAGCAAAGTGGATTGCGTCGTTATTGTCACGCCCGCGCAATCGCATTTTCCGCTGGGCAAGGAATTTCTGGAGGCGGGCAAGGATGTGTTCATCGAAAAACCGCTGACGCTCGCGAACGATGAATCGAAGCAGCTCGCGGAACTCGCTGACAAACACAAGCGGATTCTCCAAGTCGGACATATTTTGCGCTTCGATCCGGCAACGCTTTGGTTGCGCGACGCCGTGCAGAACGGCGAGTTCGGCAAGGTGAATATGATGCGCGGCCATTTCGGCGGCTTCAAACGTCCGCGCAACGACGGCGGTGTGATGTTCGCTGACGGCATCCATTTCGTTGACCTGTTCAACTTCATCCTCGGCGCGTTGCCAAAGAATGTCCTTGCGATTCATCACGATTTCATGGGGCGCGGCATGGACGACGTTTCGTTCGTCTCGCTGGAATACGAAACGCCGCGCGGCAAAACCTGGGTGACGGTCGAGAACAATTATTTCATTCCCGGCAAATTCCGCGAAGTCATCATCTGCGGGGACAAGTTGAGCGCCGTGTGCGATTACAACATCTCGCAATACAAAATCAAAACCTACGCCAACACGCACGTGGTTGACGGCAAGGATTGCAAGGCGAATGAGGGAGTCGTGACGCAAATCGAAACGCCGCCGGAAGAACCGTTGCTGGCGGAACTGCGCGCGTTCATTGATTCGATCAGGACCCGCGCCACGCCGCGCGCCGATGCGTGGGCCGGCTACGATTCCGTCCGCGTCCTGAACGCCGCGCTGGAGTCCGTGAAAACCGGCAAAGCGGTGGCGCTGTAGTTTTTTGAACCAGTGAAAATTCGTGTAATTCGCACCTGAAATTTTATGAGCAAAATCCCGTTATCAAAATGCTTCGTGAACCCGGAAGTCGAGGAAGCCGCCTTGCGCGCGCTGCGCTCCGGCCAATACATCCTGGGCAAGGAATCGCAGGCGTTTGAAGTCGAACTTGCCGCGCACACCGGCACGGCGCAGGCCGTCCTCGGCAGTTCGTGGACGATGATTGTCTATCTGTTGCACCAGTTGCAAGGCGTCGGCCCGGGTGACGAAATCATTGTGCCGAGTCACACGGCGTTTCCGAGCATGGAACCGCTGATTCATCTCGGCGCGCGCCCGGTGTTCGCCGACATTGACGACACGTACGTCATGGATTTGGCGCACGTCGAATCGCTCATCACGCCGCGCACCACCGGCATCATCGGCGTGCATCTTTACGGTCATCCGATGGACAACGACCGGTTGCTCGCCATCGCGAAGAGGCACCACCTCTGGGTCATCGAAGATTGCGCGCAGGCGCAGGGCGCGAAATACAAGGGCAAAACCGTCGGCAGCATGGGCGACTTCGGCGCGTTCAGCTTTTTCCCGTCGAAAAATCTTACCGTTCTTGGCGACGGCGGCTGCATCATGACGAACAAAGCCGATTACGCCGACCGTCTCCGCATGCTGCGCAACCATGGTCGTCAGGGAAAATACGACCACGAATTCACCGGCTACAACGTGCGGTTCAACGAAATCAACGCCGCCATCGGCCGGGTGATGTTGAAGCATCTCGACGGTTTCAATGAAAACCGCCGCCGGATCGCCGCGCGCTACAACGAACGCCTTCAGGGCATCGTGCAGACGCCGCCTGCGCGCGAGTGGGCGACACCGGTGTATCACATGTATGTCGTGCGCACCGAGAAACGCGACGACCTGCAAAAATTTCTCAAGGAAAAGAACATCGAGACCGGCGTGCATTATCCCAAGCCGAACCATCTTCAACCGGCGGTCGTCGGCCGGTTCCCTTACATCCCAAAACTGCCGCAAACCGAGAAAGCGGTGAAGGAAATCCTGTCGTTGCCAATCCACGGCGAGATGAGCCTCGACGCGGCGGACAAGGTCGCCGATGCGATGGTGGAATTTTACGGGAAAAAATAATTTGCGTTTCGACATTGGGCAGTTTTTGTCCACCATCCCGGACGAAAGATTATTTATGCCCGAAACCCGGCCCGAAATCAGCCTCGTGATTCCTTGTTACAACGAGGAAGGCAATTTGCACGAACTCATCAAAGCCATCCGCGCAACGGTCGAGCCGTTGAAGATTTCCTACGAGGTCGTCATCACCGATGATTGCAGCCAGGACAAGTCGTGGGAAATCCTCAAGAAACTCGCGGCGGGTGACCCCCACATCCGCGTGCAAAAATTTGCGTTCAACTGCGGCGAGTCGGCGGCGCAGTGGGCGGCCATGAAAATTTCCCACGGCAAATACATCGTCACCCTTGACGCGGATTTGCAGAATGATCCAAAGGATTTGCCCAGGCTTTTGGAGGGGCTGAAGCATTACGATTGTGTCTGCGGCACGCGCGTCGAGTCGCGGAGCAAGGGCGATAATTTTGTCCGCATCGCGTCGTCGCGCATCGCCAACTGGGTCCGGAACAAACTTTCGGGCGAGAACATCAGCGACGCGGGCTGTTGTTATCGCGTCTTCAAACGCGAGTGCATCGAGAATCTGAAATTTTTCAAAGGGATGCACCGTTTCATGCCGACGTTGTTCAAAATCGAGGGTTTTACGGTCACGGAGGTTCCGGTTACGACCCATCCGCGTTTCGCCGGGAAAAGTAATTACGGCGTGTGGAACCGGCTCTTCGCGTCGTTCCACGATCTGCTCGCAGTCCGCTGGATGAAAAAGCGGATGTTCAAATACAAGGTCGCGGAGAAAATCAATTAACCGCCATGCAGCGGTTTTTGATCATCGCGACGAACTGCGCGCTGCTGGTGCTTCTGTTCATCGGTCTGCCGGCGGCGACGCGGGCGCAATTTGGCAATGTGCAATTTTCATCCGCGTCCACCGGCCAGTTGCTGATGTTTTGGGGATTGGGAATTGCCGCGGCGGCGAACATTTTTGCCGCGCTGATTTTCGTCAAGGTTCGCAAACAGAAAGTTCTTTGCTGGGAATGGGCGGCGGTTTTTGGCGCGCTGCTGCTGGCTTATTACGGCTTCACGCGCGGCTATTTCGATTTCAACTGGCTGAAGAAGTCTTTGCTGTGGCTGCAAAATCATCTTTGAATCCGCCAATCAAACCGGCTCAACATCCACCGCGACTTTCACGACGTGTTTGCCGCCGCCGGTCAGAATTCCCGCGACCGGACTCACGTCGCTGAAATCCCGGCCATACGCGACGGTGATGTGTTCCTGCGCCGGTTGGACATTGTTTGTCGGATCAAAATCCAGCCAGCCGAGGCCGGGACAAAACACCGCGAACCATGCGTGCGAAGCATCCGCGCCGAC
>Ga0182024_10026459_pt1 | contig 10194 bp, 9 predicted proteins | sample P32metaG_FD_120480 | JGI IMG/M metagenome (GOLD analysis project Ga0182024, IMG submission 120480) | Permafrost microbial communities from Stordalen Mire, Sweden - P3-2 metaG (Illumina Assembly) | ecosystem: Environmental > Terrestrial > Soil > Wetlands > Permafrost | place: Sweden: Stordalen...
ATACTCCGCCGCAGCCCATCGGTGCCGGCAACGTGCTTGTAGAGCGACGGCTGCCGGACCCCGAGGCGTTCGGCCAGCGCCGCGAGGGTGAGGCTCGAGAGCCCCACCTCGTCGGCGATCCGCTCCCCCTCCTCGACGACTCGGATCTCGGTGAGTCCCGCTCTAGGCATGGGCGCCGACCGACTGGAGGAATCCGAGCACAGCGCTCGACGTGGCATCCGGCTGCTGCGCCTGGGGGTAGTGGCCGGCTTCGCTCACCATCACCGCCTGGCCATGCAGCGTGCCGGCGATCCAGCTCGCCTCGGCCTTTGGATCGGGAAAGTCCGGATCCCGGTCTCCCATGATCACCAACACTGGCGCGGTGACCTCGGCGAGGCGCGCCTCGGCTGCGTCGTGGCTGATGTGTGTCGTGCGCGAGAAAGCCTTCGCGTGCCCCGGCCGATGCAATCCGGCGATCACCTGGTCGCGGTAGGCGTCGAAGTCAGCGGGATGCTGCCCTGCGTAGAGCTTCGGCATGTAGGACTTCCACGCCGTTGCCGCCCAGATCGGGGCCATCGCGACCCGAAGCAGCACCCGCTGCATCGCGCTCATCTTGCCGTTCCTCACAAAGGGGCCGACCAGGACAAGGCCGGTGACGAGATCGGGATGGTCCGCGGCGACCATGACGGCTGCGGCCGCGCCCATCGAGTTTCCGACGATGACCGCGGGTCCGCCGAGTTCCTCGATCAGCGCGAGAACGTCGCCTGCGGTCTCGGCATCGCTGTAGGTGGCGAAGGTTGCGTCACTGTCGCCGTGGCCTCGAAGGTCGGTGGCCGCGACGCGATACCCGGCGCCGCGAAGCACCGGGGCCAGGAACCGGTAGGTCGCACGAAGGTCGCCCATGCCCGGAATCAGCACGATGAGAGGTCCATCGCCGTCGACGTCGTAGGCGATCCGGCCATCGGTCCGGTTGAGATATCGGGTCACTGTGCTGCCGGTGGCGGTGGGTGTTTGCATGACGGCTACTCTACTTAGCCTGAAGGCTAATGTCAATAGCCTGAAGCGAGCCCCCCGCCGGCTGGGCGCGAACCGTAGGTCATGCGTCAAGAACCGCGCGAACGTGTTCCACCAGATCTGCCGCCTTGAAGGGCTTGGACAACAGGGTGATCCCCTGCTCGATAACCCCGCGCGCTGCGATGAGGGAGTCCGGGTATCCGGACATGTAGAGCACGCGGATGTCCGGACGCGCTTCGGACATCCGCTCGGCGACTTCGCGTCCGGTCACGCCGGGCATTACCACGTCGGTCAGCAACAGATCGATCACGCCCGGATGAGCGTCACTGAGCGCGAAGGCGTCCGAGCCGCCTGCGGCGAGGAGGACGTGATATCCGTGCTGGGTGAGAATCCGGCTGGCCACGTCGCGAACCAGCTCCTCGTCCTCGACGACGAGGATGGTTTCCCCGGTGCGGTGTCTGCGCACGATTTGAGGGGACGCGTTCCGCGTCACGGCGGCTGTCACGCTTGGGAGAAGAATCGTGACCGTCGTCCCGTCCTCCACTTCCGAACGGAGCTCGATCATCCCGCCGGTCTGACTGACAATTCCATAGACGGTCGCAAGCCCGAGTCCAGTGCCCTTGTCCTTCGGCTTCGTGCTGAAGAAGGGCTCGAACGCACGATCAAGGGTCTCCCGGTCCATTCCCTCGCCGGTGTCCGTAACGGTCAGACGAACGTAGGAGCCGGCTTCGATGACCGGGTGCAGGGTGGCGTACGCATCATCGACTGTGAAGTTCTCGGTCGCGACGCTCAACGTCCCGCCGTTCGGCATCGCATCGCGTGCGTTGACAGCCAGGTTGAGGAGAATCTGCTCCATCTGCCCGCGGTCCGCGCGAACGGCCTTCAGGTCGGATGCGCCGTCAGTGGTCAGCAGCACATGTTCACCGATGGTGCGGCGCAAGAGGGTCTCGACCTCCCCAACGATGCCGTTGAGATCGAGCACTTCGAGGTTCCTCACCTCTCTCCGGGCGAACGCCAGTAACTGATGCGTGAGGCCGGCGGCCCGCTCAGCCGCCGCTCCTATCTGCCCGACGTCACGAAGGACTGCGGTCAGCCGAGCGGTCGTGCTCGCTGGTCGAAGGTCGATCTCCTTGCTGATCTCGTCGGACACGAATCCGACGTAGTTCAAGATCGCGGCGAGAAGGTTGTTGAAATCGTGCGCGACGCCGCCGGCCAGCTGGCCAAGACTTTCCAGCCGGTGCGATTGGTGAAGACGCGACTCCAGAAGGTCCCGGGCGCCTTGAACCGCGGCTCGGTCCTGCTCACGCCGGGTCTCGGGTCGATCCGAGGCATCGCGGATCGCCGCTGAGACGAGCGGGCCCTCTTCGGTCTTGACGGCTGAAAGCGAGATCTCAACTGGGAACGCGGACCCGTCCTTTCGCCTGCCTTCGAGCGGTGTTCCCATCGTCAATTGCCCGTTGGCCTTCGTCTTCAACCGATTCGGCGCGGGTCCACCAGAACCGTCGATCACCGCCTGCGGCACAAGCAGATCAAATGGTTGATCAATGAGCTCACGGCGCGTATAGCCGAAGAGCTCCTCTGCCTGCGGATTGACCAGCGCGATCAAACCGCTGCGGTCGACCCCGACCGCGGCATCGTCGACTGCCTCAACGACTCCATGAAATCTGACCGGATCCTTAAGCCGTTCGGTCGTGTCTCGCACCGCCGCCATGACAACGACGTGGCCGTATCGACGAGTCGACGAGAACACAACCTCCGCGGGAAACAGTGAACGGTCCTTGCGGCGCGCGGCCAGCTGCGTCACCGTCGCCACCTGGGAGGTTGACGGGTCGCCGCCTTGAGAAGCCTTTTCGGGCCTCGTGGTGTCGCGAGAATAGCCCGGGAGCAGGAGTTCAAGCGGCTTGCCGATGATCTCGGCACGTTCGAAGCCAAAAAGAGATGCTGCGCGTGCGTTCACCAGCATGATGGCGCTCTCCCGGTCGACCCCGATGATCGCGTCTGGCATCTGCTCCAAAAAGGCCGCGAACGGTCCGCCGCCGACCTGGCGACCGGAGGTCATCCTGGCGCCACCTTGAGCCCTTCCCGCATGGCGATGACCACCGCTTCGAGCTTCGAGTGCGCGCCCAACTTCTCGATCACGCGCTGCGTGTGGTTGCGGGCGGTGTTCATGCTGATCGACATCGCCTGAGCGATGTCCGGTAGGGAGAGGCCACGGGCGAGATATCGCAGCAATTCGAGCTCTCGACGAGTGATGTCCTCTCCAACGCGTGAGCTTCCGCGGCGCAGGCCCGACGCCACGTGCGCGAGCAACTCGGCGGAGATGACGATCTCGCCATCGTGCACGCGCCGTATCGCGCTCGCGACCTCATCCACCGTCGCGGTCTTGGCAATCACCCCGGAACACCCTGCAGACACGCATCGAACAGCTGCGTCCGACGCGGCGGTGTCGATCAGCACAATCACCTTCGTCTCAGGAAGCTCAGCGAGCGCGGCATTGACCAGGCTTACAGCCTCACCGTCGGGCATCCGGTAGTCCGCGAGAAGAACGTCGGGCCGGCGGGTCCTTACCGCTTCCAGCGCTTCGCGGCTCGTCTGGCCGCCCCCGACCACTCGCATCTCCCCTCGTCGATTCATGAGTCGCATCAGTCCGTCCACCAGGAGCGGCTCATCGCCGGCGATCACGATGCGCGTGATTCGAGGTACCGCAGGGTCTGGCAGCGGTTTGGTGAGGTCGAGCACGGCGTCGAGGTGATCGAGGAAAAGGTCGAGCAGCTGCGGATCGAAGAGTCCCGCGCGATCGCGGACCATCACGTCGACCGCGGTCTCGACCGGCATGGCTGCCCGATACACGCGGTCCCGCGTGAGAGCGTCAAACACGTCGGCTACTGATGTGATGCGCGCTTCCATGGGAATGTCCTCACCGCGCCGGCGGTTGGGGTACCCGTGGCCATCCCATCGCTCGTGGTGGTTCAGCGCGACCGACGCCGCGAGGTTGAGCACCTGGCTGTTCGAGCCACTCAAAAGCGCGTGACCAAGCTCGCAGTGGCGCTCGATGATCGCCCGTTCGTCGGGAGAGAGGCGTCCGGGCTTGAGGAGGACCCAATCCGGGATGCCGATCTTGCCGACATCATGCATGGCGGCGGCAAGGCGGATAGCAGGCGCCGGATCGACAACAAATCCGCACCAGTCGGCGAGCGCGGCTGCGGTGATGCTCACCCTCAGGATGTGACGCCCCGTGTCATCGTCGCGGAGACACACCGCCGAACTGAGGTGCGCGACGATTTGCTCGTCCGCAAGTGACGATCCGAGGCTTACCTGTTCCAGGCGCAGCTTGAGGTCGCTGATGCCGGTCGTACTTTCGACAACCTTGCGTTCGAGTTCGAGAACCTGGTCAGAACGCGATCGTTCGAGGTGCATCCGGCGCAGCGCGCTGCTCACCTGCATGAGCAATTCATTGGGGGTGAACGGCTTGACCACGTATCCAGATGCTCCCTGTTCGAACGATGCCTCCGCGATGTCGACGTCGTCGGAACCGGTCAGCACCACGATCGCGGTGGCATGGTCGCGAACCCAGCTCTCCTTGAGGAGTGCGGACCCCGGCTCTCCTCCGAGCTCAAGGTCGATGATCGCGACGTCGGGACGGTGTTGCACCCAGAGCAACCGTGCTTCGTCGGTGCTGCGCGCTTGAACAACGACGTAGTGAGCGCTTTTGAGGACGCGTTCAGTGGTCTCACGAATCATCGGATCGTCGTCCACGATCAGAACAGTCGCCCGAGGAACGGTCTCAATCAACAGCACCGAGTCGGCGGCGCAGGATTGCGGGATCGCGCCCATGCGCCGCTCCTGCTGCGTTGTGTACGTCATCTCAGCCAAACGGACGGGGCGCCCCGGCTGGCACGGCACGTCTCTGAGCCCGCAGGCGGTGAGCGCCTCGACGGGCCGCCCACGTCGCAAGAACAAGCAGCAACGCAGCTGCGATACCAGCTCCCACCACGATCAGGGCCGGTGGTGCCGACGAGAACTGCACCGCCAGGGATTGCGATCGCAGCGTTTCCACCGCTACTCCGTTCACCACAATGATGACCGCGGCCTGGGCGCGATACTGCCCCGACACGGGAGCCATCTCCCACACGGCAGCAAGCAGCGCATGCCCGCCCGGCACGACGTAGGCATTCGCGGGGGTCAACGGCAGCCGCGCGATGCGGCGACCATCGCCGTCCACGACACTGATCGCACCCGAGTAGGTCAGTAGGACATTGCCGTGGTTGGATATGGTGACTGCAAAGCTGACCTGCCCTGCAGGCGCTATCGAGCCGCGGAGCGAGCTCAGTTCGGCGGACGGATGCGAGACGCCCGGCGTCGACACGACAGTGATCAATGCGGCACGCGCCTCGATCGGACTCCCTTGAGACGTCGTGCCAACGTCGGCGGAAACGACGACAGCGCCCAGGTGCTGGCCGGGCGTCACGCCTGTCGGAACGGTCAAGGTGAAGGTGTCCGTGACCTGGCCATGGGCGGCCACGCTCACCATCGTCCTCGACACCGTGATCCAGGCTCCAACGCTGCGCATCGTGTCGGTGGACTGCGCTGGGGCCAGTCCACCACCCGTCGCCGTTATCAGATCCGCACCATATACGTGGAACCTGAGTGCCCGGTTCGAGAGGTTCTCGACAACGACTCCGTCAGTGATGCGCTGGCCCGGCAGCACAGCGAAATTGAAATGGCCTCCGGGGAGCGTCGTGCTTCCCTCTTCGACGGGATGGATGCCGAACAGTTGACCATCGCCCGGCGTCGGGGACGCCGAGGCAGCCTGAGCAGCCGGCGCCAAGAGGATGCCCGCGCCCAGTTGCACGAGGCAGCCAATCACAGCGACCGTTCGGATGCGTGCCGCTGAACGACGCGCTATCGACCCAATCTTCAACTCTTCCTTCAGCTGAAGCCTATGCGCCTCGCACCGACTGCGCCGTCACAGGAAGGCACCAATTATGTCGACTTGTGACGGCACCTACAGCTTATCGTCGCCGGTGACGCACCACGTGGTCTGGGTGCACCTGGCACGCGTTATCCCGTGACCGTGTACTGGATCGTCGCGGAAAAAGCTGTGCCTGGGGTCGTGTTTGCGGGCACATCCACGACAATCTGGTTGTTGGCCTGAGTCCATGTGCCTTCGCTGGTTGCCGACGCGGTCGCAAGCGTGATCGCCGTTGAGTACGTGGCAAAGTCCGTCGTCGCGGTACCGGCGAGCACATAGGGACTCCCTGGCGGAACCACCACAGCGGAGCCCGTGTTCATGCCACCGGCGGTGGGATTTGGATCCACGTGGATGGTGAAGTCCGCCCACGGGATATACAGCCCGGCACCCGCAGCATGCCAGAGGTTGGTCGCCGCGAGCGTGACACTCGAGACAATGGAGTCGTTCAGCGTGTCAGTCCAACTCACACTCCCGAGATCCGTCGCAACAGTGGCGCTGCCGCCCACCAGCGTTGGTAGCGCCAGCGCTCCGGGTGCGGTGATGCTCAAGACGCCGCCCGTCGTTGCACCGGTGACGACCTGTGTGCCACTGGCCGCGGCAGCCGGGATGGAGCCGCAAACGAGCATGCCGCATGATGCGACGATGCCGCTGGCGATGGCGACGACGCGCCGGCCGGTCGTCTGCGGCGTTGTGTCGGTGATCATGAGGTCGTGTCTCCGCGTGTGAGTTGTACCCAACTGGGCGTCTTCACATGGTCACCCAACTGGTTGATCCTCGACCAGATGCGGACGCACTCAATTTCACTGATGCATCCGTATCAGACGTTGCCTCAGAGAGATAGATACTCAGCAGGGTTACACGACCTGACGCCGTAACATTGCGGGACCCTTTCGTTGCACAAGGTCCGTAACCGCAGCGCGTATCGATGTTCGAAGCCGACGCAGGAGTCGGACAGATATGCGGCGATGACCGCGGAGCACCAATCAATGCAACGAAACCTCGTGATGTTCGGCGGAACCTTCAGTTTGCTCGTGCTCGCTGCGTGCGGGTCATCAACCGCCGGCACGCTCGGTGGGACTCCGGCGACCCCAACTGCAGCGCCGCAAACACCGGCACCTACTGCCGCCGCTACGCCTGTGCCACCAACGCCAACCCCAACGCCGACAGCGGCTGCACCACCTCCGGCATCCGCCCCCGGCACGGTAACCGCGTTGCGCAGCGTCGGCGGTCTCGGACCGATTCTCGTCGGACCCAACGGCACCACCCTCTACATGTTCCTGGGTGACACCAGCTCGATGTCAACCTGCAACGGGTCGTGCGCGCAGAACTGGCCGCCGCTGACGACGACCGGTACCCCACAAGCGGCGACTGGCATCTCTCAGAGCCTGCTCGGCACGATCAAGCGCCAGAACGGCACCCTGCAGGTGACGTATCACGGTCACCCGCTCTACTCCTTCATCGCTGACTCGGGACCCGGCATGGCCAACGGCGAGAACATCGATGCGTTCGGCGCCAAATGGGAAGTGATCAACGCAGCCGGCGTGGCAGTCGTCAAGTGACGCGCGGATCCCTGGGCATCAACGCTTCCTGGGGACGTAGCGCGGGATATCCGTAGCCGGAACGTCAACCGCGGACAGGCTCGACGCCAGGTCGGCCAGCACGTCGGTGAGCTGTTCGACCGTTGTCGACTTGAGCCCTGCGACTGTCTGCTCGGCAACTCGGCGCCATACCGCCTTGAGCTTGGGGAGGAGGGCGCGTCCTGGCTCGCTCAACTCGACGACCGTGGCGCGCCGATCCGTGCTCGACGGACGGCGCACGACGAGGCCTGCCTCCTCGAGCTGCCGGACACTGAGGGTGATGGTTGGGGGCTCGTACCCGCTTGCCGCGGCAAGCTGCGCCTGAGTGCTCGGTCCTGCGGTCTCGAGCTCGAGAAGGATGAGCTTGTGGCCCGGGTGGATGCCGAACGGAGCCAGCGCCGCGACCGATAGAGCGCGGTGGCGGATGCCGATCGCACGGATCGCCTCGTTGAGTGCGTCTGCCTGACCAAAGTTCATCGGCGACCTCCTGACTCCTCGACCTCCCGGGTCCTGGACCGGTTGAGTCCTTGACCCCTTGACTCTCACATAGTTAGACGCCTAACCTTAGACGCCTAACTAAGTTTACCGCGCGGCGACCCCTGGTGGCCACGCGGTGACATCAACCGACGAACAAGGAGCACCGCTGTGGCCATGACAACCACCATGGAATCTGCTGCCCCGGCCATTGCTGGGCCGACCCGTATCCGCGCAATGGCCGTCGCCGGAGCCGCGATCGCTGCTGTCGTGATCTGGGCGATCGCGGTGCCGCTGCTCGGCGTTCACCTCCTGGTGCGATTCGGCGCATCGGCTCCGCAGAGCGTCGGCGTCGATTATGTGATCGGCGCAAGCGTGATTGGCGCTCTCGCTGGTTGGGGACTTCTCGCATGGCTGGAGCGACGCACCGCCCGTGCTCGCTCGATCTGGACCGCGGTGGCGGTTGTCGCCGTACTCGTCTCCGTCAGTCTTCCACTCGCCGTGGGTGTCTCGACGTCGACAAGGTCACCCTTGTCCTCATGCACGTTGCCGTCGCGTCGGTCCTGATCCCTGCCATGCGGCGGGGATCACGGCCGCACGCCGGCGCCTGACCGCTACTCGCTCTCCTGCACGGCGCTGCCGGCGTCATAGGTGGCATCGATGGCCGCGGCAAGCCGGAAATCGCGACCGGTGATCCCGCGGACATCGTGGCTCCGCAGATGCACTGTCACCTTTCCCCACGTGATGGCGAGGTCAGGATGGTGGTTCTGTTCCTCGGCCACGACGGTCACCCGGTCGACAAATCCGACCGCGGTCACGAAGTCCGCGAACCGGTACAGCTTGAGCAGCTTCCCGTCATCGAGCGTCCAGCCCTGGAGGCTTTGCAGGCGCTCGAGGATGGTTTCGGTCGGGAGTCCTCCCCCATCGGGCTCTGAATCGGACATCAGTCTCAACCTCCTCGCGTGAGCCTTGGCACCACCCGCCGCTGCCATCATGACCAGTAGGTATGGATCACCCCAGGTGAGGGTTCTGCTCGTCTCGTGCTACGAGCTTGGCCATCAGCCCCTCCACGTTGCCTCGGCCGCGGCCTTCCTGCGTGCGGCGGGGCATCACGTCAGCGCCGTGGACCTCTCCGTGCAGACCCTGGATGAGGTGGACCTCGACGCGCCGGAGCTCGTGGCCATCGCGGTCCCGATGCACACGGCCATGCGGATGGCCGTTCCCGTCGCCCGAGCCATTCGCGCTCGCCGGGGGAACCAGGTGCGCCTCGTGCTCTTCGGCCTCTATGCCCCGCTCTGCGGACCCGCGCTCGAACCGGGCCTGGTTGACGCGTTGCTCGGAGGCGAATACGAACGCGCGCTGGTCGGTGTCGCGAACGGCACCCCCGATCCGCGGATGGTCGTGCTCGATCGGCTCAACTTCCCGCCGCCCGCTCGCGACCTTCTCCCCCCGCTCGATCGGTACACCCGGCTTCGTGTGGATGGCGAAGAGCGGGTAACCGGCTACGTGGAGGCGACTCGTGGGTGCGTGCATCGGTGCCGCCACTGCCCCGTCCCGGCGGTGTATGACGGGCGGATTCGCGTGTGGCAGCGCGAGGCACTCGTGGATGACGTCGCCCGGCTCCGGGATGACGGGATGCGCCACCTCACCTTCGGTGACCCGGATTTTCTCAACGCCGTGCCGCATGCGCTCGCGGTTGTCCGCGCAGTGCATGCACGCTGCCCGGAGCTCACCTTCGATATCACCACCAAGGTGGAGCACATCCTCGAACACCCCGAGGTGATCGCCGAACTGCGTGACCTCGGACTGCTCTTCATCGTCTCGGCGGTGGAGTCCACCAGTCCCCGTGTGCTCGAGCTTCTCGACAAGGGACACTCGCCCGACGATGTTCTGACCGCGCTCCGCCTCTGCCGGGCATTGGGGATTGAGCTCCGGCCATCCCTGCTGCCGTTTACTCCCTGGAGCACGCTTCGCGACCAGCTCGATCTGCTAGACATGATTGCCGGCAACGATCTCATCGACAGCGTCGACCCGGTGCAGCTGAGCATTCGCCTTCTGGTGCCTCCGGGCTCACTGCTGCTGGAGCTGCCGGAGATGCGCGAGCATCTGCTCGGCTACGACCCCGAAGGTTTCAGCCATCTCTGGCAGCATCCCGATCCGGTGATGGATGCGCTGCAA
>Ga0182024_10026460_pt1 | contig 10193 bp, 9 predicted proteins | sample P32metaG_FD_120480 | JGI IMG/M metagenome (GOLD analysis project Ga0182024, IMG submission 120480) | Permafrost microbial communities from Stordalen Mire, Sweden - P3-2 metaG (Illumina Assembly) | ecosystem: Environmental > Terrestrial > Soil > Wetlands > Permafrost | place: Sweden: Stordalen...
ACGCAAGGAAACATCGAAGCTCGAATCGAGGTGGCGCGATCAGGTGGCGATGACCACCTGGTTAAACCGGTGCCACCAGCGCTCTTGTTGTCGAGCGTTTCCTCGCGTCTGGAACGATCTCGTTTTTTGAAAACGCTGTTACATAAAGATGGATTGACGAGTATGCTCAATCACTCATCATTGATGGAACAAGCACAGCTGGTAATAGCGCAGCAAAAGCGGCGTTCAGGTCTGGTGGCCTTGATAATTTTGGATATCGATCATTTCCGCAGCATCAACGAAAAGCAGGGATATCCCGGTGGCGACAGAGTGCTGGTCTCTCTCTCTTTATTGCTGAGAAAGCGCCTGCGTCAATCGGATATTCTCGGTCGCTATGGACCTGATCAGTTTGGTATCATCGCCGAAGGGCTAGACTGCCAGGAAGCTCTTACTCTGGCGGAAAGATTGATTGCCGATTTCGCGACCGTCGGTCATTCATCTCCAAATCAGGCGGGCTTTGTTGCCACGTGCTCAGCCGGCATAAGCATTCTCGACGCCAAAACAATGAATGTCGAATCATGGATGCAATCTGCTTTACGGGCAGTGGAAGCGGCCAAACAATCGGGCAGAAACTGCGCTTTTCCGGCTGAAAATCCACACCCCAGCGCTCGCTAAATGTCTCTAGTTCCATCATCGCTTCTTCCATCATCGCGATCATCCTCGCGATCATCGCGATCATCGTCGCGATCATCGCGATCATCCCCATCATCGTCGCGATCATCCCCATCATCCCCATCATCGTCGCGATCATCGCGATCATCCCCATCATCGTCGCGATCATCCCGATCATCCCGATCATCCCCATTATCGTCGCGATCATCCCCATCATCCCCATCATCGTCGCGATCATCCCCATCATCCTCATCTATATCATTGGCTTCTCTATCGCTGGCACTGCTGCTGCAACTTGGCTTTTTTGGGTTTTCTGCTCCCGTCATTGCCATGAGCGATGAAGTAAGAGGCATGTGCCAGCAAGCGGAGCAATTAATCAATTCCAGAAAAACCAATGAAGCAGTGAAGCTTTTGCACCGCGCGGAAAGCCTCGATCCAACATGCGGCGAAGTGCATGGCTACCTGGGAATGGCTTCTCAAAACAGTGGTGACACCAAACAAGCAGTTGCAGAATACACAAAGGCACTCCAGCTTAATCCGCAGATGTCTTTCATCAACGTAAATTTGGGCACCTGCTACTTGAATTTGAGTCAACCCGATCAAGCAGTGCCATACTTTGAAAGGTACCTGCAAGAAAATCCCAACGCTCAAGACGCCGCCCAGGTTCGCCAATATATACAACAGGCAGGTTCGCGCCGCGGCCAGAGCGGGCAGAGCGGTCAGAATAATTTGCGCGGCATTGTTGAGCAGGGACAGGCATTCTTGAATCAGCGCAGATTCAGCGAGGCCCAGTCTGCCTTTGAACAGGCAATAGCGCAGCAACCAAACTTTCCTCCCGCCCATTTCTATTTAGGCTATGCCCTGGCTCAGTCGGGACAGCCGCAGCGGGCAGTTTCGGAGTTTCAGAGGGCTCTGCAATTGGATCCCAGCTTGAAGGAAGCAGTACTAAACATCGGCTCCAACTATCAAAGCTTGGGCGATAGCCGTAATGCGATTGCCTGGTACGAACGATATCTGCACGAAAATCCGGGCTCGCCCAAAACCGGCGATCTGCGACAGCGGATTAGCGGCTTGCAGCAACAAATGCGGCAGCATCCGCAAATGGATGCATCGGCAAACGATTATCTGCCTGATGCCGCATCTGGTGGCAGATTTTATCGTTGGACCACAATGCCTATTCGTGTGTGCATCGTCTCTGGTGCCAATGCTCGGGGCTATCAAGACTACTATTACAAAGCGCTCACCGACGCCTTTGGCGCCTGGGCACTGGGATCGCAGAATCGCATCTCCCTGGTGCCTGTCACCTATCCGGCACCGTGTGACATCTTTTGCGATTGGACCGATGATCCCAACAAAATGGTAGGCGGCGATCGAGCCGTGGAAGGAGGTGCAACCCATCTCTCAGCGCAACCGATGCCAAATGGTGATGGTGGCATCACAGGCGCTACGCTGACGATACTAACCAATCGTGGTGGCACCCCGTTGACTTTCGAAGATATGAAAAAGGTCTGTTTGCATGAAGTCGGACACGCTCTGGGCATCAATGGACATTCCAGCAACAACCAGGACGTAATGTTCTTTTCTGAGTCACCCACAGTTTTGCCTCAGTTGACGATACGCGACCAGGCGACAATTTGCAGACTCTATGGAAACTATCCGACGCAGCGGCCGCCCATGTAGGGCGCACAGGGCAGGCGCACAGGGCAGGCGCACAGGGCAGGCGCACAGAGCAGGCGTCTCACATGAAATACAACCGGGTTGGGGGCGCGATTTCCCAGGGGTTGTAGTTGAGAGATTTTTGGAGATAAATCTTGCAACATCAACCATCGCAACTACTGAATCTTGGGCGCTTTGAAAGTTCGTAGGTAGAATTGAACTTTTTTTCCAAAGACAAAACCCCATAGATACTGGGCTGCAGCTGGTTGTAGTTGAGAGATTTTTGGACAAATGTCGCTCAACTACAACTTGTGTGTTGCACGACCCCGCCGATGAGAGCAACCCGCAAAGTGCGCAAAATCCAAAATTCGAAACAGATTTCCAACAAAGATTGAACCATTTCCCAAGATCAGACGTTTATATAAATGGAAGGGTCTTGGAAGGACGAAATTATGAGTGTCATTTATCACATCCGCCGCCACATCTTTGCCATGCCGCTAGACGAAATTTGCACAACTTCCGATTTCCTCAAATACGGAATACGCAGCAGTATAGATAGTTCATTGTCGAGGCTGGTGGGGAAGGGAATATTAATTCGTGTCGCAGATGGGGTCTTTCTTCGAGCCGGTTCCAGAATTCCTACAGCGCAGGAGATTGCGATCGCGAAGGCGGGTAAGTTCGGGAAAGAAGTAGTTGAATATTGTGGCAATTTGGCAGCCGAATTGAGTATCAGCAGTGATCAATGTGATCCTGATGTATTTGGAACAGACGGACGAACGAGCTCGTTTGATACCATTCATGGAAGAGTGAAGCTGGTTCACGTGGGCGGAAGAAGGCGCCGTATCGGGACAAGCAAAAGTGCGAAAGCAGCCCGATCATTGTGGTTTATGAAAGAAGCTGATTACAAATTGACGGCAACTGCATTAGCATCGCTGAACAAGGATGATCGGCAAAAGCTGGAAGATTTGATATGCTGGATGCCAGCCTCGTTAAGCAATCAATTCGTGCGCAGAGTTAGACCAAAGAAAAAGATAGTTCAGTCTGATACGTTATGTTAGAGATCATTTGTCCGCCATAAAGATCATTTGCGGACAGCGGCCATTAGTTATGAAGATCGAACCCCTCAAATTGAAGCATTATGAGCATATTGTGGTTCTCACCGGAGCTGGAATCTCGGTCGCCTCTGGTTTGCCTACCTACAGAGGAGCCGGTGGTCTGTGGACGGTGGGAAATACTGCCCGAGTTTCCGATGTTGAAATTTTGAAAACAGATCCACAAGCAGCGTGGGAATTCTTTGGTTCACTGCGCAAAAATGTGGCTGCTGCGCTACCCAATCATGCGCATCAGACTCTTGCGCATTGTCAGAGAGAGCTGGAGCCGGGTCAGAGTCTAACACTGATCACGCAAAACATCGACGGCTTGCATCAACGTGCCGGAAGCAAAAATGTTATCGAAATGCACGGATCTTTGTTCATGACAAAATGCAGCAACGCCAACTGTTTCTTGCCACCATATGCAGATCACGATGCTCACCTGGAGACTCTGCCCCGATGCTCAGTTTGCCAGAGCCCACTGCGACCGGACATTGTCTTTTTCGGCGAGGTAATTCCTGCCAAGGCAGACTGGTTAACTAAACGGGCGTTGAGAGAATGCGATCTTTTTTTGGCTGTCGGAACATCTGGTACAGTATCTCCCGCCTGCGACTTTGTTCGTTCCGCAAAATATGCCGGTGCCCGCACGATTCTGGTCAATATGGAACCGACCGCTTCCAGCGACGATTCTTTTGATCAGGAGGTTTTGGGACGGGCGGAGGAGATCCTGCCAGTACTATTAAAGTGATTGAGGCTATATGATTCAGAGCGTCGCTCGGTTTGGACATTGAAGTGGGCTGCGTGGGAGATAATGTATGACGACCAAGCACATCCCGGCGAAGCTGCAAATAATCCTTGGCGATAAGAACCCTGATCTGATCGAAGCCTGGGAGCAAGAATTTGGCCAACTGGAAAATGTCACGGTCAGAGGTGGAAATGTCTTGCTGGCCACTGCTGATGCTATCGTCAGTCCAGCAAACAGTTTTGGCTTCATGGATGGTGGCATCGATTGGAGCATAAGCGAGATGTTTTCCTGGAAAATACAAGCAATCGTACAAAAGGCTATCCGCGAAAAACATGCCGGGGAGCTTCTCGTCGGCGCCGCCGAAATTGTCTCAACCGGACATGAGCGCTTTCCTTATTTGGTCTGCGCTCCAACCATGCGGGTTCCGCAAAATGTCTCTGAATCCACCAATGCATTTTTGTCTATGCGGGCGGTATTGTTGGCGATTAACAACTTTAATTCAGCCCATGAGACGATCATTAGATCGGTAGCCATTCCAGGTCTGGCTACAGGTGTTGGACGCATGCCGTACGAAAGAAGCGCGCGCCAAATGCGAGCCGCATACGATCAAGTTTTCGGCACCATGACAAATAATTATCACTCTCTAAACGAGGCGATCGTTGACGAAAAGAGATTCAAGCAGTGAACGACTAATTTCCCCGAGCTCAATTGGGATTGCAAATTGTCGGAAAAGCTACAATCTTGCCAATGATCTATATAGGTAAAGTGGGAACAAAAAAGATGGATGCTGCCAATAAACGAGATATGAAACAATCTCTTTCGTGGTCAAGATAGAGATTGGAAATGCAGGAGCATGATTGGAAATGCAGGAGCATGAGCGAGGATGAAAAACGAGTCTGAAGGAAGAGCAAGAGGTGGCTGGGGCGATAGCGGTGCAGACAGGGGTTGGAACGATAGCGGTAAAGCAAGGGATTGGAACGATAGCGGTCAGGCAAGGGGTTGGAACGATAACCCAACACAGACTAGCGCCTCCAGACCGCGACCCTGGATGCGCTATTGGGCACGAATGATAGATCTGGGCCTGTTCGGTTGGCTGGTCATCTTGTATTGGCCGCTTGAGGCGTTCATGCTCAGTGTCTGTGGTGGCACTCCTGGTAAGTGGTTGCTAGGCATTCAAGTCATCCACAGCAACGGTCAAAAGCTGACTTTCAAAGACGCTTGGAGTCGCTCGTTTCGAGTCTGGTGGAGAGGTATGGGTCTGTGCATCCCTCTTTGCTCTCCGTTTACGATGTTCCACGGCTATCGCTGCCTGAAAACAGATGGCACAACCAGCTGGGATCGCGATGGCGATCTGATCGTCGTGCACCGAAGTATCGGTGTGCTGAAGGGCATTTGCGCCGTCGTCGTGGTATGCGTGACGATGACGATTCATGCCGGAATCGGGCTCCATAACTTGATGGAGAATGCAACTGTTGGTTACAACAATGACGGTCTGGAGTTGACAGAGAAAGGAAAGTACGATGAGGCCTTGAAAGACTTCAATAAAGCAATTGATCAGGACTCCACGCGTGGGTTGTTCTATTTCAATCGCGGAACACTTTATTACAAGATGGGAAAATACACTGAAGCGCTTGCAGACTTGAACAAGGCGATCAGCCTTGATACATCCATAGCTAACGCCTACGCCAATCGCGCCTCTACCTACATCAAACTCGCAAAGTTCGACCTGGCTGAAAAAGACATTGAAGCCCAGCAACGATTAGGAGGCAAGGGCGATATTGAACTCAACGATTTGGGCGTGGCACTGCTCAATGCCAACAAATTCGAAGAGGGCATTAAGATTCTGAACCAGGCATGCACTGCCAACCCTAACCGAGCGATGATGTACCTCAATCGCGGCTTCGCTTATAGCGAATTGAAGAAATACAAAGAAGCTGTCAGTGACCTGACTAAAGCGATTACAATCGATCCTAAGTTCACTGACGCCTATTTCAATCGCGCCTTGATCTACAGAAACCTTGGACAGGAAGACCTTGCCCAAAAGGACATAGCAAAAGGAAAGCAGCTTAGAGCCGATGAGCACAAGAAGGCTGGCAGCACCGGCAGTAGTGGCACGAAGTGACGACGCAGGGCTTGAATAACTTCGACTAAGTGCTGCTTGAATTCGTTCGGATACTTTGCGACTCTACGCAGTCTCAGTTTGCGCACTTAAGTCGGATTCCAGATGATCGGAAATTGATTTGGCGATGATCTGATAACCTTTCTGGGTGAAGTGAAGCTTGTCCGGTCCTGCCAAGCCTCGGGCGCGCCAATCATTGATGGAGCCTGCGCCACCCATCGATGCTCGCATATCGAAAAAGTCCAGTCCGTATTTTGCTGCCACTTCTTTTTGAGCAGCGATGACATTGTCCAAACCTGGCAGTGGTTTGCCAGTTCCGCTGCCGTAGCCGTCAGTTGGACCGACTATATATATTGATGCATTTGGAGACTGTTGGTGGATCTTCTGCACCAGCTGCTCGTACTGCCTTTCGTAAGCTTGCTTGTTCACATTGCCGGCCGCATCGTTACTGCCGAAGGAAAGAATAACCAGATCGGGCTTCTTGTCTTGCAACGGCTGGTTGATCCAACTTTGCTCGTGATTGAGCGGATAACTTGCGCTGATGCCAACTTTAGCCATCGTCGAATAATTGACAGGAGCAATCTTGCTAAATTCTGCTTCGATTGTTTTTGGTTCGGTGCCTCCGGCAACGTGCGAGTCGCCATATTGAAGAATGCTGACAGGTGCACCACCGCTGTTGGCCCGGGCAACGGCATCTTTCAGATTGGCAAGGTTAGGCCTGTTTGGGTCGTTGGAGAGATCCACCGCCTGGTCGGAGCGATCGGTATATGTCTGGTTCGAGCGATCGGCATATGTCTGGTTGGAGCGATCCGCGTAAGTCTGGTCTGGGTCTGGCAGGCCGGCATCAGTAGTATTGCGAGTTGGAGGCACGAACTCGGCAGTGTTGCCCGTCGGTGGAGAGAGTCGGCGATGATCTGATAGTTGGTCACCTGGCAGCACTTGTGGCCGGTTGCGATTGGCAAGGTCACCTTGCCCTTCCCCTTGGGGGATTGGATCGTAGGCAGGCAGGTTCGCCGGCCGGTGAATTTCACCCGGTCCCAGCTCGCCAGGGATGTAATGCGACACTGAACCCGGCGCCGAAGGCGTATAGTCGCCTGATTTACCTTGGTCATTGAGATGACGCGAGGGTCTGCCATGGCGGGAGTGGTCTTTGCGCAACTTGGGATGATCGTTCTTGTCCATCACAATATGCAGATTGGTCAAGAATTTGTCTTTGTGGAGTTGCGCATCCACCTGATGAAGGTCACTGGCAAATTGGCTTTTGTTCAAATGCCCATTCTTTGAATCAAGCTTTTCCAACTGGTGAATTTCGTCGTGAAACACCGAGTGCAATGGCTGCCCCGCTTGCAACTGAGTCTCAATCTCGTGAGCGATCTTTTGCGCGCGCTGACCGGGAAGGTTAGCACTATCGCCGTCTCTGTTAGTCAAAGTGGTCTCCTGTTGCTGGTCCGTCCAGTCTTGACGGGAACTTGATCCGGGAGCGCAGGCGTCCCGCCTGCTTTTGATCATGGTGAAGGGGAATTTCCTTGGGGCTAGAAATCTCCACCTGACAACATAGCCCAAAAATGCCGCCAAGTCAACCAGAACCAAAGCTGCTGGAACCTTTTGCCCTTGTTCAGTGCGCGATAAAGAGCAAAACGTTGGCCAGGAAACAGACCACGATTATTGCCGCTGCATCGCCTCCGATGAAGAGGATTTTCTTTTGCGGTCTATAAGTCAGCCCAATCACCACTATAGCCATGGCAATCATGGCGGTCAGTGCGGCTAACGTATTTACAGGTGAAACGCTGCGCAACAAAGGACCTTTCAAATAACAGAAATCAGTAATAGAGAGGATGACGATGTTGAATAGGTTGCTACCAAGAAGGCTGGCCACCGCCATGTCGAAGGAGCCCCGGCGGGCTGCCGTGAAAGCGACCGCCGCCTCAGGCAGCGATGTAGCCACAGCAAGCAAAGAGCTACCGATAAAACTCTGACCCCAACCCGTCATCTTGCCAATCTGATCACCAAGTTCAGGAAGATAACAGGCAGCTGCGACAATCAAGAGAGCATTGAAGACAAACAAAGCGATTGCTTTCTTTAGCGATTGCTGCGAATCACCGGCAGAGTCTGCCTCTTCCTGAACAAAGTCTTTCAGGCGGGTTTTCTCATAGGAAAAAATCAGTTTCATGGCAATCAAATAGACGATCGGATAAGCGATAGTGAGCGGGTCTATTTTGTTCAGATTGGTAATGACGGGCAGATGACTTCCGAAGAGGATATCAATTGCCGCAAATCCCATTAGAACTATGCCAAAGCCCGCAGATATGATGTGCCCCTCATGCACCATATGTGATACCGGAGTTTTTCGCGAAACAAAATCCAAGGTGGCGATCACCAACATGTTGAACATGCAGCTGCCAATTGTTGAACTGACAGCCATGTCAGGGAGATCCTTGATCGTCACCGATGAAACGGCGGTGAATAGCTCAGGCAATGACGTAATAACGGCAAGCAGCACAAGACCCAACCAATTCCTGCCAAGGGACGTCTTGGCGGCAATAACATCGCCGTGATGTACCAGCTTGCTGCCGCTATACATAATGACTGCCGCGCACAAGGCAAACAGAAGCCAAACATGCATGTGTCATCCTCGGATTTTGAAGGGCGTGATCGCCCAATCATACAAGGGACAAAGAACTTCTGATCATGCTGGCGACTACTTGCCGGAGTCCAGCAGAAACGTTCTGGTCGAGATATTGTCAGCGTCCTTGGCGCCATTCACATAAGCCCAGACGAGAACATAGTAAAGACCAGGTTTCCAACTTCTCCCAGTAGCGACATCTACGGAAAACTCCTCGCAGCCATCGACTGTGCGTACTGCGATCAGATGCTGGTCATCGTCAGGGTAGTAATCGGCGGTGGTACCATCGGGAATGCTATAACCGTTAGTCTTATTGATTTCATCAGCGGTCATAGGTTTAGGAAAATCTTCCCAGCGCACGTCTACAGATTGTAAGTGAGCCCTCTTCAACAGTTTGCCCGTGAGCGTGAATTTTTCGCCCCGCCGAATAGCTTGCGGAATCTGCGAGTATTCCCCGTAGTGATTGACAAATTCCTGGGAGCAAGAATCACGAAAGTCTTCGCCCTGGAGGGCCAGACTCAATCCGATTCCAACATGTGTACGAAGCGGATTGACAATGTTTTGGCGGTGCAAATCATCGGGAGGTTTTTCCCCGAAAAGGTCGCCTTCATCTTGATCCAGTCGCGATTTCGAGAAGACCGGAGTCGAAGACAACGCAAACTTCGGACCACCTGAGTCGCCCAGATCGCCTATTACATTTTCGGCGTCAGCGTCGCGTCCGCCTGCTTGCGTATATCGTTGATCGGGCTTGCGCCCATCTAGAGCCCAATGACCAACGTAACCGTTGACCGCCATCTCATCACTGTGCCCTTGCCCGGCAACGCTAGCGATGTCATCGAGCACCACTGGAGGTGCGCCTACTGTTGCCCTGTCTCGATTGATCAATTTGAGCATATACTTTCGCGCCGCATTCAAATCAAGCATCTCCTCTGGTGCCGGGGCCGCAGATGCTGGTTGCTCGCTGGAAGTTTGGGCTGTTGAGCTGTTGGTAAAGATGGCGAAGAAGGCGCAAAGTGCTGCCGCTAATATGAAATTTGTTGTCATGATTCTGAGCCCATTCAGTGCCTGGCATTATTGCTCATTTTGGTTGGTTGAACTTGTGCGGTTTTCAGAAATATCTGTCACTAACCTGAGAGGAAGAGAAGAAATGTCAGAGAAACCGTTTTTCTGACAAGGGAAGAGAAGAGATGTCAGAGAAACCGTTTTTCTGACAAGGGAAGAGAAGAGATGTCAGAGAAACCGTTTTTCTGACAAGGGAAGAGAAGAGATGTCAGAGAAACCGTTTTTCTGACAGGGGAAGAGAAGAGA
>Ga0182024_10026461_pt1 | contig 10193 bp, 13 predicted proteins | sample P32metaG_FD_120480 | JGI IMG/M metagenome (GOLD analysis project Ga0182024, IMG submission 120480) | Permafrost microbial communities from Stordalen Mire, Sweden - P3-2 metaG (Illumina Assembly) | ecosystem: Environmental > Terrestrial > Soil > Wetlands > Permafrost | place: Sweden: Stordalen...
CCACACCACCGAGGCTAATCTGCACCACTGGCTAAAAAAAACCGGCCTGAAGGCCTGACAGCCATTTCACTCAGTGTCCGATAATCTATGTGACATTTCGTACCTTTGTTTCAAAACACCCAATGATTGGGCTCAACAAGGGTGAAAACGTAAACGCTGTTGAGAAAGTCTTTTTCTTCGGAAGGAAAGGCGAGTTCTGGGACCGCAAGTTCGAAGACCAGTGCAATCGTGCAAGCTGCTTGGGCTTACTTGTCTCTGTTCTTGGAGCCTGGAACAGTGTTTACCTGCCCCGCGCCATTGAGGAATATGTTTGTCGTGGCCACGAACTCCTGCCTGAAGTCCGGCCACACATAGGCTTGTTGGGCCACGATCACATCAATCTCGTTGGAAATTATCCGTTTGAGACAGCTCAGAAATATTCGCTAGACCGGCTTCTACCGCTGCGCTCAGCCATGGAAATCGAGATTGCCGACGAAGATGATATCGAAGCCTATATTGCCATGTCCGGGCTCTACTGAGTCATGCCAAGTACCTTAGCGGGAAGGAAATCCCCAAAAACCAGTTGTCAAATAGCTTAGCGGGGATTTCCCCCAAAAAAATGTCGGGACCCGTATAAGTCCCCTGGCAATGCTAAATTCCATTTCGGCCTGTTTATTCGAAGAGTCGCCTGCGCATCCTCATCGATTTCCACCGCGCCCGCAATCTCGAAGCCTGCTGCTTCAAGTCCTAAATCCAGTCCGCCTGCGCCCGTAAAGAGCGACAATATCTTCATCTAATAGCCTTACCTAAATGAAATGGTAATAATCCCATGTTTGTGCCTCTCGAATGCCCTCCTTGGCAACGACTTGCAGGAACTTATTCGCCGAACACCTTTCTCTTGGAAACGAGTCCAGATCCTCTTCGATCTCCTATTGCTGAACCTCAAACCATTTTTTCCAAAAGGGTCTTTGAAGCTGCTCAACTTTTTTCTCTAAAGCTTGCAGGCTTTCAGCTAGCCTGAGAGCTTCATTGGCTTTGGCTTCCAGGATTTTATTCTCTTCTTCTACCGAAGCAACTTGCCCTTGCAGTTCAACCATTTCGGCTTCTTTATCAGCCAGTTCTCTGGTTTTTCGCTCAGCGATCATGTCGGCTTGCTTTTGTAAGGCCGCCGCCTCATGCAATTTCAGCTCTGCCGCTTTTGCCGCTTCAGCTTCTTCTTGGGCGCGCCTTTGGAGATCGGGGAGAAGGCGAAGCTGAACCTTTTGCTCCTCAATCTCCTTTTGCTGTGCAGCCACCACGGCGGCCTGGTTGGCTAAAGCTCTCTCCTGGGTGGCTACCTTCTCTACCAGGGGCTTCATAAAAGTTTCGACGAGTGATTCTAGATTGCCTTTCCCGTCGGTATGCCATTCACCCCTGATGATAGGGGCCTCCGCTTCGCGGGGCGTGACTTCATCGAGCACGCCATAAGTTGCATCTACAGCCTCATAGGGGTCTAAGCCAGCCACTGCGTGCAGTGCACTGCTACGAGACCGTTCCTGTAAGGTGACAGTTGACGCATCAACTATGTCGGACTCTCCCCTATCCTGAACGGTGACACTATTCTGAACCACGTCTATGCCGGCTCCAATGTCGTCTTGCTTTGCCAGGGCATTATTTAGAGCGCTGCTATAGATGAACCACTTTTCCCGCAGGCCCACCATCTTCTTTTCACCCTTGAGCGTGCCGTTCGCCAGTCGATCGCGGACTGAGCGTTCGTCGATTTTCAACGCTTCCGCAGCTTCTTTGACGGACAACATTGGGTGTTTTTGCATGTGGTGCTCCATCTGGATATATGTCCGATATAGCGAGCCCGTTTGAGCTTGGCGCATTTATTATAAGGTAAGTCCCCGCAATTTCCACATGCACTCCCCGCAATTTCCGCAAATTGGAGATGCCGACCACATGAGGCATAGCGATTTTTGGTGATACCGCCGGTGGGTCACCGATATTGATTTGCGGCGATTGCGGGGTTGCGGGGACTTGTGCTAGCGTTGCATTCCCGGGCTTGCGCGGCGGAGCCGGAGGAGCGCCCTCCGGAACTTCCGGAAGTTCCGGAAAGTCCGGGGCTTGTTCGCCGGAAGTTCCGGAAACTGTATAAATGCACTGCGGCGAATGTGGGGTTGCGCTTATTGAGCTGATTTCATTGAAGTAGGAAGATTTGGTGTTATGTGCGGTGCCCGCCAGGCGATCAATATCCGGAATTGCCGGAAAGATCCGGGGGCAAACAGAGCTGCTATCTCCGGGCTTTAGCGGGTGTACAGGGGTTTAACCTCCGGTATTTCCGGAAGTCCGGCGGCTTTGATCTGGTGGCAATTTCCAGATCGTCAAGTGTTGCAGCGCAATAAATTGGCGGTTATAGTTCAAGCTGGTGATACTACCTTCAGTGCCACGGGCTTGGTATTCACCGCATATAAAGAGTATATATTCGGGCTTTCCCGCTAGAAAGAGACAAAAGAAGAACCAAAAAAACATCGCTTTGTGGGCGATGTCTTTTGAGACCTTTGACGGATCTCTATATTCAGTTGTCGTTTCCGCGAGTTTTTGCATTTCTCCCGAAGATGCCTCCAGAATAGTCGAATGATCCGGATAGGTCAACACGTCCCAATTTAGGGGTGACAGCTATTACCGGACAGATTCAAGCGCGCTCTGCCAATGCGAGCGTGCCGGCTAAATTTGCGCGCAAACAATTCTTCTCGAAAGAGTGGGACTTCTGTTTGGCGCAGTTTATCGAGCTGTTCTACCGTTATGCATATATTTATCGGCCACTGAGTGGTGGCACATGGTCTTCAGCTAACGAGAACTGGAAACTCAGTGCCACTGAGATGATCAAAGCGATCGCGTGTGCGCACGAGAAATTCTATATAGGTACTCGCGCCGGTAAGACAACTCGCTATGCGGTCCTAGATATTGACGCGAAGAGTAAGTACCACAATAAGAAGTGGCTGGACAAGTTGTTGCTCGTCCTGGCCAAAGCCGGTATCACCCGATCATCTTTGTATCGATCCAGCTTCAGTGGCGGCTGGCACCTGTACATCTTCTTTGACGAACCTATAAACAGTAACGATCTTCGCCGCCAGCTCGTCAAACTTCTCAGCCTCAATGATTTTGATGTCGCCAAAGGCACGCTCGAAGTCTTCCCCCATCCCGGAGAAGCTTCGCTGGGTATGGGATTGCGGCTGCCTCTGCAAACCGGTTGGGCCTGGCTAAATAAAGAGACGCTGGAAGTTGAATACGAGCGTTACGAGTTGAGCGCCAGCAAGGCGCTTGAGTTTTTCCTTGATGTCCTTGACGGCGATGCTAACCCCTTTCAGGCTTTCCGCGACCTTAAGCGACACGTCCAGGACCTGGATGCTCGTAAGACCGCAGCATCTAATCACGGTCTTAACGCTGACACAACCAATGTTCTTCCGCTCAAGAGACCTGAAAAGACTTTACCAGCAAGCGAATTCACAGCTTTTGTTTCTTCAGTTTTTGGTCAGTTGCCACCAGGTCTCAATGCTGACACCTGGTACAAGGGCCGTGCATTCCATCTTGAAGGGCTGTCCGGACCTTCCCAGCGGGCAGAAGCGATCTATTGCCTGGGGCACTACTTCTTTTACGGCGACCCAGATCGTGATCTGCCGCCCCTCGGTTATGGTTGTGAGGACGAGCGAGAATGGGCAATCCAGAAGTTTCTGGAGGTTCATCACAATGGCCAGAGCGAAGACATAAACAGAGGGCGGGCTGATGCCTTCGCCCAGGTCCAGCGAGCTGCCCACTGGCGCCCGGCGCACAAGAAGGCTGACGAGCCCATAAAGTACTCGCCCGTGCGACCGATCTCCTGGATTCGTGAGAACGCTAACCGCAAGAGCGATGCCCGCAAGCGCATAACGGACGCCCTGGAGGGGATCAGAAAGCTCAAGCGAAGGTTTACCACAGTGGAGCTTCAGCAAGAGGCCGAGTGCTCTCGCGAGACCCTTTACAAGCACGGTGATATCTGGCAAAAGGATTACCAGGACTACAAGGACCTGGCCGACGGCTTCTTTGCAATCTGTACGGACGAATATAACGCTGTGGTGGAGGCTGCTTGTCCAGAAAGCAAGCCTCCTTCCACACCTCTAGAAAAAATTACGCCTCCCGGTCTCCTGGCAGCCCGTCGGGTCGTCTATGAGATATCCATGCGATCGAAGAGAGATATCCAGAACAAGCAGAAGACGGCTCTCAGGTCCTCTGAGGCGTCAGATAATGAGTGGCGGGATAAAGTCGCCTCCCTGACAAAAGAAACGCCCTCAGAGCTGCCGGTACAGAGACTCAAGTCTCTGCTCGTTGTTCTGGCTCATTATCTGAGTCTGGCACCATACGAAGAAGATGCTGTGCCTCTTCATACGTACATTTCCGCTTTGCGACTAGAGCTGAATTCGCGCAGCCACGGTCCTGAGCGACTACTTTTTAGTGGCTAGAGCTTTTTTCTTTGGCTTGTTAGTGATAATATATTGGCACCGTAAGCGGTACTAAAATGCTTCGCTTACAAGCTGGTTTCTGAAAGTGCAAGACGCGCTCCGGGAGCCAGAAATTTATTGTCGCGCCTGGAAAAAATCGGACACTTTCCAACACTAGTAATTGTACGTGCTTGACAACTATATTTGTTGAGAAAGTTGTTGAATTTTCTTAGACTGGAGCAGGCAAGGCTACCTGCGAAAAAAAAGTACCAAACCGCTGTGACAGCGATTCTCGATATGGAGAAGTTAAGTGATAACGTCCATCCATTTCCTTCACACAGCCGCGGACAAAGTCTCCATCCAAAATATGAATGTCGCTAAAATCGACAACGATTGGAGTATCGTGTTCTTCTGAAAGCCCTGGAAGTAGATAGAGAGCGCGCTCTCTTCCTTTACCCACGGTGTCCCATCTGCCTTTCGCCTTATACTCCGTGTTCACTTTTTCAAACTCTGTAATCTCAAAAGCGCGACAAATAACTATTCTTGCCACTTTGTTATTTTTAAGATCGCATGTTTGAGTCAGCACAGCTGCAGCCGTTTCGATAACAGGAATCTGATGGTTGCCTGGCTTTTCATTCATGAAAAGCTTCCACGCATCCGGTGGAATCATAGGCACTAACAGTTTAGGTAAGAAGTCGCCCTGAGCGAGCGAGTCGTCCTTACTAGCAACCGGCTTCCAAGCAGATTGCTCAGCTTGTTGTTCGGCCATTTAATTACTGTTCCGCGTTGGAGTGATCTAGCGGCTTATCCGGACCAGTCCGCACAAATGTAGCAGCGTGCTGATACACAACGTTTACCGGCATCTGACGATGACTGATTTCTGCGCACTCTTCGACTCGTTCTACACTAACCTTTCCAGCTTCTTCAGCTAAAAGGGCGTTGAGTTGTGTGTTTCGTTTGTCTTTCAGCAAAGTCATTTGCGTATTCCTCGGACGTCAGTCTCTTCAGTACCACTGACGGGCTCTTCCCGTTAGCGTTCCTGCCAGTATCTAAGTTTTTATACTAGTAAGCCCATCTCCATGTCATTTTAATTCCTTTGTCAATAGGTTTTTGACTCTAATTCAGCTCGAAAGGTAAACCAATCGGGAATCTACGAAAAAGATCTGGTAAAGAGTTAATTTTTGCTAATCTTTGGACTCTACGATACAAACCTGCCCATGCATCTGCTCTTTCTCAGGTTCTTAACTGTCGACCAATTTTCGTTCCACTGACCCTGACGATCTATGGCTGACCTCCGCGCTGTGTTTCTCCATTATACCGGCTCAGCACCACCGCAGTGCAAGCGGTTTTTCTTGTTCTGCCTACTTCTCCTTTGTCGGCTTGACTGCGGAGCCGAGCCGGTTGCCTTTGCCTAAGCAGCGCTTGCTGCCCAACTTCCGGCACAAAGGAGAAGTAGTATGGCAATCAATCACGACTACGGTTTGGAGCTGACTAATAACAGCAAAGTAGGCTGGGCATTCAGTCTTTCTCGAAGCAACACTTGCATCAATAGTACATCAATATGTCGCCGATTGTGTTATGGAAATGGTATCAGATACCAGTCTGATGCCCAGAGACATAAGCGGCTGCGTAATTTCAGGACCTGTGAATACTTGTTGGAGAAAGGCGGTCCTGAACTGCTGGCTCAAAACTTGCTTTCGCTTGTCGATCAGGCAAGACCTGTAGATTGGCTTGCTGCCCAGATTTCAGGCGAGCCTACTAATCTTCCATACACATTACGCATCCACGATGTCGGCGACGTTTTCTCGGCGTCTTACGCGCTTGCATGGCTGATCGCAGTTAAAGAGAGGCCCCAGTGTCGCTTCTGGTTTTATACACGCAGCTTCATTGAAACTGAGCTCCTGGAGGTGCTTTCAGAACTTGCAGGGCAACCTAACTGCCAGGGTTTCTTGAGTATCGACACGGAGAATTTTGAGCAAGGTTTACTGGCCTTTGCCACTTATCCAGGGGTCTGGAAACTGGCGCTGTTGCAGCAGCACGAAGACGAACTCTCGCCCGATCTAATCCCTGCTATTCAGAAGCAGGTGAAGGCAGGTGAGATCATCAGCTTTCCATATCACCGCTCTGGCCGCCATGTGCCACCGCTCAAAACGGAGCCCTTGACTCACTGTCCGCAGATCACCACTAAGGCTTATCCGCTGCAGTCCAGCCGTTCACAGATCAAGCCCTGCCAGGCTTGCAGTCTTTGTTTGCCTGGCTAGGTACTGGCAGGTTGCTTCTAACTTCTGTTTGGTCGTGTCTACCCTTATGACAGCTCAACCCGCATGCAGTCTAACTTTGCCCCTTTTCGCCTTTTTAGTCTAAGGGGGCGGCGCCACCCCGCGTCAAGCATAAATAGTCAGTTCTTTCTTTGCCAGGCTCACCTTTCGCTTGACGCGGCGAGCCTCCCCCTTTCCCCATATCTGCGGCGAAAAGCCGCACTAAAAGAGGGACAAACCATGAAAAAGAAAGTACTCGTTGCCATACCTGAGCGTTTGCTCGATCAAGTTGATCTGCTTGCAAATTACAGATCCCAGACTCGCTCGGAGCTGATTCGTGAAGCTCTGAGACTGCATGTAGAAAGGTCTCAAACATTCACTGTCGCTCGTCCGGCAATCTCACTTTTGCCTGATCCGCTCTCCAAGCTAGAGGCGGTAGCCAACTAAACGACATTCTTCCACCCAGCCGGGATGAGCCTTTGCGCCGTCCCGGCTTTCTTATGAGGACTAAATTATGAACACCAGAGCACTGAGGAAACATCTCAAATACAAGATCCCTCAAATAAAGCTAGCGATTTTGAGGGAGCCCACAAGTCAACCCCTGCCTGCGATTTGCACGCCTGACGATCTTGAACAATATCTTGAACCTATGAAGCATCTATCAGAAGAACAGTTCGTCAGTTTGCATCTTAGTGCCAGAAATGAGGTCATTGGATTTCACGTCGTGTCTCATGGCTCCCTCTCGGCGAGCCTTGTTCACCCAAGAGAGGTGTTCAAAGCAGCCCTACTCAGCAATGCTTATTGCATGGTTATCGCTCACAACCATCCGGCTGGATCGACCGAGCCAAGCCAGGAAGACATCCAAACAACGAAACAACTTGTCGCCGCCGGCAATCTCATCGGCGTACAAATTCTCGACCACTTAATTGTCACTTACCGCAAGGTATCGAGCATTCGTGAGTCGCACCCACACTTGTTTAAGGAGGAGCCATAACATGAAATTCTCACAGCTAATCACACTGGCTGAGGCGGCCGAACTCGCTCTGCCTCTGGTGCAACAGGCACAGGCTAGAGAGCAGACTAAGGCAGCTATTGAAGCTGCTTATCTGGAGGCTCGCAGCCGGCTGCAGGCACGTGACCTCAACCGCTCCAGGCGCCCATCCCGGACCGTCAGGCGCGAGTCAATCAGGCAGGCACTGTCGGTGGTGCACTATAAAGTGCGCCTGGCCCATTCAGGAGAGTGGCACGTACAACAGTCGCCTGGCTCTGCCTGGCTCCTCTTTGCCCTCTCGGACAACGAAGCCGAGAACCTTCTCAATCCCTAAACATTCAATGGAGATAAGCATATGACCACACGTACAACCGTTAAGAAATCTGATTCCAAAGCCACTAACAGCCTTATTCTCAAGGATCTCTCCCTGGCGCTTCTGACTCCGGATCAATGTGACGCGATCACAAAAGCCAACTACCATCACCCTGAATCGCGCCTTATCTTACAGTTCTTCCTCCACGCTAATTACGCATGGCACCTGGCTCGCAAGATACAGAACAAGCCATCTTCTATCGATTCTATTGACTGGGCTTTGTACGAGAAAAATACCGCCAAGCTAATTACTGAGTCTCTCTCGAAACTGCTGCCTGGGGTGAGCACTGAACCGTGGAATCCCGATAAACCGGCTCCCATACCTCTATCTAAGCCTGCCAGAAAGACCAAAACGGCAGTCAAGCAAGCTTGCGGTTGCACTCAAAAGCACTCTTCTGCAGCTGGGGTTGTTGAAGCCTGTCAGCTCGGAAAGGCTCAAGGGCAAGACGAATCCTGGACCGGTTATTAGACATCTGCTTCACTGCGCTGCATAGCCAGCTCTTGTTTGCTTCGCCTTGATCTCCTCCATCAAAGGTCACTGGTACTGGATGCGGAGCAAACCACAGGTCCTGTCGGGCTACGAAATCAACCTCTTCGAGGCGCGTTAACGCGAATTTCTTGCCTCCAGGACTTGTGGTGACAGCGGCGCATCCCAGTAACCAAAATGGAGGTTCTGCACATGACGAAAGAAAACATACCGACAACTACACCGTGGGGTGAGCCACTGACGACTGAAATACTCGCTCCTGGAATTGTACTCTTCACCACCGCCAGCCATGGAGGCATCTGGCTCAGCCCTGAGCGCAATGCTCAAGTGCCAATGAAACTCAAACGTTCTACTTTCTGCCAGAATGGCCTGCGCGGCTGGTATGAAGAAGACTGTGACGCTCAGCTCATATACGGGGTCCTTGACTTCAATCGTTGACCCAGTCATTTGCTTTATTCTGGAGCTATTTCCGCTTTCGAGAGGAAATAGCTCTAGATCCGTTTTGTTCTGCTTAGTGCCCGATCGAGCTGTAGACTAGCAACTTTGCCCTGTCTCTGTCTTCTTTGGGTTGCTCTTGCGAGATCTTTTTCAATGATCGTAAGTGTCGTTCGCTGACGCTAGTCTTGTCCTTGTAAGGGGAGAACCTGGTGAGCAATTGGCTTGTGTACTTTTTTTCCGTACTTCCTTGATTTTGTGTGTTGTGGCTTTGCCCGGTGCTGTACTTCGCGTCTTTTAAGTCTGCATCACTGGTTCATAGTGGTGCCAGGAATCAACATCTCCTGGATTGGACCTTTCATACTGCTTATGAACTCTCTTGAATGCTGAACTTCTCTTCTGCTGTCTGTGTCAACTAAAGCCACGTCCTGGTCTTGTCCAACTTCGTCTTTTGTCTTTTGTTGTTCTTTTGACTGGCACCCCCGTGCTTTTTTTACCGGCGCCGAGATTGGCACAACCTTTCTCCGAGCGCAAGGCAACCCCTTTTGGGGGCGCTAACGCGACCTTGCCCTCTCCGAAAGGCGCTAAGGCGGTCTGCGACTTGTGCTGAGACTGGGGCACCTAAAACGCACTGGAGGTGCCAATAATGAACAATCAGTTGACAATAATCGGACGAGTCGGACAGGCTCCACGCGCTGTAAATTTCGGTGACACTAACAATAAGGTTGTGAAGTTCAGCCTTGGAGTGACTGAGTTCTCCAGCAAAAAAGATGAAGAGTCCACTCTCTGGATCGATGTTGATGCCTGGAACGGCCTTGGTGACCGAGTGATGCAAACTGTCACCAAAGGACGCGAAGTGATGCTTATGGGCCGGCTGGCCATCAACTCTTACACCAAGGAAGTTGACGGAAGAACAGTGGAAGTACACAAGCCAATCATGAAGCTCACCAGCTTTCACCTTTGTGGCCCCAAGCCCAGCTCTGCCGACGGCACGGCCGACATCTCGAAGAAAAGCTCACGCCAGAGCGCCTAGATCAACCTGGCAGAGACAGGAGCGAAAGCTCTTGTCTCTGTCTTCTCTTTTTTGTTCTTTGGTTGGTTTGAGGATTAGTTCTTTGTCGCCACTGCATAACTGCGCTACACAGTGACCTGCCCCGATGTTAAACCTCCAGGGCACCACCACCTGGTCCGACTGCCCTCGCTCCCTGCCTGGC
>Ga0182024_10026462_pt1 | contig 10193 bp, 8 predicted proteins | sample P32metaG_FD_120480 | JGI IMG/M metagenome (GOLD analysis project Ga0182024, IMG submission 120480) | Permafrost microbial communities from Stordalen Mire, Sweden - P3-2 metaG (Illumina Assembly) | ecosystem: Environmental > Terrestrial > Soil > Wetlands > Permafrost | place: Sweden: Stordalen...
ACTTCAACTGCAACAATCTGCTAAACAGACGGTGTCGGCGCCCGAAATATGGTGCCAGTCGAAAGAGCCTCACGGAGGTGTTCGCCGGGACGTTCTTCTTAAGGGAGGGTTTACGGTGTTCACAAGAACTAGACGTGTCGTCGCTACTTCAAGAACCGCGCTAGCGAGTGGTGTGGTTTTGGCGACGCTGGTTGTTTCGCTCGGCGTCTCGGTACCGAGTAGCTCGGCATTGGGTACAAGCGCCTTTTGCAATACGATGTTCACCTACAAACCAGTCGGGCCGCCGACGAAGATCACCACCGCGAGTTACAAAAAATGGGCAAAGACGCTCTTGCCGTTCTACGAGAAGTTGGACTCAGAGGCGCCTAACGCTAAGACGAAAGTCATTCTCGACGAGATTGTCACGATATTGAAGTACGAGGCGAGTTCGACCAGCCTCAAGGGGCTCGAGTCGTACATCTTCACGAACCACAAGAAGTTTGCGAAGAGCTCGGTTGCGTTGGCGCAAGCCATCGTCGCTTGCGCGAAATAGTCGACACTTCAAGACGAGCACACCGCTCCTGTGGATTGACGAAGAGGTGCCAAAAGTCCTAGATAAGGCAGCAACGAGACTTTGGTCGCTCAAAAGGAACCCCAAAGGCCCTATTGGCAGCCATTAGACGTAAAGCGAGTCAGGGTCAACGAAGCGGCCTAGAATTGAATGAAACCACGAAAGTTACTGAGCCACTCTCGTCCCTGTGAACCTATCCCCGCGCCCCTTGCCTACCTCGATCATCGAGCGAGGTACTCGTCGACGAAACGCCGTGCGTACGATGTCGGTTTTCCTACTCGCGACGCTCCTCTGGCTTCCACTGTCGACGTACGCGGCACCAACGCGGGCGAACGCTGCTTCGAAGGCGACGGTCCCTTTTCCCGTGGGCATTCCCAGTAGTAGCGAACCCTCTGGGATGAGTCCTCCGGGACCAACCGAACTCCCTGGATACACCGAAAGCTACGTCAACGACTTCACGACCAGCGCCTTACCGATTGGCTGGGACCTCTTTAGTGGCGTCCCCGGCGGAGATCCCGGTGGGCACTTTGGTTCACAACACGTTCAGTTCAGTGCAGGTGTGCTGCGTCTGAACGCTTGGAGAGACGTCAACTATCAGAACCGTTGGGTCACCGGAGGCATCTGCCAGTGCGGGCTGAGTCGCGTATATGGCGCGTACTTCGTGCGCTCACGCGAAACGGGTCCCGGGCCTAACGAAGTTCAGTTGCTCTGGCCAGTGACCAACCTATGGCCTCCCGAAATCGACTTCAACGAGACTGGCGCCTCGGACGTGAAGACGACGGAGACCGTCCACTACAGCCCCCAAAACATCATGGATCACGGCAATATCCAACTCAACATGCTCAAGTGGCACACCTGGGGGGTCATCTGGACGGCTTCTTCCGTCACGTTCGTGGTGGACGGACGCGTGTGGGCCCGAGACACGACGCCCGCCGACATCCCGGCCGTTCCGATGGACCTCAATCTTGAGCAACGAGCACTCTGCACGGTGGGACGTGAGTGCCCCAAGCACAACGTGTCCATGCTCGTCGACTGGGTGGCTGAGTACGTACCAGGAACGGTCCAGTCAACGACAACGACAACAACGCCAACTGGAACGACGTCCACCTCTACGTCGACAACATCGACCACGACGACGACGACGCCGCCGTGACCGCTCGACGCGTCAACCGCTGATCTTCACTGCGTCGAATACTTGAAGCACGTCGTCGCCGACGATATCGACGCGTCATCAACTTTTCGTCTCCGATGGTGACGAGCGCCGCGTTCGCCGTGGTGCCTTCATCTCTATCGTGTCCTCCTCAGAAATGCCTCGCTCGAGTCGGAGAAACACGAGGTGCGACCCTCTCAAGCCAACAGGATCTATCCAGAAATCTCCTGTAATCGGCCAATAATCTCTTGCTCTTTGAGGTGCGTGACCACCCCACACGATTTCTGAAAATGAGGTCCAAAACGACTTGACAGCGCCGGGTTCGGTGAGTACATTGTAAGCGGTTACAACTCTGTAAGCGGTTACATTTAGAGTTGTAGGGGAGATTTAGGGGGGCCTGGTGGTCGATTCACCACCAACGATCTATGACGTTGCGAAACTTGCGGGCGTCTCGATAGCGACGGTAAGTCGAGCGCTCAACTCACTCTCGTCGGTACGCCCATCAACGCGCGCCAAGGTGATGGCCGCCATGGACGAGTTGGAGTTCGTACCCAACGCGGTCGCGCGAGGACTCTCGAGTGGAAAGCATTGGATCTTAGGACTCGTCTTCACGCGCGCCACGGTCGACAACAACGTGCTCGTCGTCGAAGAAGCGAGTCTTCTTTACACGGACATCGTGATCCGAGGTGCCGAGACGCGCGCCGCTGAACACGGCTACTCGCTTCTCTTAAGTAGTGCCGACGACAGCCATCCTTCGGGGATGAACTCTCTCCTTAGTCTCAGTGGCACCGTCGATGGCTTGATCCTCTTGGATCGAGTGTTGGGCGACGAGGACGTGGCCTACTTGGCCCGGCGGATCCCCGTGGTCTTGCTCGCGGGTAGAGGGGACTCTCCTTCAGCAGTGACCGTACGAGTCGATAACAAACAGGCCATGCGAAGTCTGGTCGAGCACCTCACCACGGTGCACGACATCACTCGAGTGGGCTTCGTCTCCGGCGCTAGCGCGAGCCCCGACAGCGTCGCGCGCGTCATCGCTTTTCGCGAGGCAATCAAAGGAAGTGGCGGCACGCTGGACGACGTCGATGTCCTCGACGGCGACTGGACGTCGGCGAGCGGCGAGGCCGTCATGCAGGCCCGGCTCAACCGACCCGAACCGTTGCCCCAGGCGTTCGCCTGCGCCAACGACCAGATGGCGGTCGGCGTCATCTACGCGCTCAACGTGAGGGGGCTCAGAGTCCCCGACGACATCATCGTCACGGGCTTTGACGACATCACGCTCACGCGTTACTTCAAACCCGCGTTGACCACCATTCGTCAATCGGGCAGCCTCCTCGGCGCAGTCGCAGTCGACACGCTCGTAGCAACGCTCGACGCTTCACACGAAATCGAGCGGACTATCGTCTTGCCAACCGAGCTGGTCGTACGCGGAAGCTGCGGATGTGTCGACGAGACTGAGCCACGACTCACCCTCGCTGGCGTCTCGACGTTACGAAGCGAAGCCGGCTGATCATGCGAATGATCATTCGCCGACTTTCCTTGTACGCACTCACGGCGTGGGTCGCAATAACGGTGAACTTTCTCTTGCCGCGGCTGATGCCCGGCAATCCGGTGCAAACGATGATCGGAAAACTGACAGGCCAAGTCACCGCCGCTGAGATGAATGCCATTCAACTGTCATTCGGAGGCAGTTTCAAACAGGGCCTGTTCGCGCAGTACTTCACCTACCTGACGCAGCTCTTTCACGGTAATTTTGGCTCGTCGATCACTCTCGGAGCACCAGTGGGCGCCATCCTGCGCGAATCGGTGCCGTGGACCGTTGGGCTCATCGGGGTGTCGACCATCGTCAGTTTCGCCGTGGGAACGTTCGCGGGGGCGCTCCTCGGCTGGACTCGCGGATCGCGCCTGGACTCACTCATTCCCACAGCAACCTTCTTTCAAGCAATCCCGTACTTCTTCTTGGGCACCGTGATGCTCCTCGTCTTCGCGAGCAACCTGCACTGGTTCCCCGTGCTCGGGGCCTACAGCCAGAACGCCACGCCGGGATGGAACTGGAACTTCGTGGGCAACGTCATTCGTTACGGCGAACTACCCGTCATTTCGATCGTGCTCAGCTCCATCGCGGGTTGGATGTTGGGCATGCGCAACATGATGATCACGATGGTCGGTGAGGACTTCGTGCTCATGGCCGTGGCGAAAGGCCTGCCACGGCGAAAGGTGATCATGCACGCCGCGCGTAACGCCATTCTTCCCAGCATTGCGAACCTGTCGCTCGCTATTGGCCTGGTCGTGTCGGGCGCACTATTGGTAGAACTCGTCTTCAACTACCCCGGCGTTGGTGATCTTCTCTTGCAAGCCGTTCTCAATGAGGACTACCCGCTTATTCAAGGAATCTTCTTGGTCATCACGCTCACGGTCCTCTGCGCCAATTTGATCGCCGACGTCGTGTACCTCGCGCTCGATCCTCGAACGAGAACTGAAGCCGCGGTATGAAGGTCTTGCGTCTACCCAAGTCGCCCAAGGTTCTCTTGGGGCTCGGCATCTTGGGCTTCTTCATCCTGATGACGATCATCGGCCCGTGGCTCGCCCCCTACAACCCGAGTGCGACGAACTTTGCGGCGAATCTCACGCCCTCGGCGCACCACTGGCTCGGTACCACGAGCCTCGGTCAAGACATTTACTCTCAACTACTCGTCGGCGCGCGCGCCACCATGGTCGTAGCACTGCTAGCAGGACTCGTGGCCACGATTCTTTCGGTGACCATCGGCGTCGCCGCGGGCTATCTCGGAGGCCTATCCGACGACGGACTTTCGTTACTGTCCAACGTCTTCCTCGCTATTCCCGGATTGCCGCTCCTCATCGTCATCGACAGTTACCTGCCCGTGAACAGTCGCTCCAACACCTTCGTGATCGGTCTCATCATCAGCCTCACCGGGTGGGCCTGGGGGGCACGTGTTCTTCGGGCCCAGACGATGTCACTTCGCAACCGAGACTTCGTCGAAGCAGCGCGCATTATCGGAGAAAAGCGCCACCGCATCATGTTCAGCGAAATCGCGCCCAATCTGCTGCCGGTTCTCGCGTCATCGTTCCTGTTCACTGTCCTCTACGCAATAGGCGCCTACGTGACGCTCGCCTACATCGGTCTGACCAGCACCGCGGTCTGGAACTGGGGCACGATGCTCTACTGGGCTCAAGCGAACAACGCACCGCTGTCGAACGAGTGGTACTGGTTCGTGCCGCCAGGCATCTGCATTGCGCTCGTCGGCACCGGTCTCGCGCTCGTGAACTTCGGTATCGACGAGTTCATCAATCCCCGACTTCGTGCCGGGGGTCTGACGTCGCGCCAGCGCCGCAAACTAGGACTGCCTCGCCGCGTCCGCCTCGGTCTCACGCCCGTGCTTCGCCCCGCGAAGGCGCCACGCGTCAGTACGGCGCCAGCGAAATTGGTGAGCCAATGAGCGCCGACACCTTCGACATTCAAGCGGTCTCGCCAATGAAAGAGGGACCCGCGGAACGAAAGGGCAACGCTGTGGCGAACGTCGAACGCAGCGAGTTCGTACTTGAGGTCAATAACTTCAGCGTGGACTATGGTGTGGGCGAGAACATGGTGCGCGCCGTGAACGACGTGACCCTTCATCTGCGACGTTCGAAGGTCCTCGGCGTCGCTGGAGAGAGCGGTTCGGGAAAGTCCACCTTGGTCTACGCCATGACGCGTCTGTTGCGAGCGCCGGGGGTGATCAGCGGAGGATCCGTGACCCTCAACTTCACCAGCCGCGACGACGAAAAGGAGTTCACGACACTGAACCTCGTGACGGCGAGTGAGAAGGAGCTGAGAAAGATTCGCTGGTCGCACGTCTCGATCGTCCTACAGAGTGCCCTCAGCGCGTTGAACCCAGTGCTTCGTGTCGGACGAGAGTTCGACGAAGTCCTCAAGACACACCGACCGGACATGTCGAAGGCTCAGCGTCGCGCGCGGGCCGTTGAGTTGCTCACGATGGTCGGTCTCAACGACGATCGCTTGGCTCGATACCCGCACGAACTCTCCGGCGGCCAACGCCAGAGGATCATGATCGCCCTCGCGCTCGCGCTGGACCCCGATCTCGTCATCATGGACGAGCCCACGACCGCGCTCGACGTCGTGACACAGCGCGAGATCATCTCTGAGCTCCACGACTTGCGTTCGCGCTTTGGCTTCGCGTTGATCTTCATCACCCACGACCTTTCACTGCTCGTTGAACTCGCCGATGAGATCGTCGTGATGTACGCCGGGGAGATCGTCGAGCGCGCTGGCGCCAGCGAACTCTACGAAGCGCCGCGTCACCCCTACACCTTGGGTCTGCTGAACTCATTTCCACCCTTGCACGGCCCGCGGCGCGAACTGTCGGGCATTCCCGGTTCGCCACCGGACCTTTCGGACTTACCCGCGGGCTGCAACTTCTACCCCCGATGTCCGTTCGCGATGTCGCGCTGCGAGAACGAGGCGCCCGCGCTCACGGCCATCGAGAACTCGGATCGCAGTGTCGCGTGCTGGCTGCACTCTTCGGACTCGTCGGTCCCCGTACCCGTCGAACTCTCACGTACAGTGAACCCCGCGCGAAATCCCGTGACCACGTTGAAGGAGAGGCCGTGAGCGAAGCGGTTCTCTCTCCGGCGCAGTTGAGCGCCCGTCACTTGACGCGTCACTTCACGACGCGCGTGCCCGGGCGGTTCCTGACCGCCAAACGCGTCGTGCGTGCCGTCGACGACGTGAGCCTCGACCTCTTCGAGGGCCGCGTGACGGCGGTCGTGGGCGAGAGCGGTTCGGGCAAGTCGGTGCTCGCGAGAATGCTGGCTCGGATCGTCACGCCGACGTCGGGCGAGTTGGTCCTTGAGGGAAGCCCCATTCCGGTGCGCTCGAAGCGGACCCTCGACTACGCCGCCAAGGTGCAGTTGGTCCTTCAAGACCCGTACGCCTCGATCAATCCCGTCCACCGCATCCGCCACAGCCTGGAGCGTCCACTACTAATCCACGGCGCGAACAAGGGTGAGGTCGAAACACTCGCCAAGGCCGCGCTGTCGCGAGTCTCTCTCGATCCGCCCGAGCGATTCGTGGACCGCTACCCCCACGAACTCTCCGGCGGTCAGCTCCAGCGGGTATCGATCGCTCGTGCTCTGTGCGTTAAGCCGGACGTCCTGCTCGCCGATGAGCCGATCTCCATGCTGGATGTCTCGGTGCGCCTCGGTATCTTGAACCTCTTGCGAGGACTGTGCGACGACGAACGCCTCGCCATTTTGTACATCACGCACGACATCGCCTCGGCGCGTTACATCGCCGACGAAACGATCGTGATGTACGCGGGCCAGATCGTCGAGCGTTCTCGTGGTACGGCCCTGGTGGACGAACCCACCCATCCCTACACCCAGCTCCTGATCTCGTCGGTCCCCGATCCCTCCGATCCGACGAGCCAAGATCCCCAAAAGAGGGAGCACGCGACGTTCGAGGTAGCGAACGTCGGATGTCGTTTCGCACCACGATGCCCCTTCGCGATGGACGTCTGTCGCACTGACGATCCACCAGATTTCATAGTCGGTGAGGACCACACCTCGCACTGCTGGTTGCACGCGAGCGAGCCCGAAGCCGCGGTCGAGGTGGCGCCACCAAAGCGCCGACGAGAGGGGGAACCGACGAAGGCATGATGACGACCATTTAGTTGGGCTCACGACTGACGACAAGGTCGGGCGCGGGCCCACACGAGAACGCGAAGGTCCAACCGGCCTCGCGTCGTGCAATACGGACCCACACGGTTCATAAAGACGTCGGCGAAAGCCGGCTGGACACTATCAATATAAAGGATACGTATGTTTAGGAAAACAGGAGTTGTTTTAACCGCCCTGTCGTGCTTGACGCTCGGCATAGTGGCGGTGGCCGTTGGTACGGCGTCCGCGTCGACCAGTTCGGTGTTGACCCTCGAGGGAAATACCGGAGTGACCTTCACCAATAATTTCAATCCCTTTGACTCGAGTTCTTTCGCGGAGCAGTTGAGCGTTCGCTCACTCGTGAACGAGCCGCTGTTCGAGTTCGACACGTTGAAAGCCAACACGCAGTACCCGTGGCTCGCGACCAGTTACGCGTGGAGCAACGGGGGCAAGACGCTGACCTTCCAACTTCGCAAGGGAGTCAAATGGAGTGACGGCAAGGCGTTCACCTCGGCCGACGTGGCCTTCACGTTCGACCTCTTGAACCGCGTGCCCGCAGCCAACGTCTACGGCGTGCCGAAGATGTCGAGTAACGCGACGACCAAGGGCAAGTACACGGTGATACTGCACTACGCGGCACCTCAGTACTTGAACATCACGGCGATCGCTGGCACGGCACTGATCGTGGCTCAGCACGTCTGGTCCAAGGTCTCCAATCCGGCGACAGCCGTCTTGACGAAGACCATCGGCACCGGTCCTTACGTCTTGAGCAGCTACTCGTCGACGGTGGTGAAGTACAAGGCCAACCCCCACTACTGGGGTGGCAAGCCAGCGGCGGCTGGGATCAACGTCCCCGCGTACTCCTCGAACACGTCGGCGGCCACTGCACTGGCCGATGGTCAGCTGACCTGGGCGGGTAACGACATCGCCAACGTGAACCAGATCTTCGTGGACAAGAATCCCAAGACCAACCACATCTACTTCGCGCCGGGTAGCACCGTCACGTTGGAGTTCAACGTCACGGGCACGGGTCCGCTCAGCGACCCGGCCGTTCGCCAAGCCATCAGTGTTGGTATCGACCGTTCGGCGCTGTCCGTGAAGGGTGAGACGGGCTACGAGAAGCCCGCGACCTCGTCGGGTGCGCTCATCTTGCCGAACCAGGCTTCGTACCTATCTTCGTCACTCTCCAACGACATCTCCGCGACGTCGGACCCGAGCAAGGTCGCGTCGATCTTGACCGCGGACGGTTACGCGAAGGACGCGAGCGGTTTCTACGCGAAGAATGGCGTGGAGATCAAGTTCTCAGTCGAAGATCCGACGGCGTACTCGGACTACTACGCCGACGACCAGTTGATGTCGAACGAACTCCAAGCGGAGGGAATCAACTGCACGGTAGACGGGGTACAGGCCTCACAGTGGTACACCGATTCAGCCGACGGCAACTTCCAGACGATCATCCACTGGGGTAACGGTGGCTCAAGCCCGTTTGTGCAGTTCGACAACTGGCTCGACTACACCCTCTCGGCCCCAGTCGGAACCTCGGCGAACAGTGACTACGGGCGATACAACTCGTCGTCTGCACAAGCGGCTCTAACGACGCTTGAGAACACGAACCCCTCCAACGTGAGCGCGCTGAAGACGGCCGTGACGTCGTTGGAGAACCTCGTGTCGACGCAGGTACCGGTGGCACCGCTGCTCTACGGCGCGGACTGGGACGAGTACTCAACGGCGAGCTTCACGGGATTCGTGACAGCAGCGAACCCCTACGCCGACCCGTCACCTGGTGACCCGCAGTTGCCGCTGATCCTCATGCGCCTGAAGAAGGCGTAACCAACTCGTCTACGCGCGGCCTCGCCTCACTCCAACCCGGTGAGGCCGCGCGTAGAGGTATCAGCATAATTTCACGACAATCTATGAGGAGACGCAGCAACTATGAGCACTTCAGGCTCGAGAATCACCGATCACACTCGCCCATTCCCACCAGGGTTTCTCTGGGGTACCGCGACGGCCTCGTATCAGATAGAAGGCGCCGCGACCGTTGACGGGCGTGGTCCTTCGATCTGGGACACCTTCAGTCACCGACCCGGCGCGGTATGGAACGGCGACACCGGCGACGTGGCCTGCGACCACTACCACCGCATGACCCAAGACCTCGATCTCTTGGGCGAACTCGGGGTGGGCGCGTATCGCTTCTCGGTCGCGTGGCCCCGCGTCCAACCCACGGGCCGAGGACCGGCAAATCAACTTGGCCTCGATTTCTATCGTCGACTCGTTGATGGTCTGCTCGAACGCAACATCGAGCCCACGGTCACTCTCTATCACTGGGACTTGCCCCAACCTCTCGAGGATGCGGGCGGTTGGTGCGTGCGTGACACCGCCGAGCGCTTTGCCGAGTACGTCGACATCGTCGCCAGGGCCCTCGGTGACGACGTCGAGCGATGGATCACACTCAATGAGCCGTGGTGTTCGTCGTGGCTCGGCTACGGTGCCGGGCGCCACGCGCCAGGTCTCCACGACATTGGTAAGGCCGCGGCGGCGAATCACCATCTCCTTCTCGCCCACGGTATGGCCGTACCCATTCTTCGATCCGCCGTTCCTTTGGCGAAAGTCGGGATAACGCTCAATCTGGGTGATCATCGTCCCGGCTCGCAGCACGAGTTGGATATCGCGGCGGCGCAGCGCGCCGACGGAAATCTCAATCGACTCTTCCTCGAGCCGCTCTTTCGAGGCAGCTATCCCGAAGACATGTTGGCGCACTACGCGACGTCGCAACCGGGATTCTCGGTGATCCAAGACGGTGATCTGAAGATCGTCTCCCAG
>Ga0182024_10026463_pt1 | contig 10192 bp, 11 predicted proteins | sample P32metaG_FD_120480 | JGI IMG/M metagenome (GOLD analysis project Ga0182024, IMG submission 120480) | Permafrost microbial communities from Stordalen Mire, Sweden - P3-2 metaG (Illumina Assembly) | ecosystem: Environmental > Terrestrial > Soil > Wetlands > Permafrost | place: Sweden: Stordalen...
AGACCGCCGCTAATTGCTGGGCTGCGGCGTGCTGCAGGTAATGTGCGGGTCCACGCCCATGTAGTTGAGCGCGCCGGCCAGCATAGTCACTCCGATTGTGCTCGCGCCGCTGCAGCCGCGGTGATTCGTGTACTCTCCGCGCTCTCCGGCGGCAAAGCCTCCGATGATCAGCCAGATGGCAAGAAGCGCCGATCCCAAATGCACCTGGACCTCCTGGTAAACGCCACGCTTATCCGTCTCTGCCCAAAAATCATACGTGCGGGCGATCCAATTGCCCGTTCCAGAAATCTGGAATAAGCGGTGATCCTGGGTCCAGGTGGTCTCGGCGGCGCCTACGTCGACTGCGGCGGATCGGTGACGTGCCCCGATCCTAGATGGGCAAGCTACCTGCATATTTTTCATACGCTGTAGCATGCCTCTCGATGGCGCAGGTACGGGACCGCATGCAGGAAGCCGGTTTCCCTGGCTACCGCCGGAGCGACGCCGCGGTATTCGCATGTCTCCTTCGGGAGCCGCTGGCCATCGGCCAGCTGGGCGAGGCGCTGAGCATCACCCGCCAGGCCGCCCGCCAGCTAGCCGACGGGCTGGTCGAGCGCGGCTATGCGAGCTTCGGCACCGACGAGGCCGACGCCCGCCGCACCCTCGTCGTCCTCACCCCGAGGGGCACGGCCTACGGGCGGGCAATCTGGCTGGCGCAGGACGCTCTCAACGAGATAGTACGAAGCCGGGTAACCGAAGCCGACCTCGCCGCGGCCGACACCGTGCTCCGGGCGGTGTTCCCCGACGGTGACGCTCGCCATACACAAGTTCGGACCGCCGCGGCCGCGGCCGCAGATAAGGATTGAGTTATGCCCCGAATTGCCACCGCCGACAAAGTCGAGCGTGCCCTCCTGCTGGAGTTCATCCGGCCGCGCCACCGCGGCATCCTGATCACCACCAGATCTGATGGCCGCCCGCAATCCTCGCCGGTTGCCTGCGGAGTCGACCTGGACGGCAGGATCGTGGTCTCCACGTACCCGTCGCGGGCAAAGACGATAAATGCCCGCCGCAATCCGGACGTGTCGTTCTGCATTCTCTCCGATGACTGGAACGATCCCTACGTGCACATTGACGGGACCGCGGAAGTGCTGGACATGCCTGACGCACTCGACGGGCTCGTCGAGTACTACCGCTGCATTTCCGGTGAGCATCCCGACTGGGACGAGTACCGCGCCGCCATGGCGCGGCAGGGCAAGTCACTGCTCCGCGTCAGCATCGACCGCTGGGGACCCATCGCGACGGGGGGCTTCCCACCAGGCACGGATGCCTAGTGCCCTCAGCAGGCCTTCGCGGCCGGCCGGCCCGGTGCGATCGCTGCCTGGCTGACGGTGGCCCGGCAGAGGTTGCGGCCCAGGACGAGGATTGTGGCGAAGCATCCGTGCTGGCATGTCTCCCGCGGTCCGATCCCGTAGACGGCACTGACAAGCTCACGTGGCCCGGGCTGGCTGCCTGGGGTTTCCGTGAACCCGATGACTTCGGGCTTCCCTGGCGCCAGCGGACCATCCCAGCAGAGGCGGCGGTCGTGGTAGGAAAGCGAACCGCCGGTGTCGTGCGCGTCGTTGTCGTACCTGGCGGCGCTCACGTCACGCGGCAGGTCATCACAGACATCAGCGTCAGGTTCCTTCGGCCCGGGATCCCTGATGGTAATCACGACGGGGAAGGGGTCTCCCGGTGGCACCGCGGGCTCGCCAATCACCTCTTTGATGGGGATGTCCTCTTTCCCCTGCCACTTCGCGGCGATCCACAGCTGGCCGACTGGGATACCCGACTGGACCGCGAAGACGATGGTGAGTTCCTTGACCGATGTCGTCGGGCGGAACCAGCCGGAGGCCCCGTCGGTGTCCACGACGTTCCCGATGAGAGTGGAGGTGGCCGGATCCCAGTGCGGCTTGTCACTCGAATCGCCGCGTGTGCAAGCCGGTGGCCTGGGAGAACCCTCGCAGTAGTTGAACGCGCCCTGCCAGCCGAGCTGGCTGGCCGTCAGCGTGGTCCCGTCCGGTGCCGTGGCGATGATCCGCGCATGGTCGGCGTCGATATCTCCGAGGGCGAAACCCCATCGTCCGGTCGGCGTCCCCGATTCAAACGTGATCGTGGTCGTCGACGGCTGGTGGCTCCTCGCGGTGCCGAACGCGAGATAGCCCCGCCCGCGTGAGCTGCCGAACTCCGCGCCAAACGGGGTGGTGGTATTCAGGAACGCGCTCACGCCGGTCGGAACCCGCAGCGGGCTGCTGTCGCTGGTGAACGTGGCGTCCGGGAAATCGCTAGCCGGTACCGCCTCGGTGCCCGAATTCCCGTGCAGTGCCCAGTCGGCATAGGCGGCGTTGCTGGCGGAGGCACTCGCGACCGTGCCCAGGCCAAGCAGGCTGGCGGACGAGATGGCAAGCGCGAGACTTAGATAGATCGCTGAACGAAGCACGTTCCCCCCAGAAGAGTGCAGCAGTTCCTGCTGGCAGCCTGGCACGTGACCTGCAGGAAGTCACGCACCCTGCGTCGCGCCGACGCCTTCTGGGCACGGGGACTCCGCCCCGGATCGCTCGGTAGCAACCCGCGCTGCGGGTTACCGCGCGGTCCGAAAATCGCTACGGTATGCGCTATGCCGACACTTCCGGGAGACCTGGTCATCCTGACCGTAGGCTTGAAGCCACGCTCGGGCCCCGCCACCGGGGCCTACAACGCCATCAAGTACGCGTACGGCATGCGCGGAGCCGTCCTGGTGGCGCTCACCCTGGCCGGCCGCGTCGAGGTACGGGGCGGCCTGATCGTCATCCGTGACGCGACTCCGGTCGGCGACTCGGGTATCGACCAGCTACTGGCCGAGCTGGTCGCGACCGGCGGTGCGACGGTCACCGACTGGATGCGCGATCTGCCTGGTGGCTTCGTCACCGCGTATTACCAGCGGATGGAAGCCGCGGGCGTGCTTCGCTCCGTGCCGGTCCGGGTACTGTACATTGCCAAGCGCCCCGGGTACTTCCTGAACAATCCGGCCCGCTTCGAGCAACTGCGCGCGTCGCTGCACGCCGCCGTTACCAGCACCGGTCAGGTAGAGCCAGCGCAAGCGGCCCTGGCCGGCCTTGCCTATGCCGCCGACCTCGCCAATCTCGCCTATCCCGGCAAGGCGAACGCCCCGCTCCGCGCCCGCATGGCCGAGCTAGCCGGCGTCAGCCCGGCCGCCACCCAAGCGGTCGCGGCGTCGGCCGCCGGCGGCACCGTGGACATGAGCCAGGACGATGACCCGATGGGGCGCGCCGAATTCGCCTCGGCCCCGGCCGATCCGATGCGCTTCGTCGTCGATGCGGCCGTTCACGCCGCCGTCTCCTCGTCGGTGAGCGCCGCGGTCTCCGCCGCCACCGGTGCCTCCCATCATCACCATTCCGGCGCAGCGGGATCTAGCTCGGAGAGTCATCACCATCACTGACTCAGAACGCCAGGCTGAGCCGTCCCAGGCATCATGAACGGAGACAGATGACGGACACGGCGGCACGTCGTTACGGCCGGGTCTTTGATGAGGTTGCGGCCGAGTACGACCGCTACCGCCCGGCCTACCCCGACGAACTCGTCGACCAGGCCTGCCAGGTCGCGGGGATCGGCAGCGGTGACCAGGTGCTAGAGGTCGGCTGCGGGACCGGCCAGCTGACGCGCAGCCTGCTCGCGAGAGGCTTGCACGTCACCGCGCTCGAACCCGGCGAGAACCTCCTGGCGCTGGCCAGGCAGAACCTGGACGGCGTGGAGTTCGTGCACGCCCGCTTCGAGGACGCTTCGCTGCCCCGTGGGCGGTTCCAGGCCGTGTTCTCGGCGTCCGCGTTTCACTGGGTTGACCCGGTGGTCAGCTGGCAGAGGGCCGCTGACGTGCTCATTCCCGGCGGAACGCTCGCCCTTATCCAGTACTGCGGGCTCGAGGAGCCGCGTAGCAAGAAAGATCAGGATGCACTGCTCGCCGCCATGGAAAGGGTTGCCCCGGAAGTCGCCGCTACCTGGCCGACCTACCGGGATCTCGGCACCATGCTCGCCGGGGTGGAACAGCGCAGTGACAACATTTCGCACGCCTGGGCCTGGCTTGGCAGCTACGATCTAGGGCAAGACTATGCCGCTCGCTTGTTCGGTGATGTTCAGGTGGCAGTAACAACGCCGAAGCTGAGCGAGCACACCCCCGACCAGCTCATTGCCGTCGTTCGCACGTTCTCGGCTTACGCCCGGCTTTCACCAGACCAGCGTCACGCCCTTGAGCGTGAATACCAGGCCATCTACGACGGACTGGACCGGCCAATTCGCGCCAGCACGGTCGCCGCTCTCGTAACGGCACGACGCAGCTAGCCCGCAATCGCGAGAGGAGCCCGACATTGTTCCATCACCACGAGCAGGACAAGCAGCTCACCGAAGCCGACCGCGACAAGCTCCTCAGCGAGGGAGCAACCATCCAGGGGATGGTTTCCCACAACGAGCCCACCGCGGCCGACCGCCGGATCTGGCTCGTGCGCGTTGAAGTCTGGTTCAAGGACCGCCAGCGGGTGGAGTTCAGCGAGGAACTGGACAGCCTGTACCAGCCGGCTCCCGGTAGCCCGCAGGCGCAGCGCATCGTGGCGGCCCGGGGCGGTGAGCAGCTTCGCCATCCGGACCGCATCCCCAAGATCCAGCTCCCCCTGTCAGACGGCTCGACTGTCCCCGTGCGCTATGACGAAGCCAACAGGAGCAGGTCCGTCATAGACGTGCCTGCCCTCCAGCGCCGAGCGCTGCACGACTACATCGAGCAAGAAAAGAGGAAGCAGCAGCCCACGGCCAGGAAAGGGGCCCGCACCGGACCGCCCTGGGTCGTGCCGGCGCACTGCCCGAACTGCGGCGCACCGGTCGACCAGGCAAAGGCGTCCCGGGACGCCGACCCGCACTGCCAGTTCTGCAGCCAGCCAATCCCGGTAACCCCGATCGCCTCCTAGCCGCGTTCGGCTAAGAGGGCCGAATGGATCTTGTTTGAATTTGGCGCGAGCTCGCTAGGAGATCGTTATGGGAGCTCAGCGAGGGTCTGAGCTGGGCTAGCGTCTATTTCGTGACGGATGAGGACCCTCCAGGGAATCGCCCGCCGTGGGACCCAGCGGTCACCGCGGTGCTGCGGATCATCGCGGTGGCGCTGGTCCAGACCACCCTCTTGCGGGTGTTCCGGTGACCGGGCGGCGGCTAGCGCTGGCAGAATCGCCACGCGAGCAGAGGCAGCTGGTGCAGGCGATCGCCCGGGTTCGGCTGGCGCCGGACAAGCCTTGCGAGGTGTTCGAGCAGCAACTGCGCATGGCACCAGCCGTGTTGTCCGCCGTGCACGTGACCGGTGATGTCGACTACGAGCTGCGGCTCGCCTGCGACGGTGTGGCCAGCCTGGGCGCCGTGCTGGCAGCCCTTCGCGGCTGCGGCGGCATTGAGGTCGTCTCTACCGCGCTCGTGCTCCGTGAGGTTCCGGGGCTGGGCATTGATCCTAGTCTGGGAGCGTTGCCACGTCCGCGCTTGAGGTAGCGAACCAGATCTGGCCGCTGACCGCTGGCCTGACCGATGATGAGGGGCTATCGGTCGGCGAGGTGCGGCTGACCGCACTGGCCGGACGGTACGGAACGCCCGCCTATGTCCTCGATGAGCTCGATGTCCGGCAGCGGTGCCGGACGTATGCCGCCGCGCTGTCAGGCGCGGAGGTCGCGTACGCCGGCAAGGCTTTCCTGTGCCGGGCGATGGCCCGCTGGGTAGCCGAGGAAGGCCTGTCGCTGGACGTCTGCTCGGCCGGGGAGATCGCGGTCGCGCGGTCGGCGAGCTTCCCGGCGAGCCGGATCACGCTGCATGGCAACGCTAAGTCGCCTGGTGACTTGCTGGCCGCTGTGGACTACGGCATCGGGCGGATCGTGATCGACTCGGCCGCCGAGATTGCCCGGCTCGCCGCGCTGGCCCGGCATCGGCAGCGGGTTCTCGTCCGGGTCACGCCCGGCGTCGACGCGCACGCGCACCCGGCGGTGGCGACCGGGATCGAAGACCAGAAGTTCGGATTCTCGCTCAGCTCGGGTTCTGCGGCCGACGCGGTACGGCGAGTGCTCGCCCACCCCGAGCTGGAGCTCGCCGGCCTGCACTGTCATCTCGGGTCGCAGCTGACGTCGGTGCCGGCGTTCGAGGTCGCGGCGCGCAGGCTGCTCGGGCTGATGGCGCAGGTGCACCAGCGGCACGGCGTGGTGCTCGGCGAGCTCAACCTCGGTGGCGGGCACGCGGTGCCGTACGTGGCGGGCGACCCGGAGTTCGACCTTGACGGCTTCGCGTCGCGGATCATGCGGGTGGTGCGGGACGAGTGCGTCGCGCTGCGGCTACCGGAACCGCGGCTGACGATCGAGCCGGGCCGCGCGATCGTGAACCGGGCGATGGTCACCGTCTACCGGGTGCTCGCGGTCAAGGGCGGCGACGGGGCGCGGACCTTCGTGGCGGTGGACGGCGGCATGAGCGACAACCCCCGGCCTTCCTTGTACGGGGCGCGGTACTCGGTGCGGGCGGTTCGCGCCTTCGGCGCTGGGGCGCGAATGCAGCGGGTGACCGTGGTGGGGCGGCACTGCGAAGCGGGGGACGTGCTAGCGGTCGACGTTCCGCTGCCGGCTGACCTGCGGCCTGGAGACCTGGTGGCCGTGCCCGGCACCGGTGCTTACAACCATTCGATGGCCTCCAACTACAACATGGTCGGGCGGCCACCGGTGATCGGGGTCCGCGACGGGACCATGCGGCTGCTGGTCCGGCGTGAGACGGACAGCGACCTGCTCGCGCGAGATATCGGCTAAGGAGCTATCGGTGCACCATACATTGTTCGTCCCGATCCACGGCGCTGCTCAGGGCGGCGGGACGTTGGCGCTGCGGATGGGGCGGCTGTCATCGGGCGAGCGGGTCGGACTCGCGTTCACGTCGGAGGCGGCACTGCTGCTGACGCTCGGCCCGTGCCAGCACTGGATCCGGCTCGACGGGGACACGCTGCGCGACATGCTCGCGCCGCTCGGCGTCACGTCGATCCGGGTGGACCCGCGGCCCGCCGCCGAGCTTGCGCCGCTCCGCCGCCAGCCAGCCGTGCGACCCGAGCTGGCTACGCGTTAACCGCCATAGCCTCCTGCCCTTATAGCCTGGTCGGGGCAATCATGAGGGGGCTTCCAATTGTCGGCTGAGCGTCGGTACCTGAACCTGAACGTCTACCTGCGTAACTCGGGGTATCACGAGGCCGCCTGGCGGGTCTCGTCGGCTGACCCGGCCGATGTCCTCCATCCGCGTCATTACATCGAGCTGGCCAGGACCGCCGAACGCGGAGTGCTCGACTCGATCTTTCTGCCGGACAGCCCAGGAGTGGCGGAATTCCGGTCGGAGTTCCTGGCCGGGGCCGGCCTGGATCCGCTCCAGCTGCTGTCTTCGGTGGCCGTCGCCACCGAGCAGGTGGGACTGATCGCCACCGTGTCCACCACGTACAGCTTCCCTTGGGACGTGGCCAGGCGGCTAGCTACGCTGGACTTCATCAGCAACGGCCGGGCCGGCTGGAACATCGTCACCACCGTCGAGCCCGCGGCCGCTGGCAACTTCGGTGATCAGCCGCATCCGCCGGCAGCGGACCGGTATGACCGAGCCGAGGAGTACGTCGAGGTCGTGCTCAAGCTCTGGGACGCCTGGGAAGACGGCGCGGCGATTATGTCCAGGCAGACCGGTCAGTGGGCCGACCCGGCCAGGCTGCACCCACCCCGGCACCACGGCACGCGCTTCGACGTCGCCAGTTACCTGCCCTTTCCTCGCTCGCCCCAAGGCCACCCGTTCCTGACCCAGGCCGGATCATCCGGCCCTGGCATAGCGCTGGCCGCACGGTATGCCGACGCGGTGTTCACGCCGCTGGCCAGCATCGCCGCCGGCACGGAGTTCCGGCAGAACCTGCGGGACAAGGCCGCCCGCTACGGCCGCGACCCCGGCCAGGTCCGGGTCCTGCCCGGGCTCTCCTTCCTGCTGGGCGGCACCGACGCCGAGGCCGCGGCGCGCAAAGATGAGCTTGAGGCGGCCGCGAGCAGCGAGTTCCGCTGGCGCAACCTCGCCAACCTGGCCGGACTCGACTACACCACCATCGATCCCGACGCGCCGTTCCCGCCCGCGCTACTGCAGAACGCTCCCAAGACGAGCTTCGGCGCCTCGATCTACCAGATGGCCGTGGCAGACGCGGCCGCTACCTTCCGTGCGGTGGCACAGCGGCTTTCCGCCCTGCCCGGCGGACTCGACTTCACCGGCACGCCGGAGGGCCTGGCCAGACTGATCGTGAGCTGGTGGGAGAGCGGCGCCTGTGACGGGTTCACCATCATGCCCAACGTCCTGCCCGGCCAGCTGACGGCGTTCGTCGACCACGTGGTGCCGATACTGCAAGAACACGGCATCGCCAGGACCGAATACGCGGGAACCACCATTCGCGATCATGTCGGCCTGCCTCGCCCCGAGCGTCGGCGGTAGGCACCATCGTCGGCCGAGCCACCTACACCTGGAACCGCGCCACCGGCACTACACCGCCAACAGCGTCCAGAACGGCGCCCAGGCATCCGAGATCGAGATCTACGGCTAACCCAGCCATCACAGGAATAACCCCCCGCCACACCCATGTCCGGGCCAGCTCCGGCTACCTGAAGATCGTGTGCCGAAAAGGGGCGGAATCCGCCCCCTTTCGGCACGCGATAATCTTCGCGTCCTGTTTGTCGGCATTCCACGGCCCGGTTGTCGCGTTCCGCGCGGAGAGCGGGCCAGCCGACGGGGTGCAGATTTCGTGCCGTCGCCACCCAGGGCGGTTCGGGGGAGCTGGCGGGCTCCACGGTACGTTCTGCTTAATGCTTTTGTAAAGTGCTTTAGGTGAACCTCTTGACATGTGCCCGCAACAGGGTCTTCACTTGGCGAAACAACCGCCAAAGGAGGACTTATGCGGCAGAAGACAGCCACGCTGGCGCTGGTGGCGGCCGTGGCCGCCGCGCTGACGGCATGCGGCGGGCAGACCACCGGTTCGGCAGCGGGCGCCGGGAGCACGGCGGGTCCCAGCCAGACACTGACCGTCGGATTCAGCATCCAGGGGCCGCAGACGCTGGATCCGGCGAAGGCACCGCAGAACTACGCCTGGTTCGAGGAGCTTGCCTATGAGCCGCTGATCGTGCAGCGCTCCGATGGCACCCTCGCGCCGGGACTGGCGGCGTCCTGGTCCTACACCGGGACCGGCAACACCACCTTCGTGCTGCACCTCCGGCCCGGAGTGAAATTCTCCGACGGCAGCCCGCTGACCGCGCAGGGCGTCGTCAGCGACCTGGACTACGTGGTCAAGTCGGCCGGCCAGATGTCGCCATTCCTGACCGGGGATACCTTCACCGCGACCGGCCCGCTGACCGTAACGATCACCGCGGCCAGCCCCAACCCTGATTTTCCGCAGATCTTCACCCAGGACAACGTGGTTGGCGACATGATCAGCGCCAAGGCGCTGGCGACCCCGGCGGAGCTCGGCACGAAGACCTTCGGTGCCGGTCCCTACCTGCTCGACTCGGCCCAGACCGTGAGCGGATCGCAGTACACCTACGTACCGAACCCGGAATACTACGACAAGGCCGCGGTCAGCTGGAAGAAGGTGGTCATCAAGGTGATCACCGATCCGCAGTCGATGCTGAACGCGCTGAAGACCGGGGAGATCGAGGTCGCCAACGGCGATCCCACCACGATCGCGGCGGCCGGACAGGCCGGCCTGACGGTCGCGTCGACGCCGGACCTGTGGATGGGCGTCACCCTCGCTGACCGCGGCGGCGCTCTGGCCAAGGCACTGAGCAACGTGCAGGTCCGCGAGGCGCTGAACTACGCCACCAACCGCGCGGCCATCGCCAAGGCGCTGTTCCCCGGTACCGGCACGGCGACCAGCCAGCCCGCACCTCCCGGTGGGTACGGCTACGATCCCGGCCTGGCCACTGCCTACCCGTACGACGTCGCAAAGGCGAAGCAGCTGCTGGCGGCCGCCGGGTATGCGCACGGGCTGTCGCTGAAGATCGTCACCGGCGACTACGGCGGCGAGAACCTGATGGCTCAGGCACTCGCGCAGCAATGGCAGCAGGTCGGCGTCAGCGTTCAGGTGACCGACGACTCCAACGCGGACCAGTTCTACGCGGCGGCGTTCGGC
>Ga0182024_10026464_pt1 | contig 10192 bp, 7 predicted proteins | sample P32metaG_FD_120480 | JGI IMG/M metagenome (GOLD analysis project Ga0182024, IMG submission 120480) | Permafrost microbial communities from Stordalen Mire, Sweden - P3-2 metaG (Illumina Assembly) | ecosystem: Environmental > Terrestrial > Soil > Wetlands > Permafrost | place: Sweden: Stordalen...
GCAAGCCCTGCCTCCGGCTACCGAGACTCGCCTCAGCAATCTGGAAGCTGCGGTCAAGTCGGCGCAGAGTGCCGGCGACAATGCCTGGATGCTGGTCAGCGCGGCGCTGGTTCTGATGATGACCGGTCCCGGCCTGGCCTTGTTCTATGGCGGGCTGGTGCGGCGCAAGAATGTCCTCAGCACCATGATGCACAGCTTCGCCCTGATGGCTGTGGTCAGCATCGTGTGGGCCATCGTCGGCTACAGTTTGGCTTTCGGCGAAGGGAACGCTTTCTTCGGCGACCTCCGTTATTTATTTCTTAACGGCGTGGGCGCCGCGCCGAATGCCGATTATGCGGGCACCATTCCGCAGCAGACCTTCATGATCTACCAGCTCATGTTCGCGATCATTACGCCCGCGCTGATTTCGGGGGCATACGCCGAGCGCATGAAATTCAGCGCCATGCTGCTGTTCACGGTGCTGTGGCTGCTGATTGTTTATTTCCCGCTGGCGCACATGGTGTGGGGAAAGGGCGGCTTCTTGAACGCGTTCTTAGGTGGAAAAGTCCCGTGCTTGGATTTCGCGGGCGGGACGGTGGTGCACATCAGCTCCGGAGTCTCGGCCCTGGTGTGCGCTCTGTATCTTGGAAAGCGGCGCGGCTATATGACCGAGCCGATGAAGCCGCACAGCCTGGTGATCAGCGTTATCGGCGCCTGTTTGCTGTGGGTGGGTTGGTTCGGTTTTAATGCCGGCAGCGCGCTAGCGGCTTCGCCGCTGGCCACCAGCGCATTCGTGGCCACGCATTTCGCAACCGCCGCGGCGGCGCTGGGCTGGATGTTCGCCGAATGGATCAAGAATGGCAAGCCCAGCATGTTGGGCGCAATCTCCGGCGCAGTTGCGGGATTGGTTGCTATCACGCCCGCATCCGGATTCGTGAAACCGTTCCCGGCCATGCTGATCGGATTGGTGGCCGGGGTGCTGTGCTACTTCATGGTCACGGCCGTTAAAAGCAAGTTCGGCTATGATGACACTTTGGACGCCTTCGGAGTGCATGGCGCGGGCGGGACCATCGGCGCGCTGCTGACCGGCGTCTTCGCAACCAACCTGGTCAACGACGGATTGAAGGATTCAGCCGGCAAGGTTCTTCCTTTGGGAATGGTGGACGGCAACGGCGGCCAGGTGCTGAATCAGGCCATCGGCGTGCTGATTTCCTGGGCGCTGGCCATCGTAGGGACACTTATCATTTTGAAGATTTGCGACGCGTTGCTAGGCGTCCGTGTCTCGGCTGAGCAGGAGCTCGAAGGACTGGACGTGAGCATGCACGGTGAAGAAGGATATAATCTCGAAACGTAGTAGGGAAACACGTAGGGAAACACATAGGGAAACCAGGCGCGACATCATAAACCAGCCATGAAAAAAATTGAAGCTATCATCCAGCCCCACAAACTGGAGGACGTCAAGGAGGCGCTGAAGGCCATCGGCATCGACGGGATGACCATCACCGAAGTCCGTGGGCACGGGCGTCAGAAGGGTCATAAAGAGGTCTATCGCGGCATGGAATACCAGGTGGATCTCTTGCCCAAGGTGAAGGTGGAGATGGTGGTCCCCGATGGCCGCGCCGACGAAGTGATCCATACGGTAGTGGCGAGCGCGCGCACCGGTAAAATCGGAGACGGCAAGGTTTTCATCTACGATGTGGCCGAAGCTATCCGCATCCGCAACGACGACCGAGGCGAAGGGGCGCTGTAACCCCAAAACCCGTTTCTCGTTTCTCGTTTCTCGTTAGGAACGCAGCACCGTGCGAACCAGAAACGAGAAACTTTTGTTCCCAGCCAGTGTTAGTATGCGCTGTATGGCGAAACTCTGGCTACTTGTTGTCTTCACTTTTGCTCAGGCCTTTGCTCAACCCCAAATTGGGGGAGGCACCTGTAGCACGGTTTCTTTGAGCGGAAACTACGCGGTGACGCTCACGGGCCGGCAAGCCTCATCGACTGCATTCACGAGTGTTTACCAGGCAAATGGCGTGGCCAACTACGACGGCCAGGGACATGTCACTTTCACGCTCACCGCCAACAGTAACGTGAGTGCGGTGCAGCCGGTGAAGGAAGCCGGCACGGTCAGCATTTCTTCGAATTGTACGGGGACGTTGACCTTTCCGACCGAGACCTTCAACCTGGCTGTTTACAACCAAGGCAAAGGGTTCCTCTTTTCGGGAACCGACAACACATCCTCGTTCTCCGGCACCGGTAGCACGCAGCCGGCTGCGTGCGTCACCGCAACGCTGTCGGGAGTGTACGCTTTCAGCGCCAATGGATTTAATCTCAGCGGCACTGCGATATCCAGCGTCGCGGACTTGACGGGGCTTCTCCAGTTCGATGGGGTAGGCAAGCTGACCGGTAATTGGACCACGACCTCCGGCACCACCATGACCCAGGTTGCCGCCACTGGAACATACGCCGTCAACACTCCCAGCAGTTGCCTGGGCACGGCCACACTGGCCGACGCCAACGGCAAAGCATATACATTCGCTTTCAGCCTTAACGATCCAACGGGCGCGAATTTTCTTTTGCTCGCCTCCGGTCCGGAGATAACTTTTTCGGGGAACGGACACTCCTCCTATCTGAACCCCAGCCAGTCCGTCAGCAACGGGGCGAGCTTCAAGGCCGGCGAGACTGCGCCGGGATCGATTTTCTCGATCTTTGGGGAAAACCTGGGAGCGGCTCCGGGCGTGGATGCTGCGGTACTGCCGCTGCCGGGAAACATTGGTCCAGCGCACGTGACCGTCAATGGCGAAACGGCTCCCCTTTTCTACGCGGGCCCGGGACAAATCAATGCGCAGATGCCTCTGGATATCCCGCCTGGTTTGGCAACGATCGTTGTCACCAATGGAAATGCGAAGAGCAATGCTGCCGCGGTGACGATTCCTCAGGCGGCGCCCGGGATTTTTATTTATGGGCCTGACAATCACGCTGTCGTCATCAATCCAAGCGGGGCCACCAACGCGGACGGCGTACCGGCGCATGTCGGCGAAACTGTTGTGGCATACTTCACCGGCGGCGGACCGGTGACGCCATCCGGGACGTGGGCCACTGGGGACGCTTCGCCGGACGGGAAGTCGCCAGTGACTTCCACCAACTCTGTTACTGTGAACGGCAAGGCCGCCGATGTCATTTATGTGGGTCTGTCGGGAGGCTCGGTGGGACTTTATCAGGCGAATTTTGTGATTCCCCAGGTGGCCGCAGGCGATCACCCGCTGGTGATTACTATCAACGGAGTGAAGTCGAACTCGGCTGCGATTACTGTGGCTGAATAAGCGTTGCCGGAACTAGAAAGGCACCGACCGGTTACTGGCTGGCTAAGGCCTCCATCGGCGAAATCCGTGCAGCGCGATGCGATGGCACCAGACACGCGACGAGAGACACCACGCCGATGATCGCGGCCGCGCCAGCCAGGATCGCCGGGTCAACCGGGGGCACATGATACAGGACCGCCCGCATGGCTCGGCCCGCGAGCAAGCCTCCCAGGATGCCAAGCGTCGTGCCCGCGGCTAGCAAGCGCAGAGCGAGAGAGAAAAATTGGTTGCGGATCTGTTCCGGCCGCGCTCCCAATGCCATGCGAACGCCGATCTCCCGGCGGCGCTCGGTAACGGCGTAGCTCAATACGCCATAGGTGCCAATGGCGGTCAGCAGCAGAGCGATCGCCGAAAAGATGCCCGCCAGCAAAGCCGGTGAGCGGCGAGTTGTCAGGCTATCGGCGATGCGGGTTTCCATGGACCGGAGATCGCTCACCGGCAACTCCGGGTCAATTCGCCTGACGGTCTCTTGCATCATCGACGCCATCGACTCCGGAGATAAGCTGGTGCGCGCAGTTATGAAAATGTCATCGCCGGCGCGGAAGATGTAGGGATAGTAGACCGCGCCTTGTGCGGCGTCGTCCGTAAGTCCAGCTTGCTTCACGGCACCTACTACGCCGACGACTGTGAATGCCTCGGCATCGGCTCTGGCTTCGCCGCCTTCGAACAAACGTTGGCCGACAGCGCTGGAATTTGGCCAATAATAACGAGCGAAGTCTTCATCCACGACGCAGACCCGCTGGGTGCGGCGCGAATCGGCGGGCGTGAGGAAGCGGCCGGCCTGCAAGGAAAAGCCGAGAGCGCTGAAGTAATCGCCGCCCACGCCATAAGAATAGTGACCGCGCAGAGTCTGGCCAGGCCGCAGGACGTAGCCTTTCACGGCAGCGGCACTTTTGCCGCTGTTGCCGCTTAGCGGAACATTGTTCACTACGCCAGCCGTCAACACTCCCGGCAGTTGGCCGATTTCCTTGGTGAGCCTTTCAACGAACTGAAGGCGTGCCGTCGCGTCCGGATAGCTCTTCCAGGGAAGGGAAATGCGGCCTGTGAGAACATGTTCCGGACGGAAACCAGGCGCGACGGCTGTGGCCCGTTCGAGACTCAAGCCCAGCAATCCTGCGCCGGTCAATAAAGATAACGCTAAGGCAATCTGCCCGACAATGAAACCATGCCGCAAACGTTGAGCGGCACGGCCGCTGGTTCCACCGCGACTTTCAGCTTGCAGCCTGTTGGTAAGGTGGTCACGAAGATTGAACCAGGCGATCGGCGCCGACAGCATGATCCCGATCAGGACGGCTCCAACAAGCGCAACTACTGCCAATCGCGTATCGAAGGCGATGCTGGCTCCCAGCGGTAAGCGATCCACGCCCAGCCGGGTCAGCAGACGGATTCCGCCAGCGCCGAGGCCGAGGCCGAGCAGTCCTCCAGTTAGAGCGAGCAGCGTAATTTCGACCATTACTTCGCTCACCACGTGTCGGCGGTTCGCGCCCAGCGCCTGCCGGACTGCCATTTCCTTGCTCCGGCCGTTGGCGCGGATGAGCAGCAGGTTTACCAGGTTGATTGCTCCTATCAGCAATAGAGCCAGCGCGCCCGATTGCATCAATAGCAACGTGGGACGGATCTCGGCAACATGATCGGCGTGGAGGGGGATCACGATCGATCGAAAACCGGCGTCGGCCATCGTCTTGGCCTGGGGATCGTCCACTTCCAGTGTGGCGTTCTGCGCGTCGATTTGCGATTGAGCTTGCGCCAGCGTGGCGCCCGGTTTGAGGCGGGCGATCAACTGTTTGGAGTTGCCTCCCGAATGCCGCTCGGAGGGAGCGCGGTCTTGCGGGCGAGAGGCGAACGGCAAATAAAGCCGGGACTCCGAGGATAGAAAACGGAAGTCGGGAGGCAATACGCCGATTACGGTTTTCGGAACGCCGTCCACGCGGATTTGGCGGCCGATCACGTGCGGATCGGTGTTGAAGCGCTGGCGCCAATAGACGTCGGTCAGAATGGCGACGTTGTCGGTTTCATAGGTAGTTTCGGCTTCTGTAAAAGTGCGCCCGAAACGAGGCCCGACACCGAGCGTAGTGAAAAACTCGGGAGAGACCCGCGTAATTTGCGCGCGTTCCGTGGAGCCGGTCTCGCCAATAATCCCCGTACCAAAGTTGTAGAGGGAGAGCGATGCGAAAGCTGGAATGCGACCGCGCCGTTCGTAGTAATTGGTGATGGAGGACCCATCGCGGTCAACGCCCGCTTTCGGGTAAGTGTTGAACATTGTGACCAGGCGGCTGGCCTCGGGAAACGGGAGCGGGCGGAGCAGGATGGAGTCCATCACGGCGAAAATCGTGAGGTTGGCCCCGAGACAGATGGCCAGAGTGAGCAGGGCTGTGGCTGTGAATCCGGGCGTTTTTCGCAGCAGGCGGGTGGCGTATCGCAATTCCCGCAGAAGCTCGTCCAGCAAGTGCAGACCGCGCGCCTCGCGGCAGTCGCTCTTGACATTCTGCAGGCTTCCGAACTCAATGCGAGCCAGACGGGAGGCTTCTTCGGGCGCCACTCCTCGGCTCACCAGGTCGTCCGCGAATTGCTCCATGTGGAAACGCAACTCTTCGGACATGCCGTCCTCGAACTCGCGCCGAAACGTGAGTATGCGAAACAGTGAACGACTGCGCTTCCACATGTCACACCTCCTCCGGCGTTGTATTCAAGGCCGAAGCGATCGCGGACGCAAGCCGGTTCCAACCGGCCGTTTCTTCACGCAGGCGGCGACGGCCCGCGGCGGTTAAGGTGTAATACTTCGCGCGGCGATTGTTCTCGGTTTGTCCCCATTCAGCCACGATGAGATCCTGATGTTCCAGCCGATAGAGCGCCGGATACAAGGACCCTTGCGGAATTTCAAGCGCGTCGCCCGAGATCTGTTGAATGCGAAGCAACACGCCATATCCATGCAGAGGTTTCAAGGAAACCGCCTTGAGGATCAGCATGTCGAGCGTGCCGGGGAGCAGGTCTGCGGTTTTGCCCACGTTCTGGTCGTCTCCTAGTCTAACTAGGAGTATAACTCATCTCTCCTAGTTTGACAAGAGGAGATCAGTCTTTCTTGGCGATCCAACTTAAATAGGGTTTGTATTCAGCGCCGGGCGGCGCCACTTCAAACTTGCCGTTGAGCGAGGGTCCGTCGAGGGAATAGAACAATCGGAAGCGCGGCCCGGGCTGGGTCCCGTCCGATTCGAAGACTGCTTTATTGGTGGCGGGGAAGGACAGGTTGTAGCGGATGACGTGCCCTTCGGTATCGAAATAAATAGCGCGCGGCGAATCATTCGGCGCATCGAGATAAATCACCATCAGGTCATCGTGCTGCGCCCCGGAGTTATACCCGGCATGATTGCGGCGCACGATTATTTTACGATTCAATTCCGGTTCGAAGGAGAAGCCGCCCTGACCGGCGCCTTGAGGCGTGTCTTTTTCGCCCGCGATGCCGGTCCATTTGCCCAACAGGAATTCGAGCTTGCTCCAGGAAGTATCGGCGGTGCTTTGACACCAAAGCGGCGGAGCGCTGAATAACACCGCGCTCAGGATGAAGTTGGTCAGGGTGCGCATAGCCAATATTCTGGCACTGTCCCCTTGCTCACGCGCGGGGCTACAAATCGGACGGGTCGGCATAACATGAGTCGATGTAGCCCCGCGCGTGTGCAAGGGGACAGTGCTAGCGTTGCACCGTAATATCGAGCGATGCCGTCACTGCCTTGTGGTCCGCGCCTTCGGCCGTGAGCGTGTAATGCGTGGTTTTGGCCGGTGCAACGTCGAAGCAGCGGCTCAGGGATGGCCAGACTTTTTCAACGGGCGGATCCAACCGCACTTCTTTCGCATTCACTACACCGTAACAGAGTTGCGCCTTTCCGCTAGCCGCGATGATGCCGTTGCTCGAGTAGAACTGGAAAATTTCGACATGTCCGGCGTACTTTGCCAGCGGATCGCTGGTCACGGGCGGGCGCGCGGCTGCGATCTGAGAGGCGTGACGCTGCCACAAGACCCAGCCTACGTACAGGGCTGTAACGAGAACTGGGATCCACATCAGCTGGACCAGATTCTTCACGCTTTTATCTTAACGGACGGTTAACACCCTTCTCTTGGGAGCGTCTTTTGGACCAGGGAGGCTCAATGCTGGACAATCTTTGGCGGGATCTGCACTACACATTCCGGATGTTCGCGAGAAATCCCGGTTTCACAGTGATTGTCGTGGCCACGCTAGCGTTGGGCATCGCGGCCAATACGGCTGTCTTTAGTATAGTCAGCGCCATCCTGTTGCGGCCGCTGCCCGGCATCAGCGAACCCGACAGATTGTTATCGCTGTATCGCGTCCAGAACGGCCAAACATTCGACAACATGGGCTACCCGGACTATCGCGATTACCGCGACCGGAATCAATCCCTGACCGGTCTCGCGGCTCATTCCGCAGTCGCGCTGAGCTTCAATTCCGGGACGCCCGAGCGTCTGATCGGCGACCTGGTTACCGGCAATTACTTCGATGTGCTTGGCGTGCGCCCCGCAGCCGGACGGTTGCTTGTAGAAGATGACGATTCGGCCGCCGTGATCAGTTATGGCCTGTGGCAGCGAAAATTTGGCGCGAGCGCCAGTGCGATCGGCGCAAAAGTGGAATTGAACGGTTATCCGTTTACTGTCGTCGGCGTCGCGGATAAGGGATTCCGCGGGACCGTCGTCTCTCTTCCGTTTGAAGTTTGGGTGCCGCTTCGGACACAGCCGCGCACGTTCTCCCGGCTATCGAGCGGCATTTTCGAGAACCGCAGCTCGGGATGGTTGTCGCTGTTTGGGCGTTTGAAGCCTGGCGTAGACGTCCGGCAAGCAGATGCGGAGATAAGGACCATCGCCATTCAGCTCGCACACGCCTATCCGCTCACCAACAGCAAACGAACCGCTGCGACCGCCGGCGGTGTGGGAATGTACCCGGACGATCGGGCTGAAGTGGGCGGACTGCTCGCGTTGCTTTCAGGCGCTGTGGTGCTGTTGCTGCTGATTGCTTGCGCAAATGTGGCGGGGATGCTGCTGTTGCGCGCCATGGGCCGAACGCGCGAAATGGCAATACGACTGGCCACGGGCGCAACGCGAAAGCGCATTGTGTGCCAACTTCTCACCGAAGGTTCGGTGCTGGCTTTGATTGCTGGCGCGATCGGCGTGTTACTGGCGGCATGGGCCACTCAGGCAATCGTTGCATCGAGTGAAGGCACGGCGACATCGTTAGTACGTCACGCGGGGGCCGGCATCAACGGAATGGTGCTCGCGTTTACGCTGCTCGCCACCATGGCGACAGGTTTGCTGGTGGCCCTGGCGCCCGCGATGCAATCTTTGAAGGTGGATCTGATAAATTCGCTCAAGAGCGGACTTCCGGGGTCGGGCTTTCGCGGCACGCGGCTGCGATCGGTGCTGGTAGCCGGGCAGGTGGCTGTTTCTCTCGTGCTTCTGAGCGGAGCTGGCCTGCTGTTGCGCGGTCTCCATCGGATCGTGACAGCTGACGCGGGCTTTGACTCGAATAATATCGCGATGGCCGCCGTCGATTTGAATCTCGAACGGTATTCCGAGGAGCGGGGCCAGGCGTTCTATCGGGAGGTGCTCGAGCGGCTAAACGCGATGCCGGGCGTGGTTTCCGCGAGTCTGGCATTCTCGATTCCGCCCACCGAGTGGCCAGGCGCGGTCTCCATTTTCCATCCGGGACAGGAGCCGTCGCCAGCCGAGTTGCAAGGCCATGAGTTCGAAATGGGCCTGCGCGTCAACATCAACCATATTTCGCCGAACTATTTCCGGACGCTCCGCATTCCGCTTCTCGCAGGGCGCGATTTCACGAATCGCGATCGCGTGGGGGCGCCAGGTGTGGTTATCGTCAGCCACCAGGTAGCCCAAAAAATGTGGCCGGGTGAGAATCCCGTCGGCCAGCGGATCGCCTATCCACAGTGGGCCGGGCCGCGACGGCCACCGTTTGAAGTGATCGGTGTTGCGAGGGATGTGCGGCATCTCGCATTGACCAGTCAGGCGCCGCTGCTGATGTACGTTCCACTCGCTCAAGAATACGACGGACGCGTGCGCGTGGTGGTTCGAACCGCATCGGGCAACCGCGACGGAATCGCGATGATTCAACGCGCGGTGGCTGCGACAGACAAGAATGTGGCCGTCTATGCCGCCGAAACCGGTCCTCAGCATTCCGCCGATTCGTTGTGGCAGCAGCGTATGGCCGCGAGCTGGATCGGTGCATTCAGCTGCATGGCGCTTCTGCTGGCCGCGGTCGGCCTGTATGCCGTCATCGCGCAATCAGTTGCACAGCGGACGCGCGAAGTTGGCATTCGCATCGCATTGGGCGCGAATCGAAGCTCGGTAGCCGCGCTCGTGATCAAGCAGGGCCTGCTGCTGGCCGCGGCTGGAATCTTACTAGGACTTCCCGCCGCAGTTGGATTTAATAGCCTGGTGCGGCGTTATCTCGCAGGTATTGACGGAAGCGACCCTGGAGGCCTGGCCGCAATCTCGATATTCCTGGTAGTGGTGATGCTAAGCGCCTGTTGGATTCCGGCGCGCCGGGCATCGCGCATCGATCCCATGCAGGCGCTGCGCTCTGAATAGCCGGCTACTCGCTGCGCAACGCTGTCGCCGGGTGCACGCGCGTGGCGCGCCAGGCTGGAATCGCGCAAGCTGCTATCGCCACTGAGAGCAGCAATACTGGTACCGCAATAAATGTCGCTGGATCGCGTGTGCTGACGCCAAACAACAGCGTTCGCAAAAACTGCGTGGCCCAGGCAGCGCCGATGATGCCCAGAATCACACCCGCCAGCGCAGGCCGCATTCCTTCCAGCAATACCAGGCGGCGAACCTGGGAA
>Ga0182024_10026465_pt1 | contig 10192 bp, 12 predicted proteins | sample P32metaG_FD_120480 | JGI IMG/M metagenome (GOLD analysis project Ga0182024, IMG submission 120480) | Permafrost microbial communities from Stordalen Mire, Sweden - P3-2 metaG (Illumina Assembly) | ecosystem: Environmental > Terrestrial > Soil > Wetlands > Permafrost | place: Sweden: Stordalen...
AACGCGGAAGGGCCACACGATCCATAAAAACACGCGGATGACGAGCGCCAGGCGCAGGAGCCAGCGTCCCTTTGTCCGCGCGAGCAAAAAGTCCGGAATGAACTGAGAAAGCAAAAGGACTTCGACGAGCACATAGACGAGGGCCTGAAGCAACGCGTCCCACGTGCCTGGGACAAAAACGATGACGCCGCGCGCGGTCTCGGCTGTGACCAGCACCAGCCACAGATTCGCCAGCAGGCGGAATCCGGTGGTGGCTCGCGTGCGCTCCAACCCGAAGTGGGGCTCAATCTCGACTTCAAAAAATTCAAGATGCTCGCGGACTCGGCCTTTATTCACGCGCCCAAGTTCCCGGTAAATCCGGTCAAGATACGAAAAAATGACGAGGCCCACGCCGAGGGCTGAGACGCCGAGGATATAAAGAAGCGTCATCATCTTCGCGCAACTCCCAATCGCTTTCGCAGGCGCCGCTCGAGGCGGTCCATTTTCCCGTCGTCGGTTTCGTGGTCGAACCCAGCCAGATGAATCATGCCGTGGAGAATCAGGATACGCATTTCGCCGGGCAAGGACCGCGAGAAGCGGCGCGCATTGCGCCGCGCGGTTTCGGGTGAGATGGCGATGTCGCCGACATATTCCGCACCTTGCTTCGGCCGAGCGCCATTTGCGGGAAAGGAGAGAACGTCCGTGGGCCCTTGTTTTTGGCGGAACTTCTCGTTGAGCCGCGCCATGGCGTCGTCGCTGATCAGCTGGATGCTTACGGACTCGGGAGCGAAGCCAAGCTCGAGGCGGACGCGTTCGTAGAACTGCTGCAAGGGGTGAAGAACCACGGGGACGCGGCGCTGACGGTTGACGATCATTGACATCCGGGCATTTCTTGGCGGACTACAAGATTTCATCGAGCTTTTGTAGCGCCAACCTTTAGGTTGGCATTTTCGTATCGGGCAGGTGCCCGCCTGAAGGCGGGCGCTACACGAACCGAATCCTCTCACGCTAATTTGGAGGTTCGGACTTGCCGTTTTCCGGAGAAGCGTTCCGCCGAGCCTCGCCTCCTCCAAACTCTTCGTAGGCCTTAATAATCTGCTGCACCAGGTTGTGGCGAACGACGTCGCGCTCATCGAACTTGATGAAAGCGATGCCTTCGATGCGGCCGCAAACTTCCAGCGCTTCGACCAGGCCCGATTTTCGTCCCGCGGGCAAGTCGATCTGCGTGACGTCGCCCGTGACCACGGCCTTCGAGTTAAATCCCAGGCGCGTCAGAAACATTTTCATTTGCTCGCTTGTCGTATTCTGCGCCTCGTCCAGAATGACGAACGAATCGTTGAGCGTGCGGCCGCGCATGAACGCCAGCGGCGCAACCTCCACGATTCCCTTCTCGAGGAATCGCTCCAGTTTGTCGGCGTCGAGCATGTCGTACAACGCGTCATACAGCGGCCGCATGTACGGATCGATTTTTTGCTGCAGCGTGCCGGGAAGAAATCCGAGCCGCTCGCCCGCTTCGACGGCGGGACGCGCGAGGATGATGCGGTCCACTTGCTTCGTGAGAAGCGCGGAAACCGCCATGGCCACGGCCAAGTACGTTTTTCCGGTGCCGCCCGGCCCCACAGCAAAAGTCATGTCGTGCTTCTCGATCGCTTCCATGTAGCCCCGCTGATTCATACTTTTCGGCGTGACATTTTTCTTGCCGAAAATCCGGGGACGCGCGGGAGCTCCGGGCTCGAGGACCTGGCGCAACGTCGTCTTGGAATCCTGCGTGGCGACTTTGATCATAGCTTTCACATCCCCATGGCTCATGCGGCGTCCTTCGCGGATCAACTGATTGTATTCGGTGACAATTCGGACGGCGCGATCAACTTGGGAAGCTTCGCCTTCGATGGCGAGGTGATGGTCATCCTGCAATTCAGTGGTGACGTGCAGCGAGGATTCCAGCAATTTGACGTTTTCGTCTAACGTGCCAAAGAGGGACTCTAGCCCACCAGCAATTTGTACGGTGCGTCGCATGGATGATTCGGCCGGTCGCGATTCAGCTTGCTGCCAACCGATGAGGCAGACACCTCCGCCCCCGAAAGAGGGCACTTGAAAGCGTACTTGAAAGGGGCAAAGGGGTCAAGGATATGCCCAAAACTTTGCGCACCAATAAGTCAGCAACGGCTTCGGTGCTGCAAAAATTTTTTGAGCCCGGCTCAGTGATCTCCTGCTGGAATAACGAGCGCATCCACCTCGCTCGTAGAAACTTCAACTCCAGTTCCCGATGATTGCACGTCTCCGCCTACGAGGATCAACCGGTTCCCGATCGCGCCACCGGCAAGTCCATGCCTGCTGACGGCCATGGGCGGCATGATGGACCAGGTGTTGCTGGCCGGGTCATAAGCTTCCACTGACCGGAACGTAGCCATCATGTGTGGATCCTGGAATTCACCCCCGGCCACATAGATACGCCCGTTGATCACGCCATACCCCAGGGCGCTGCGCGTTGTGGGCATGCGAGCGCGCGTGGCGCTCCATTTGTCGGTCGCCGGATCGTATTCCTCGACTACAGAAGTGTCGGACGCCAAACCAATAAACGCTGCTCCTACGCGGCCACCGATCACATAAATCTTTCCGTTCACCGCGCCGATCGCTGCGTGATTGCGCGGGGTGGGCATGGGGGTTCTCTCGCGCCAAGTGTTCGACTCGGGATCGTATTCTTCAACAGTTCCAAGGCAGACTTGGGGCGTTGTTGGACTCACGGCGATATCAGTGGAACCTGGAGGAAGGCTTACGCCACCGATTACGTAGATTTTGTTTCCCACCGCGGCCGCGACCGGCGAGCCGCGCTTGGAAGGCATTGGCGCGAGTGCCTTCCAGGTATCGGCGGCCGGATCGTATTCCCAGGTGTTATTGATCGGCACCCACGCCGCCGGTCCAGAAGTCGGATACACAAATCCGCCGAATGCATATATTTTCCCATGATATTCCGTGAAGGCGACATGGTGGGAAGGAAGCGCCATCGGTTTTTTCTTGGTCCAATGATCGGTCGCGGGGTCGTATTCGTACACCAAGCCCTTTGGCTTCCAAAATGGGATCAGACCGGCGAAAACATACATCTTCCCGCCGGCCGCAGCGCCCAGGATTTCCTCGGCCGGCTCTGGGAATGGCGCGAGCTTATCCCATTTGGCTTGCGCAAAAGCGGAGGGCGCCGCCGCGCTCACAGAAAGAATCGCTACGGCCAATTGCAATCCCGACAAAATGAATTTTTTCAATATCATGATCGGCTCCGCATCTTCGGATGCGCGGTACTATACAACGGACGTGGGCGGACTGCACCCTTTGGGGTTTATCCATGGCTTATCTCACGGTGGATGCAGAGCGGGGTACCACCTGCGAGTATTCCGGTGAATGAAAGCCAAAACGCACAGGCTGAAGCCTGCGCCACTGGCCAGTTCGTTGACAAAGAGTTGTGGGTCCGCTAGTGTATTTGCATTGCAATCAATGTGAAGAGGAGAATTGAATGGCGCAGGGTGCGGCTACAAAGGTAAAGAAACGGAAGAAATCGGTCATCAAGCGGGCCAAGCAGTCCCGTATGCGCGCGGAAATAAATCGTGCAAACACGACTCGCGTGCGAACCATCATGAAGAAGTTGCGGACTGCGATCGCAGCGAAAGATACCGCATCCGCCGGGACTCTGCTTCACCCGACGCTGTCCGCGATTGATCGCGCGATCAGCAAGGGCGTGCTCGAGGAAAACACGGGGAACCGGTATAAGTCACGGCTGAGTTTGGCCGTGAATGGACTGAGCGCCGCCGCAAAGGCATAATCTAAGCGCGATTTGCTGAGTTTGTTGAATGCGCCCGGGAAAAATCCCGGGCGCTTTTTTTGTGCTTCTGGTGGAACGGGCTTCATCCTGTGTGGTTTTCTCTCTCGTTGGCTCAACCCGCAAACCACACAGGCTGAAGCCTGTTCCACTTTATGATGCGAGCTGCGTCACGAGAAATTCCATCACGGCGCGCTGATTTGTTCTGCCGGATTTCAGGCGGCTGTCGGCTTCGTACAGCGCGGCGAGGCCGTTCGTCAGCTGCAATTTTGGAAATTTTCGCGACTGCTTCACCGCGAGTTCGGCGGCATCGGAACGCATCTTGAGGCGGCTCGCTGCTTGCCAACCTTGCACTCCTGACGGCAATTCCTGCGCCTCAAGAAGTTTTCGGTACATCCAGGCCAGCGCGCCGAGCAGGGCTGGCGCGGCTTCTCCCTCTCTTAACAGGCTGTCAAGAAATGCGAGGGCTTTCGCCGGCTCGCGCGCTGCGAGCATGTCCGCCAGATCCCACACCTCATATTTTCGCGCGGAGATGACCAGAAGATCGACGTCGGCTCGCGTAATTTTTCGACGGTCGCCCGCGTAGGCGGATAATTTCTCCAGCTCCGTGCGAATCGTAGCAAGCTCGCCATTCAGAATATCGCAGAGTTCTTCCGCCGCATCCGAGTCCAGCGTCACGCCCAATTCCTTGGCCATTTCAAAGGAAATAGGCTCCGCAAGGCGGGCGCGTTCGGCCGGATCGTCCGAAAGCGCAACCGAAACCGTCAGCGTCTTCTCGGCGAACATTTTCGCGAGGCGCATCCGCTGGTCGAGAGCTGCGGCCTCGAAAACGAGAACCGTGAACGGCGCGGGATTGCCCAGGTATTCTGAGATCTGCTTCACGAGCGAATCCCGCGAATCGTCTCCCAGACGTTCCCAGGCTTCCGCCTCGCTGACGAAAATCACCTGTTGCGGAGCGAGCATGGGCATCGTTTGCGCCTGGCCCAGGATCGTGGAAATGTCGTCATCCTCGGCGGAGAATCTCCGGACTCCCCAGTCGCGCGTTCCCTCGGCCACGTAAGCTTCGACGAGTTTTTTGCGGCACAACTCGCGCAGATAGCTGTCCGCCCCCACCAGCAGAATGCCCGAAATGGGCTTCCCTTTTGCCAGGCGAGCTAGAAGTTCATGAGGTGAAACCGAAGCCATCAGAAGTTCTCCAGCACATCGGAAACGAGGCGGGCCGCGAAATCCCGCGACATCCGATCGAGCGCGGGCCCCTGCTCGTCAAAGAATTTAGCAGGATCGGTGGAAATTTCGTAAGGCTCGCGGAAAAGGTAGTCGTCGTTTTTGTAGAGAACTTTATTCGTTTCACGCTCTTCGAGCGTCACCTTCATGTGGACGGAAACGAGCATCGTTGTGGCGCGTGCCGTCGTCGTGTTGATACTCGGATTGGTTGTGGAATTCGGGGCCGTCGTTGGAGTGGTGTCGAACACCGCGGGAACCGCCTCGAAACTCGTGATTTCGCCGTGAAGCACCGCGTCCGCGGAATTTTCGGAAGAAACAATCCGGTATTTCGTGCGAGCAATGAATTCGTGAATCACAGCCTCCGTCATGCGCTGCTCGATGCGGTACCGAGGCGTGTCGTTCTTCAGGGCAGGTACCGCGATGACTTTCAGGCCGGGAGGCAATTGGGAAGCCGTCCCGCCGACGTGATATCCGCAGGCGGAAAGGAATAGGGCCATCGAGACGCAGAGGTACAGAGGGAGCGTTTGAAATTTCAAATTTGAAATTTCAAATTTGAAATCGAAAATCATTCGCGGGGCCGGCTGCGCGATAGTGCTTTTCGCTCGCGATTTCATTAGTCTTTCATCCAAGCGGGTTCCCCGCAAGAAGCGCGCGACAGTCTTTGTATTTCAAACTTGAAATTTCTAGTCTCAAACAAACAATCCTTCGAGGCGCCGCCCCCGGGGTCCGCCCTTTACGACGCCAGGAGCTTTTCCGCAATGGCTACGGCCGTTGCTGCCGGGACGCGCAAATTGTCCGCCGCGCCCCACAGCCAGACACCGGTTTCGATGCCCGGATCGCGCTCCGGTTGCCTCAACACGGGCCGCGTTTCCGCGACGACGTTTATATTTGTGGGCGGCTCATCTTTCGCTCGCGCCACTTTTAATCCTGCTCCTTGCAAGCGGGTCACCAAATCATCGAGCGCGGGGGAGGCCTTGAATTCCGCATACGCCGTGAAAGCGTGCGAATAGAAAACGGGCGCCTGGACGAGCATGATGGCGGGGACTGGCGCGCGGCCCCCGAGATACCTCCGAGATTCGTTCGCTATTCTGGCGCGCGCGTCGGCAAGCTTTATCCCGCTTTCCGGGCCGTAGCTGGAAAGCATGTTGAAACCAACTTGCGTGTCGAAGACAGTTTGCGAGACGGGTTGGAAGGACAGGAGCTTCACCACCTGGCTTTCCAGTTCCTCGATTGCTTCGGGGCCATGCTCCGATACCGGTTGGAGAACAGTCATGACGAGCCGCTCCAGTCCCGCCGGCGCAAGCGCCGCGGAAATGGAAATTGCGACATCGGCGGGAGCCGAGGGCACTACAAACAAACTCTGCGGCTCGCCCGGCGGGACGCTTTCCACTGGCGAGGTGAGCACAGCATCGAGGGTAGGAATCCACGGCCGCGCATTCGCGTCCGTTCCCAGTCCTCCGCTCAGGTCGATCACAACCGCGCCGGCGCGTCGCGCTTCCGCGGCGTGGCGCTTGGAGAATTCCGGCGATCCTGTAAAGAACGCGAATCGCACACGCTCAAAGCTGTCTTCTGTGACCGTCTCGATAATCGCCGGTTCTCCGCCGGCTTCCGTCAGCGTACCCGCGACGAATTCCTCATCAACGAGGCGGACATCGATCGCCGGAAAATTCGACTCTTCCAGCCACAGGGCTAATTCCTTGCCGAGCAGAGAAGACGCCCCTGCAATGGCCACTCGCACTGCTTCTTTGGGGGAAGTCATGTCTTGGCGGGATGCGAGACCAGATAATGGCGAGCTACGCGCACCAGATGAAACACAATACCCGACGCAACAAAAACACTCGCAATCACCATCAGCACCACTTCCGAGTAAGCGAGAATCAGCCAGACCAGCAGTCCAATGACAATCACCAGATAGGACTTCTGGCGCGCCGGGAAGTCCTTGAAGCTGCGATAGCGTACCGTGCTGGACATCAAGGCCGCATCCGCGATGACGATCAGCATCCAGAAAACCGACCAGCGCCAATCTTCAATCGGCGTCTTAATCGCATGCACTGTGGCAGCAATCAGACCAGCGGCGGCCGGGCAAGGCAGTCCAACGAAATATTTCGAGCCAGTTCCGGGCGCCATGCCCTGAATGTTGAACCGGGCGAGACGCCAGGCACAGCAAATCACGAAGACTAGCGCCACCCACCAGCCAATCTCATGCAAGCGGCGGATGTCCAGCAGCTCAGTCTCGGCAATACCGCGGACTCCCCACGTGAAGGCCAGCGCCGCGGGGGCTATTCCAAAGCTGACCATGTCGGCAAGCGAGTCAAACTGCTTGCCAAATTCGCTGCTTGTGCCCGTGGCTCGGGCCACAAACCCGTCGAAGGAATCGAAGAGGATGGCAAGGCCGATGGCCTTCGCGGCGTTATCCAAATCCGTGCCGCCGCCCTTGAGCGTGGCCATTACGGCGTAGAAGCCGCAAAGCATGTTGGCCACGGTCATCGAGCTGGGCAAAAGATAGATGCCGCGGCGAAGCTTGAGATTGGCTCGCCGGGCGCCGGGAAACCCGAGTTCGTGCTGTTCGAAATCGCTCATTTCCATCGCGCCAGGACGCTTGTGCCCCCCGCCACGTGCTGGCCGGGGCGCACCACAATTTCGACCCCATCGGGAAGCCAAATATCCATACGCGAACCGAAGCGTATCATACCTACGCGCTCTCCCCGAATCACGGAATCGCCGACTGATTTCCAGCAGACAATACGCCGGGCGACCCATCCGGCAATCTGCTTGAAGACCACTTCCCCGCGGTCGCTCTGCACGTAGAAGGCATTCTGCTCGTTTTCGGCCGACGCCCGGCCGCGCATGGCCGCGTAGAATTTGCCGGTGCGATACTCGATCGCGGTAATGCGTCCCGCTACAGGCGAGCGGTTGACGTGCACGTCGAAGATCGAGAGAAACACGCTGATGCGCCTGCCTGGTACCCCCTTAAGAGATTCTTCGACCACTTCCATGACGCGTCCGTCGGCCGGAGAAACAATCGTGTCAGTATCCGCGGGCGGCGTCCTTTTGGGATCGCGAAAGAAAAACATTACAAAAAGGCCCAGGAAGATCAGAACACCGGCAAGCCAGTTCCAGTGGAGTCCCGCGGCGACAACGCCGGCGAGAAGCGGCACCGCGGCAAACTTGTAGCCGTCTTTTACCATGCACGTCCTTGTCAGGAGGTGAAACGGCGACACTCCTGTAGCGACCGCAAATATTCTATCTCAATTTGGCGGCGTCCCGGAGAGTTAGCGCGGCGCGGGATGTTGCAGGCGTTGAGCGATGTGGCGCTCCATCGCGTCTTTCACTCGTAATTTTAATTTTTTGAGGGTAGCTTCTTGCTGAAGGTCTTCTAGATTCAGGTAGGAGGATTGCGTGAGCTGTCTTAGCTTGGCTTCGTACTCCGAATGCAATTGCGCGAGCTTTTGGAACTCATGGTCATATGTCAGAAGTTGCTCGCGTATCTCCTGAGTCAAGGTCGGCATAGTGTGCCTCCTGAGCAATCCGAATTGTGAATGGGGTATTACATGGGCCGAAACTAGCACAATGCAAAGCGCTCGCCAAGCATAAATCAACAAAATTTTCGAAATCATTCCTCAAACGTGCAAAGCCAGCAGGACGGCATCCTCGGGTGGATTGCGATAATAATTCGGCCGCTGCCCGCAAATCCGGAATCCCAATCGCGCGTAGAGTGCGATCGCGCCTTCATTGGAAACGCGCACTTCCAGATAGGCTTGCCGCGCACCGGAGGTTCGGGCGTATTCGAGCGCGGCGCTCACTAATTGTGTCGCAACTCCCCGCCGCCTGCTTTCTATCGCTACCGCCAGATTCAAGATCTCGAATTCGTCCGCCGCAACTCGGCCAATTAGAATTCCCACGACCCGCCCATCCAGATCCGCCGCCCAGGCAACCCCACCGGAAACCGATTCCAGCAGACTTTCTCTTGACCATACCGACGCTTCTGGACTGTCCCGCAAGATGGAGAGCGCTGCGGAGGCGTCTGAGGCGAACATCCGGCGGACACTGACCGCTGGGGGGGTGCCGATTTTTCCGCACGGACCGCCCATCAGCCATCCTTCCAGGCAGCTTCGGCGTCAGACCGCCGCACGTAATTTGCATCGAGATGCATCGAGTCGACCAATTGGCCGCGCTTGGCTCGCTTAAAGCCCAATCTACCAATCGCCGGTGCCAGGGCTGCGGAGACTTGTACAATATTCGCCCCGGGCAGAATCTCTATCATCCGAGTATGAGGGAGCACATCTGGTGTCGGCGAGACGAGCCGTACCCCCTGGGGGAACTTTTCCTTCACCATCTCAAGGAACTCATCGGGCGAAAGGATGGACTCGTCACTGGCAAGCGCCAGGCCCATCGAGTCACCTTGGGTCCTGCAATAAATTGCCCCGAATACTTGCCCGCGGCGGGCATCCAGAAAGGGCGCAATGAAATGGGCATTCGAAGCGCCGGGGGTCTCGCATTCCAGGGATTCTGCTGCGATGGCCTCCAATCCACTGATCGCTGCGATGGGCTTCCCGTGCACCTCGGCCCAGGCTTTCACCGCCGTCAAACCGACCCGCAAGCCGGTGAAGGAGCCAGGGCCAGCCGCGACCGCAAACATATCGATTTGGTTTAGGGTCAAGTTTGTTATCTCTTGAAGCAGGGCAATATCGCGAAAAAGGCGCGTTGAATAAGGGGTTATTTCGTATCCGGAAACCGCACCCAGAACCTCGGAATCGCGCAAAATGGCAGCACTTCCCATTCGCGTGCTCGTATCTACGGCCAAAATCAGCATTTAGGCATTCTAACGCAATACAGGCCAATGGCTAGCGGAAGAACCCGCATAGTCTAAGGATGGCTGTGAGAGGCATGTAAAATTAACGTAAACTTATATGTGCAATTCAAGGACCAATCTCAAATCAAAATATCGCATAACTTGCTGATTCTAGGAGAAATATCTTGACTTCGTTGTCGCACTGATTCAGTATTCCTTAAGCTTTTCCTCGAGGGGGCTTCCGACCATGGATTATAAGATAGGGGACAAGGTCGTCTATCCCAACCACGGCGTTGGGATGATCGAGCAAATCAATTTCGGGATTTTGAATGGACGCACCGAGAAGTATTTTATGGTTAAGATTTTAGCAAGCGGCCTCAAAGTCATGG
>Ga0182024_10026466_pt1 | contig 10192 bp, 5 predicted proteins | sample P32metaG_FD_120480 | JGI IMG/M metagenome (GOLD analysis project Ga0182024, IMG submission 120480) | Permafrost microbial communities from Stordalen Mire, Sweden - P3-2 metaG (Illumina Assembly) | ecosystem: Environmental > Terrestrial > Soil > Wetlands > Permafrost | place: Sweden: Stordalen...
ATGCAGAGCAATCCGATCGTGGTCGACGGCATGCTCTACGCGACGACTCCGAAGATGCGCGTGATCGCTCTCAATGCTGTCACCGGCACGGAAGTCTGGAGTTTCGATCCATCTCAAGGCGCCGGCGCGCAACGCCGTTTCCGGCATCGTGGCGTTACAGTTTACAAGGACCGGGTCTTCTTTACCTATCGAAATTTTCTCTACGCGCTGGACCGCCGCACCGGCAAACCGCTGCCGAATTTCGGCGATAACGGCCGCATCGACATGCGGTACGGCTTGGACCGGCCGCCCGAATCGGTGACCATCAGCGCATCGAGTCCCGGCGTCATTTTCGAAGACATGATCATCATGCCGAGCACCGTTCCGGAAACTCTGCCCGGCTCGCCCGGCCACATTCGCGCCTTCGACGTAAACACCGGTAAGCAGCGCTGGATTTTTCACACCATCCCGCATCCCGGCGAATTCGGCTATGACACATGGCCGCCCGAAGCCTACAAAATTTCCGGCGGCGCCAATCCCTGGGCGGGGTTGAGCGTCGATCCGAAACTCGGCATGGTGTTCGCCGCGACCGGGTCCGCGTCCTTCGATTTTTACGGATCGAACCGCATCGGCGACGATCTTTTCGCCGATTGCGTCATCGCTCTCGATGCGCGCACCGGCAAGCGCGTCTGGCACTTTCAGGGCATCCATCACGATGTGTGGGACCTCGATTTTCCGGCCGCACCCAGCCTGGTTACGGTAACGCGCAACGGCAAGAAAGTCGACGCCGTCGCGCAGATCGCGAAGACCGGTTACGTTTACGTTCTCGATCGCCACACCGGCGAGCCTCTGTTCCCGGTCTCCAGCCGCAAAGTTCTGGCATCCAAACTCGACGGTGAAAAACTGTCGGAAACGCAGCCGTATCCGGTGAAGCCGCCGGCGTTCGCGCGTCAGACGTTCACCGAGGACATGGTTACCAATCGAACGCCCGAAGCGCACGCGGCCGTGCTCGCGCAGTTCCGGAAGCTGGATTCGAATGGCATCTTTACGCCTCCCAGTACTCGCGGCACGATTCTGATGCCGGGCACCGACGGCGGCGGTGAATGGGGCGGCGCGGCGTTCGATCCGGAGACGGCGCTGCTGTACGTCAACTCCAACGAGCAGCCCTGGATCATCCGCATGGTGACGCATGACACCACTTCGCTTTATAACAACAATTGCGCTAGCTGCCACGGCTCGGACCGTAAAGGATCTCCCTCGTTTCCCTCGCTGGTCGATATCGGGCAGCGCCGTTCGCGCGAAGAAATCCTGAGTATCATCCGCGAGGGCACCGGACGCATGCCCGGCTTCAGTCATCTCGGCCGCGGGATCAATGAAATCGTCGACTTTCTGCTGACCGGCAAAGATACCGGCGTGATGAATCCGGAAGCGGCCATGAAAGATCCGAACTGGCAGAAATATCGCAACGAAGGGTACATCCTGTTCCGCGATCCGGAAGGGTATCCGCCGCTTACGCCGCCGTGGGGCACGCTGAATGCGATCGATCTCAACAAAGGCGAGATTCGCTGGCGAATCCCGCTGGGCGAATATCCCGAGCTGGTGGCTAAGGGAATCAAGAACACCGGCAGCGATAATTACGGTGGTCCCGTGGTGACATCGAACGGGCTGCTGTTCATCGGCGCGACGAATTTCGATAAGAAATTTCGCGCCTTCGATAAGCTGACCGGCAAGCTTCTATGGGAAACAGTGCTGCCGGCGGCCGGGAACGCGACCCCATCGGTCTATGAAATCAACGGCCGCGAATACGTTGTGATCGTGTGCGGCGGTGGAAAGAACGACGCGCCGTCAGGATCGAGTATTGTGGCGTTCGCGCTGCCGAAATCCTAGCGGAGGGACGGGTCCTGCCCTGCCAATTATGAAACGATAGCCTTAAATACATGGATGTGGCGGCGCTCTTGTTGTTTTTCGCCTTTTCTCCGCAGGATTCGATCGAAGAGGTCCGCGTCCGCAGCGCGGCTTATGTTCCGCCCGAAGCGGCCATTTCGGTTCAGTCGAATCTGGTCGAAGTCGGGGTCACGGTCAGGAACCGCAAGGGCGAAGCCGTCGGCGGGTTAAAGGCTGGCGATTTCGATCTGCTCGACAACGGCACATCGCAGCGAATCACGTTTTTTCATGAGCAGCACGGTTCGCCTTCGGCCGCCGCGCCGGCCGCGCTGCCCTTAAGCTCCAGAACTGCCAACGGTCTGAGTCCGTCCGGCGACGCCGGAGCAGCCGTGCCGGCGGCGCCGTCCCCCCGATCGATTGCCCTCTTCTTCGACGACACCCATGCCGGCGTTCTGATCGGCCGGTCGAGAACCGCCGCCGAGAAACTGATCGCGAATCTCGCTCCGGCCGACCTGATGGCCATTTTTACCAGCTCGGCCTCGGTTTTTGTAAATTTCACGCGCGATAAGAAAGCTCTTCTCGACGCGCTCGCCAAAATTGCGCCGCATCCTCTTGACGGAGCGCGCGGATTTAACTCCTGCCCCACACTCACTCCGTATCAAGCCTACGTCATCGATCAGCGCATCGATCTCGAGGCCAAAGAGATTGCTCTCAACGAGGTGATCGCGTGCAAGTGCATCGGGCGCCCCATCGAAGAGTGCCGCAGGGATTACGACAGTGACACCCAGGCCGCGGCCTCGAATGCCTGGAATCAGCTCAGGTATCAATCGGTCGCGACGCTCGACACACTGAAGCAGGGAGTACGGCTTCTTTCTGGCGCACCGAACAATCGGGTGCTCATCATGATTTCACCCGGGTTCATCACCGCGGGAATGGAAAAACAGATGAGCGGCGTCATCGACAGCGCGCTGCGCGAGCACATCGTCATGAGCTCGCTCGATTCGGAGGGCCTACTGGGTTCCGGCCTGGAATCGCCGGAATCGCTTGGACAGATGCGCGGGACGCGCGCCGCGTGGGCGGAACACACCGTCGGCCAGCGCCAGCTCATTCTCACCGGCCTAATGTCTGAAATGGCGGCGGCGACGGGCGGTCGCTTTTTTCTGAACAACAACGACCTGGCCGGCGGCCTGCGCACACTCGCCTCGGCTCCCGACGTCTCTTACCTGCTCGGGTTCTCGCCAGGCACGGAGCCGGACGAAAAGTATCACAAGCTGACCGTCAAGCTGAAGGATCGGAAAATCGATCAGATCCAGTCTCGTCCAGGATATTTTTCGGCACCGTCAAAGGACACCGCGCAACAACGCATCGACCGGAAGGTTCTGTCGAAGGACAGTCTCTCTGAAATCCCGGCTGAGGTGCGCGTCACACCCAACGGCACGAAGCTCGCAATCGAGATTGTCGTCGATGCGAGCCGTGTTCCGTTCGGTGAAAAATCCGGACGCCGGATTCAGGAGCTGACCTTCGTCACCATCGTCCGCGATTCGAACGGTCATTACCTCGAAGGCAACGAAACGGTAATGGACCTCGCGCTGACGCCCGCCAAGTTCGCCGAAATGCAATCGACCGGTATCAAATCGACCGCGTCATTTTCGCTGCCCAAAGGTTCCTATACCGTGCGCCAGGTGGTTCGCGAGGCGGTGCATGAATACTTCTCCGCGAACGACATACCCGTGGAAATCCGTTGACCGCTGCTTGCTATTTCTTGACTAGTTTCCGCTCGAAGAAGTTCTCGGCCGCGTGATACGCATTCAGCCAATGTTCCAGCAGGAGGAAATCGTGAATCTCATCGGGGAAAATGAGTTCCTCGAACTCGGTTCCCTGCTCGCGCAGTGCGGCCACCAGATCCACAGTCTGGCTGAACTGCACGTTGCGATCGTCATCCCCATGAATCAGCAGCACCGGCGATTTCCAGGTCTTGACGGTCGCCATGGGCGATGCTTCGAAAGCCGTGCGAATCTGCTCGCGCTGTTTTTCGGGATCGAGATTCGGATTCGCCACGCTGCCGCCCCGCGCGCTCCAGTCATGCACGCCGTGCATGTCGACGCCCGCCGCGAACAGATCGCTCGATCGGGAAAGAGCCATCGCGGTCAGGTAGCCGCCGTAAGATCCGCCCCAAACGCCGATTCGTTTCCCGTCGACATCCGGCCGCCCGGCCATGTACAGGCCGGCGCCCATCACATCGTTATACTCGCTGCCGCCGGAGGCGCCGTAATTGATGGCTTCGCGGAAATTCAACCCGTAGCCGATGCCGCTGCGGTAATTCACGCTCAGCACCGCGTATCCTTTATTCGCAAGATACTGATTCATGCCGTAGGCGTTCGAGTAGTAATACATGTAATGCCAGCCGAGCAGCATCTGGCGGCGGGATCCGCCATGGAAGAAAACCAGCGCCGGGTGTTTTCCAGATCCCTTGGGCAGAAAAAGCTGGCCATGAATCATCATGCCGTCGGACGCCGGGAAGATGACCTGCTGCGGCTCAACCATTTCTTTTGACGGAAAATCTGCCGGGACCGAATCGGGCGCCAGATCGTGCGATGCGTTGCCGGCGCTCACCGCAGCTCGCGCCGTCCATTTCGCGCTTGACCGGAGATATGCCACTTCACCGCCACCGACATCCTGGGGGTCCCACTCGATCCCGGCTTCCTTGTGGGCATCGAAGAGCGGCCTCGGATTCCCTCCCGCCACCGGAACTCGCCAGATATGCCGCCGGTCGACGTCGTCCTGGTTCGAAGAAAACAGTAGCTCTTTACGACTTTCGGTGAGCGCAACGTGCTCCACTTCGAAGTCGCCTGGTGTCAGTTGCGTCGCCGAACCGCCTTCCGCCGAAACGGAATAAAGATGCAGCCACCCGGTTTTCTCCCAAGCAAACGCCAGCCGGTCGCCATCGGTCCAGTACAGCTGATCGGACGCGACCATGGGATGATGCACGCTCCCCGGACCTTTATCGGCATGCCACACCTCGCGTCCGGCGCCGGTCGAAACATCGGCGATGCGGATGGACCATGGAGTGAACGCTTCCCGCTGGGGACCCGCGCCGCCCGCGCGATTGACGCTTGCGGTGCGAATGAACGCCACGCGGCGGCCGTCGACGCTCCACACCGGGTTGCTGTCGCGATCGGAGGACGGGTCCAGATATTTGAGCGATTTATCGGAACTCGAATAAACCTCAATCAACGCATGGTCGCCACGATTGCTGACAAACACCAGGCGGCTGCCATCGGGCGACCAGCGCAGGGTGTTAGGACTCGCCTTGCTGTGCACCGCCTCGATCGGCTTTTCGCCGCCCTCGACGGTGGTCACAAAAATCTGGTTGTTGCTCACATAAGCGATGTGGCCGTCCTTGGAAACCTCCGGCGAATGTCCGTCGGCAAGTTTCTTCGGCGCGCCGCCATCGAACGGAATGACGTAGATCGCCTGTTCGGGAATTTGCGCCAGGCTGCGCGGATTGGGGTTATCGCGACCGATGTGCTCCAGGTCGCCGCCGCGGACATAGATGATCGACTTGCCGTCGGCGGTCCATTGGATCATGCCGATATCCTGGCCGTCATCATCTTTAAAGGAAGTGAGCCGGCGTCCCTTATAATCGGGTGCCGCCGCCACCCACAGGTTCCGCGCGCCACGCTCATTCAACAGCCACACGACTTTCCCGCCACCCGGCGCGGCATGCATCTCCGACGCAAACGGCGCGCTGAGATATTGTTCAATCGTCGCGGCGAAGCCCGCGGTGGCAGCGAAAATACTGACGATCAGGGCGGTGGTGCGCATGACGAAATTGTACATGACCGCCTGTTGGCTTGATAAAATCTACTCCCATGGAAAGTTATGCCCGCGGGCCGAAGATGGAGCTTACGACGCAGACCACGCATCAGGTTTTCGAACAAACCGTCACCCGGTTTCCGGACCGCGACGCGCTGATCGTCCGCCGTCAGAACGTTCGCCTCACCTGGAGGCAGCTTGCCGATGAAGTGGAACGGACGGCGCGCGGGTTGAGCGGCCTGGGACTGCAACCAGGCGATCGGGTGGGCGTGTGGGCCACCAATTGCGCCGAATGGATTTACCTGCAGCTCGGCTGCGCGCGAGCCGGCCTGGTGCAGGTGAACGTCAATCCGGCTTATCGCGCGCACGAGCTGGCTTATGTGCTGAAAAAATCCGGAATGAAGGCGCTGGTACTTCGGTCGCGCGATTCGCGGTCGGATTATCGCGAAATTCTAAATGACGCGATGCGCGGCCAGGATCTGGCGCTGCGCCACGTCGTTTATCTGGGCGAGGATTCCTGGGAGCGGATGATCGCGGACGGCGTGGACGCGGGTCCGGGTCCGACGAATTGTCATGACGTCGTGAATATCCAGTACACCTCCGGCACCACCGGATCTCCTAAGGGCGTGCTGTTGACGCATCATAATCTTTTGAACAATGGCCGCGTGATCGGCGGCAATCTTCGCATCACCGAAGCCGATCGGATGTGCGTTCCGGTACCGCTTTATCACTGTTTCGGATGCGTCGGCGGGACCATGGTGGCAATCAATCATGGCGCGGCGATGATTCTGCCGGCGGCGTTTTTCGATCCGCTCGCGACCATGGAAGCGATCCACGCCGAGCGCGCCACCAGCATCTATGGCGTGCCGACCATGTTCATCGCGCAGCTCCAGCATCCCGAATTTTCGCGTTTCGATTTTTCGAGCCTGCGGACCGGCTGCATGGCCGGCGCGCCGTGTCCCATCGAAGTGATGAAACGGGTGGTGGCCGAAATGCATTGCCCGCAGATGACCATCATTTACGGGCAGACCGAATCGTCGCCGGTGATCACGGCGGCGAGCGTCGACGACTCGCTCGAGCGTCGCGTTTCCACTGTGGGCGCGGCCTGCGGAGCCACCGAAGTGAAAATCGTTTCGTCCAACGGGGAGGTCGTCGAGATCGGCGAACAGGGCGAGTTGTGCACGCGCGGATATCTGGTCATGAAGGGCTACGATCAGGAGCCAGAGGCGACCGCGCGCGCCATCGACCGCGAAGGCTGGCTGCATACCGGCGACCTGGCGACCATGCGCCCCGACGGCTACTTCCGCATTACCGGCCGGTTGAAAGACATGATCATCCGCGGCGGCGAAAATGTTTATCCCCGCGAAGTGGAGGAGTTTTTGTACACGCATCCGAAAATCGCCGACGTTCAGGTGGTCGGCCTTCCCGATGAAAAACTGGGCGAATCGGTCGCCGCGTGGATCAAACTCAAGAACGGCGAAACGATGACGGAAGACGATCTTCGCGAGTTTTGCCGCGGCCGGATCGCGCACTTCAAAATTCCGCAGTACATCCGCTTTGTGGACGTGTTTCCGATGACGGTGACCGGCAAAATCCAGAAGTTCATCATCCGCCAGACGGAGATTAAGGATCGAAAGCTCGAACGAGCGGCCGACATTCAAACCGCGTGAGCAAGCAGGTCAGGGACCTGCTCCACTTAACTAGGCTTCAAAAGCAAGTGGGGGCAGGTTCCCGAGCGGCCCAGCCTAGGCGGCCTTGAGACGAATATCTACAATGGCGGAGGTGACGATCGGTCCGCGATAGCGCGGATGGCGGTACTCCAGATGCATTCCCCGTCCCAGAAATGCGGCCTTGAGCATCGATCCGCCCCAGTTCGATCCGCTGATGCGAACCTCCACCGGTTCCGGGCAAAATTCGGGATGGCCGGAAATCAGCGCCTGCCCGTCGCGGCGCACCACCAGCGTATAGGGTCGATTCTGCGTAACTACTTCGAGGGTGCTCTCGTCCGGAAGATCTTTCAGATAAACTCCGCCTTCGATCTCGCTCCGGATGATGTTGCCGTTAATCTGGTCGCTCAGATTCTGATGCGGCGCGAACATTCCACTGTGTTCGAACACTCGATTTCATTCTACAATCTCTCAGACGCGCGAGGGAGAATGAGAACTATGCCTGAGTGGAAAAGATTTGAGGGAAAAGTCGTGCTGGTGACCGGAGCCGGACACGGCATCGGACGGGCTGTGGCGGAGCGCTTCGCTGCGGAAGGCGCGCGGACGATAGTCAATGACGTGGACCGGGCGCGCGCGATGGAGGTAGCCGCGGCGATTGGCGGCGTCGCGCATGTCGCCGACGTTTCTAGCCGGGCGGAAGTGGAAGCCATGTTCGATCAGGCCGGCGACGTCGACGTTCTGGTGAATAACGCCGGAAATATTTACGCCGACCGCCATTTTCTAGATGGCGACGAAACCTGGTGGGATCGCGTGCTCGGTGTGAATCTGAAGGGTGCGTTCCTATGCTCGCATCGCGCGGCGCGCTCCATGGCGGCGCGCCGGTCCGGCGTGATCATCAACATGTCGAGCGGCGGGGCGACAAAGGCGCATCGTGGAAACGTGGCCTACGATGCATCGAAGGGCGGAATCGAAGCGATGACCAGGGCCATGGCTCTCGACCTGGCGCCGTACGGGATTCGCGTAAATGCGATCGTGCCGGGCTTGATTCGGACCTACGATATCTCGGATGAAGCGGCGTTGGAGCGAGGAAAAGTCGTACCGATGGGATACCTGGGATCGCCTGAAGAGATGGCCGGGCCTACGGTATTTCTGGCGACCGAAGACGCCCGCTACATCACCGGCGCGTGCCTGGTCGTAGATGGAGGCGTCCTGGTTCAGCAGCGGTCGGCGCCGGTGGATACGTTTCCGGTCAGCCGGTTTCCGAAGATTTGAGCGTTTACAAACGACGCCCGTTACGGAATCACCGCTTGTCCCGCCGCCGTCGCCGCTTTGTTGAATTGCGATAAATCGTTTTTCAGGATCGCATCCAGCCGCTGCTTGATCGCGTCGAGTTGTGACGACAATTCCTTGAACACCACATAATCCTGATCGGTCGGCTTCGCGTCACCGGTTTCGATAATGCGCAGCAGCGCGCCGAGCTGATTGTTGATCTTGATCGGAAAATTCAGCGGGTCCTGATTGCTGCGATTGCGGACCTGGTACACATCTTCCTCGACCGCGCTCAGCCGCGTGGTCAGGCGTTCGCCGGGGGCGTTCAGCGCCGGAGCTTTCTTCACCCGATCATCCACCTGTTTCTTCAAATCCCGAATGCGGATCACCATTTCGTTCGCTTCGCTGGTCTTATCGCGGACCGCGGTCGCGAGCTTGAACTGCTCTTCGAAGTCGGCCTGGGTGATATGAATCTCGCGCGGATCGCGTTCCACTCGCAGCGGGCGCGTCTCCGATTCGCCTCCCGCGGTCAGCCGCACCTGATACTCGCCCGGCACGGCGAGCGGCCCCTGGTCCGCGTTGGCGCCCCAAAAGATCATGCCTTCAAAGGTGGTCGCGCCCGGATACCGAAGGTCCCAGGTGTAACGATTTCCGCCGGCTTTGCGCGTCGGCGGTCGAACCGCTCCGCGACCTCCGCCACCTTCATCATCGCCCCCCTGGGCCTCCCGCCGCGCCTGCGCCTTCTTCTCTTCGTCCGCCGAGCCGACAAAGGATCGCACTACGTTGCCCTTGGCGTCGAGAATATCGATCTTCAACACGTCGGCGTCTTTCGGTAGGAAATAATCGAAGGTCGCGCCGCGGTCCAGGGATCTCTCGGTCGGCCTCGGAGCAAACAGATGCGTGGTCCTCACGCTGCCGGCGAGCTGCCGCAGCATCGAAATGTCATCCAGGATGTAGAACGATCGTCCATGGGTCGCGATCACCAAGTCGTCGCCCTGGAGCAGCAGATCCGGCACCTGAGTATCCGGCAGATTCAGCCGCAGCGACTGGAATTCCGCGCCATTATCGAACGAAACATAAATTCCATGTTCCGTTCCGGCAAACAGCAGGCCTGGTTTCTTCGGATCCTCCCGAACCACGTGCACGTAATCGTCATCGGGGATGCCGTTGACGATCTTGGTCCAAGTGGCGCCGTAATCGTCGGTACGAAACGCGTAGGGCCTTCGGTCGTCGGCCTGATAATTCTTCGCGGCCATGTATGCGGTGCCCGGCTTATTCGGGGACGCGTCGATAATGCTGATGCGGATAAAGTCCGGCAAGCCTTTGGGCGTGACGTTCTTCCAGTTCTTGCCGCCGTCGCGCGTGATATACACAAGACCGTCATCCGAGCCCGTCCAGATCGTATTCACGTCCTTGTGCGATGGCGCGATCGTGAAGATAGTCGCGTAGATTTCAGGTCCGTTCTGGTCTTTCGTAATCGGACCGCCGGAATCGCCCAGCGTCTTTGGATCGGCGCGGGTCAGGTCGGGACTAATCATCTCCCAGCTTTGTCCTTCATTGGTGGTCTTCCACAGATG
>Ga0182024_10026467_pt1 | contig 10191 bp, 4 predicted proteins | sample P32metaG_FD_120480 | JGI IMG/M metagenome (GOLD analysis project Ga0182024, IMG submission 120480) | Permafrost microbial communities from Stordalen Mire, Sweden - P3-2 metaG (Illumina Assembly) | ecosystem: Environmental > Terrestrial > Soil > Wetlands > Permafrost | place: Sweden: Stordalen...
ATATCCCAACGAGCAGTTGGGCTTCGGCAAGGTCGTCCCGATCAAGGAGGGCGTGACGTTCTCGCTCCGCGCGGATTTGTTCAATGTCTTTAACCGCTGGGCATATCCCAACTTGAACAATACGTCGAATCCTTTCCAGACTGCTCAGTATGGGAGCGACGGAAGCATTTCCAACGGTTTCGGCTTCTTCGGCAACAGCATCTCCAATGCAGGAGGAAACTTTGCTCCGAGAAGTGGCGAGTTTGTCGCCAGAATCCAGTTCTAGGCGCTCATTCAGTGAGCGCCCCGGGGGCAAGCTTCCATGATCTGGCTTCTCGCATTCCAAATCGCAGTTGGTCCAGCGCAACACTATGAGAAGGCGAAACAGGAGTTTGCCCAACGAGAATTTTCCGCAGCTGTGAGCGAAGTCGATGCGGCTCTGCATGAGAACCCAGCCATGGTTCCGGCCCTGGTTCTCAAGGCCCGGATGGCCGTCTTTGCTCATCGTCCGGATGTTGCCAAGAGCTGTCTTATCACGGCCATTACCGCCGATCCAACCTCCGAAGAGGCGCAATTTTTCCTCGGCGCGTTTTACTACCAGCAAAACGACTTCAAGTTGGCGGTCTCACCTCTTCAGACGGCCCAAACGATCTCTCCCAAAAGTCCCCTGCCCGTGTTCTATCTTGCCATGACCCAGGAAGCGCTGGGAAACGCGGCCAAAGCGTTGGAGCTCTACCGGCAGGCTGAGAGTCTCTCACCGGAGGAATCACCGCAAAGCGCAGCGATTCTCGTAGCCTACGGGAGACTCTTATCATTGATGGGCAGGCCGGAAGAGAGCATGGAAAAAGTACGGCGGGCCATTGAGGAAGACCCCGAGTCCCGCGAAGCGCACTATGAGTTGGCGAAGGGATTGAACAGCGAGGGAAACTTAAAAGATGCCGCATTGGAAGCAGAGCGAGCCCTGACTCTGCCGGAACTCGGCACCACCGATGCCCAGATTCATTTTCTACTGGCACGTCTCTATGTGAGGTTGAAACAACCTGACTTGGCAAAAGCGCATTTGGAGAAATTCCAGGCCGCTCCCCAGACAACACGCAGGTGAGGTGTGCCTCTTTCCCGCCCGCAGAGCCGAGCGAACACTCTCCTATCTCTCGGCGAATTGCCACTTTGGCATGGTCACCCAGTCCCGCGCGAAGTAAGCGGGATATTTTGTAAAATTCGATAAAATTTGGTTTTTTATCGACTTCAGCGACGCCGCCCAGAGAAACGTCCATTTGGGGAAAACGGCAGCCTGAGGGAGTTGGCTCTGTCCAGAACGGCATCGAAGACGAAATCGGTCGCCTCGGGAACCCGGTTCAGCTTTCCGGGGTTGATGAAGGGATTGGCAACGCTGGGTTGGTTCCGGTCACGGTTAAGAGGCGACAGGTCGTTAGGCAGTTTGGGGGCTGGCTCGCGAGCAGGCTCCGGCTCGGGGACCTGGGGCGCGGCGGGTGAGGTTTTCGTGCCGGCAACAGGATCACCCGGCTCCTCAGCCGCGGGTTGGTGCTGCTGTTTGCGGAGCCACTCAGAGCTGTAGATGTCTGCTTCGACGGGCGGGGCCGCGGGTTGGGTCCTGGATGGGGAGAGGCGGCGGTCCGGAATCAGTCCTTCGATCGCTACGATCATCGAAAGAGCCCTGATCTGTCCGGCGATGATGCCTCTGGTCACTTCGTGGCTGAGAGTGGCCAGTTCCCAGAGGCGGGACAGGATCTGGTCGCGACCAAGGTTCAGCTTGCGCAGCCCGGCGGCTTCCTGGTCCACCAGCCTTTCGGTGACGGCGGCGCGGTGCTCGATCATGTAGGCGCGGACGCGGGGCATGGATTTGGTATAGGCGGCGGTGTCGGGATTGAGACCGACAGCTTCTGCGGCGCGACGGTCATTCATGGTTCCGGAAAGGATCAGGTGAGCAAATGCGATTTCCTGATCGGTGATGGGATCGCTGACCCACGGCACGCCGGGGCAGGCAGTATTTTCGGGCATAGGTAGTCTCGTTCCTCGGTTTGGTGGAGTTTGAAATCGATCTGTTTGTCTCCTGCTCTCTTCGTAACAGAAAGAGGGCGGGAGCTGCGGTAGGCCAGCCTTGGCTGTTTTTGGTGATTTTGTGACAGGGATCAGGTGTAGGACCGGACAGCGGTGACGCTATCCTTCGCTCGCGCTCAAGGCCGAAACTACCGGCAACTGCCGGCCAAGGCGCGGTCGCGTGAGAGGCCGTCGCTTGCCGATATCGTCTGCTCTAAGAGATAGGCCCTTTGCGTGTTTGTAGTAAGTGGCGAGATGCGTTTTTCGGCACGGGAGTACCAGCCCAAAGGTTACTTGGGTTCGATTGCGCGGGGTTGGCAGCGGGATAGAGATGGGCGGCCGGTACGGCAGGTGAGAGACTAACTTGCCCCTTCTGTTGTTAGGCTTTGAAAAGATAACAACGCTACCGAAGTAGAACCTGAGTCCAGAACCATTCGCGACGAAATGGGATCCTGGAAAGAACCGGCTCAACTGCCCCGTTTGGGGGCAATCACTGCTCTTTCACCGTGGCCGGGGAGAAGATGGCACTGATTCCTTCGCCGCATTCGCCATGGAAGACGACCTGGATCGCTCTGAGCATGAGCGCATATTGCGCATCAGTGGGTAGTCTGACACGCGCATTGGGCTACGTGCAACAGATTTTGGCCCCTGAGATACGCTTTTTCCAGGCATGTAGCTACCGTTAGACCGCGACACAAATTGCAAACCATTTGTTTGCATGCAGATATGCCGACGTTAGGAGGAGCCTCTAACGTTGCAAATGCCTTCTTTCGAAGCCTATGGTTCTCTCCGCTTGAGAAATTCAAAAAAATATAGGTTCTGCTCTCAGACTTTCGATCAAGGTCTCTGGGCCAATTTCGCAGTTGGAGGTCAGTCATGTTCCAGAATCGTCGAGTCGCCGCCGCGCTCCTCTGTCTTACTCTCTTTGCTGCCACCGGAAATGCCCAGATCCGGTCGGGCACCATCACGGGCTCTGCACAGGATGCAAGCGGAGCCGTCGTCACCGATGCAGACGTCACGGTCACCAACACCGCCACCAACGTTTCCTACACCACGAGGACCAATCAAGACGGTCTCTTCACAGTGCCTTACCTGGAAGATGGAACCTATTCTGTCGCCGTCACCAAAGCTGGCTTTGAGACCTTTACCGAGACCAACGTGCATCTGGATCCATCGGAGACGGCGAGGGTTGCTGCCACTCTAAGAGTCGGCTCGGCTTCCGCCCGGGTGGAAGTGACCGCTTCGGCGGTTCAACTGCAGACCGACAGTAGCAGCGTTTCCGCGGGAGTCAGTGCGCAGGTAATCGACATCATTCCCAACATCACCGAGAATCCGTTCTACTACACCACCCTGCAAAACGGCGTGCAGCCTCGAAACGAAACCTCGAATAGTCAAACTCTCAACTCGTTTGGCATCGGCGTCGCGGGCCGCTCAGAGTTTTCTGCCATCGGCGTGAACGGCGGCCGCGCCTTTGAAAATGATATTCAGTTGGACGGACTCGCCGTGATGGGCGACGGTTTCAACGAAGCATCGATCATCCCCAACGAAGAGGGAATTCAGGAAGTCCGCGTGATCAACAACAACTTCACCGCGGATTATGGTCACGGCCAGGCCGTCATGGCCATCACCTCAAAGTCGGGCACCAACCAGTTCCACGGCCAGGCCTCCTACCTGATACGGAACGAAGCCCTGAACGCAAATACCTGGGGAAATAACCAGCAGGGGATTCGCCGGCCGGCCTTCAAAGTGAATGATTTCGGTGGCGCCCTGGCTGGCCCAATACTCCACGACAAGCTGTTCTTCGCCTCCAGCTATCATTATTTAAGGTTCAATCAGGGCCAGACCTACCTGGAAACGGTTCCCACGGCGCTGGAGCGGGTGGGGAATTTCAGCCAGACCTTCCAACAAAACTCCAATGGGACTCCGGCTCCCGCTCAACTCTTCAACCCCTTCAGCGTGACTCAGCTCGGCAGCAACCTCTATCAGCGAGCGCCGTTTCCCAACGCCATCATTCCCAATCCAGATCCAGCGGCTCTCTTAATCTACGGTTTCTATCCCGCGCCCAACCGAACCCCGGACGACGTGTACAACACCAACAACTTCACCTCGACCGTCGTGAACACCGTCCGCCGGCAGACCCTCAACAACCGCATCGACTACAAGTGGGGCCGCCACTCCATCTACGGCAATGGTGGATTCGACTTTGGCACCATTTTGCAGCCTTATTACTGGGGCAAATATGCGACCAAGGGATTCAATGATGCGCCCACCACAACCAAAGACACCAACCCGTATGGCCAGGTGGGAGACACGATCGTTATCGATCCAACCTTGTTCGTGGATGTGCGCTACGGGGCAACGCGAACCCATGCCATCGCCATAGCGGGAAACCATTCGGGCTTCACCCAGTACAACGACTTCGGCATACCTTCAGCCACCCAGGCAATTTTTGCTCTTCCAGGGGCCTCCCCGGTGGTGAACTCCAAGATCGGCACAAATACGGGCGGCGGCAGCAACTGGTCGGCTCTCTCCGGCGGTCAATTTGCAAACAAAACGGAGAGTCAGATTAGCCAGGCAGTCAACGGCAGCGTTACCAAGGTGCACGGCAACTGGACATTCAAGGCAGGATCGGAATACCGCGTCATCACGGCGAACTACACCGACTTTGAAGAGGCATCCACCAATATTGGAGGCTGCTGTGCCAATGATCCAGGAGGAAACTATACCTTCGAATTCAACACCGCAACCGGCGGCTCAGCACCAGGCAATACTTCTCCGTTGCTGAGCGGCATCAATGGCGCAACTATGCTGGTGGGAGAGGGTGTCTGGTTCGTCAGACCGGGTGCGAACCTCAAGCCGGCATACGCGGCAAAGTATTTTGCAATCTACTCACAGAACGACTGGAGGGCTACTCCCAAGCTGACGGTCAATCTCGGCTTGCGTTGGGATCTACAACCCGGCCCGACCGAGCGCTACAACCGGATCGCAGGCTATGACTTCACCAAGGTAAACTCGTTTGGAACCATGGGCCGCATCGACTTCCCGGGAACGCAGGGTTATAGCCGCAATCTGTGGGATACGGAATATCACGACTTCCAACCACGCGTGGGTGCCGCGTATCAATTCAATTCTGGCCTGGTGGTCCACGGTGGTTTCGGCATCACCTATCTGCCCAGCAATTCCGGATACTTCTCCAGCCCGAATGACTACGGTGAGTCAACATTTGCTCCCGGCAACCTTGCGTTGCCGTATGGCACCTCTCCCAACGGTGTTCCCGTTTCGCGCTTTACCGACGCGGCTCCTCTAGTCGCCGCAACCGGCAACAACCCGGCGGCGCCGCAGACGTATGGATCGGCGAAGCATACTTTGACCGGCACCTTAAGAACCAAGTCGCCAAACAGGGAAATGTATTTCTGGAACAATCGTTTGGTCCCAAAGGACAGTGGCTGTTCGCTTTGGGGTGGAGCGGCTCCTTCTCCAACCATTTGACCACCAGAAACCTTGCATTTCAGGATCTTCAGAATGTACCCGCGAGCACGCTTGGCGCCTGGAAGACGCAATACATCAACAGCAATGGCGCTACCAATCCGGCCAATGTTCTGATACCCAATCCATACCAACCAGCTACGGGCGCGCTTCTGCCGTTCCAGGGGAGTCTGGCAGGTAGCACGATACAGCAGGAAATCCCATTGCTTCCTTATCCTCTTCTCTACAGTTCGGGTGCCGGTCTGAATGGGTCGACGGGGTTCGCCAGTTATAACTCATTTCAAACCCGGTTGCGGCACGCTTTTTTCTCCGGACTTTACCTGGATGTCAACTACACCTGGGGTAAGGAACTCGATTTCACCACCACCGGCATCGAGGATGGACAGGGGGTCAACTACGGAGGCGCTGGAGGCTCTCCCTCGAGTATCGGCATTCCGGACCTGATCAACAACCGTTTGAACCGGAACTATGGACTAGACGACATGCCGCACCGGGTCGTGGCCACCTTGACCTACGCCTCTCCCTTTGGCGCAAATGGGCCCTTTGCCCTAAGCAACAAGTGGGGGCGCGCCGCCCTCGGCGACTGGACCGTAGGCTCGGTGATTGCCGTACAGAGCGGGATACCGTTTATCATTTCCATGACGAACAACGGATCCATCACTGGCCGCGTGGATAGAGTTCCGGGCCAACCGATGCAGGTTCCACAAGCCCTCCAGCATTGGTACAACGGAAGCACGACAGTGACCCTCCCCTGCGGAAAGACCGTCACTCCGCAAAAATATACATTCCTTAAATACAACTCTTGCGCCTTCACTGGAGAGACGTTGACCACCCCGAACGGAAGCATTGTTCCCAATCAGTACTGGAATGGAAACACCGCCCAGACCAGCGGGTACCTTCGCGGACCCGGGCGCACTAACGTTGACTTCACTCTGAGGAGAACCTTCCCGGTCACCGAGCGATTCAAATTGGAGGTTGCCGCAGAGGCCTCGAATCTGCTCAACCACACCGAGTTCAACGGGGCCAACAGTACTGCCTTTGTGGGCAGTCTCGGTAGTCCCAACCTCGTCAATAATCCCGGTTCCGGATTGATTCCCGGGCTCGGTACCAGCAGCACGTTTGGGACCATGGGAGTGGGCACATTTGATCCCCGCCAAATCACCATGCATGCAAGGGTGGTCTTCTGATATTCAGGAGGGAAGTTCACGCCCAGTTATCGAGCGTAGACTGTGTCTTTGGACAATAGATGAAGCGTAAATACGGGCTCGGCGCGGTCGTCTTCTGTTGCTTGTTTGTTCTGGCTCGAGCGGATGCTCAAACGGACTGGCCAACGTTCGGCCACGATCCGGGTGCCATGCGCTACTCTCCGTTGACGCAAATCAACACCGCCAACGTAGACCAGCTTCGGCTCGCATGGCAATTCGACACTACGGAGGAGAATGCGCCACCGGCAACCGCTCCTGTCACTTCCCACGGCAGTCCTGCGAGTGAGGCTGCCCCCGAAGCATCCTTATCTAAGGGTCCTGCCCAACCTGCTGCACCGGCTCGACGCGCTCAACCACGAATGTCCGAATCGATTCCCCTCGTCGTTGGCGGCGTCCTCTATACCTCTACCGGATATAACCGGGTCATCGCCCTCGACGCAGAGACGGGGCATAAAATCTGGGAGTACGAGAGCAAGCACACACCGGCTTTGCGCGGTGTCTCTTACTGGCCGGGCACGAAAGGCTTTGCGCCGGCGATTGTCTTTGGAACGCTCGATGGCTGGCTGATTTCCCTGGACGCAAAAACGGGCAAGCCCAATCCAGGTTTTGGCGCCGAGGGTCTGGTCAATCTTCGCATCGGCGTAACTGAAAAGTTTCCCAAAGCGCGCTATGCGATTACCTCTCCGCCAAGTTTCTATAGAAACCTGGTGATCACAGGCTCGAGCCCGGGAGAAGAGCCCGCTTTTGGAGCCACCGGCGATATTCGCGCCTGGGATATGCGTAACGGCAAACTCGTTTGGACCTTTCACACCCTTCCGCGACCCGGCGAACCCAACCACGATGTGTGGCAGGACGGGCAGTGGGAGAGCCGCGCCGGCGTAAATTCGTGGAGCTTTATTACTGTCGATGTAAAGCGAGGCATGGCATTCGTTCCCATCGGAACCCCGAACACTGACTTCTATGGTGGCGACCGCAAAGGTTCCAATCTATATGGATCCACCCTCGTGGCCCTGGATGCCGCTACAGGTAAGTTGAAATGGTATTTTCAAACCACGCATCACGACAATTGGGATTACGATCTCGCTTCCGCGCCGATCCTGATCACCACCAGGCAGAACGGCAAGAACATTCCAGCAGTGGCGCAGATCACCAAGCAGGGCCTCCTTTTCATCTTCGATCGCGTGACCGGCAAGCCGATCTTTGATGTGAATGAAGTCCCGGTCGCGAATGACAATGCGTCTCCGGGCGATGAGAACTGGCCTACCCAACCAATCCCCGTAAAGCCGCCGCCGCTGGCGCGCAATACTTTCACGCCGGATGAGATCGCAACGGTCACTCCCGAGCACGAGAAATACTGCCGCGATCTTCTCGCCCTCGAAGGCGGAGCGCTGACAGGTGGCCCGTTCGCGCAATATGGTCCGAAGCTTCGCGTCATCTTTCCCAGTTGGACCGGGGGAACGAACTGGGGCGGTGGATCCTTCGATCCCAAGCTCGGATATGTGTTTGTCGATACAAAGAGTCTGGCCAACTTCAACAAATTAGTTTTGCGCGCCGACGGCAAAGGCTATCGACGTGTGGGCCCAGACAACGCACCTCCAAAAATGGGGGACTACTTTTGGGACGGCGCCAAACACTGGCCGTGCCAGAAACCGCCGTGGGCCGAACTCATCGCAGTGAATGTGAATTCGGGAGAGATTGCCTGGCGGGTTCCTCTGGGCTCATTTGAAGAGTTGGACAAGCTTGGCGTTCCTAAGACAGGAACACCCACAACCAACGGTGGATCGATGGTAACCGCCGGCGGCCTTGTCTTCATAGGCGTCACGCTCGACGGCAAATTTCGCGCGTTTGACTCGCGAACGGGAAGGGAACTGTGGGTTACCAATCCAGGCATAGACGTGAATTCGATACCCATCACATGGAAGAGCAAGAGCGGCAAGCAGTACGTCGGCGTGTTCGCCTCCGGTGCCGCTCACGGTGACGCGCATTCTGGCCTGCTACTCGTCTATTCACTACCCTAAAGGACGACGGCATATCGTGACTGGGAAAACTCTCCGAACGAAGGGCACGGCTTCAGCCGCGCCGTAACCGGCCGGGGCGGATGAGGGCTTTAAAGTATGCGTGAGAACCACATTCCAAACTCAGTCCCGAAGGGACGGCTGAACTTAGCCCAGGACGATAGTCCTGGGTTGGGTTAAAAGGACGACCCAGTCCCGCAGGGACGGCTGGAAATACGCCGCGACGCAATGCTGGACAACCTTCAGCCGTCCCTGCGGGACTCAATCATGTTTCATGATGTACCCAGGACTATCGTCCTGGGCTAAGCTCAGCCGTCCCTACGGGACTAGATTTGTAAATCCTGGTTCTCACACACGCTCTTTAGCCCCCGAGGTACGTTTTTCGAGACAGGTAGGCCGAAATCTATGGCAAAGAAACACAGATTGTTACTACTGACACTAACCTTGATCGGGACAACGCCGCTTTTCGCTTCTGGACCCTCCTTTCCTCCCGATACCAGGACAGACGTATCAAGCCTGAAGGAGTGGCACCCCTATGGGCAGGCGGACTGGCGTACTGAAAAGGGTGAAATCGTTGGAACGCCCAAGGCAGGAGCTGGTGGCTGGCTGGTGCTCGACCATTCCTACCAGGACACTGCGCTGTACGCGGAATACCGCTGCACCGGCGGTTGCGTCACGGGTGTGCTTTTCCGTGCAGAGAAAACATCCGCTGGGGGCTTGAAGGGAACCTATATCGAGCTTAGTGATCCGGAGCTTGCCGCCTACGAGGTAATCATCGACGCGCAAGGGCAAATTCTCGAGCGGAACAAACTTCGGCGCGGCGGCGGCCTCGTCCGTGTTGCCCCTCCGCCCTCCTCTAATCCACAGGCGCGCGGCGGCGGTGGTGGGCCTCGCAACGGCGGAGTCGAGGTAGCGTTGCCCTTTCATCCGGACGATACCAAGTTGCGTCCTGATGACTGGAATCAAGTCGAGGTCTTCTTCGACGCAAATATCATCCGCACATTTCTCAACAACGGCCATGAGATTGGAGCGGTAGGTGAGGAAGGTTACGGTCCTATTGCGCTCTACGCCGGAGGTAGCGGCGAGGTACGGTTCAAATCCGTGGCCCTGGCCGACATCGGGTTAAAGGTTCGCCAACCGGAGGAAGTCTCGAAAGATTTTCGCAAACAACGTCTCAGCGACTTCTACTATTCCTGGGGTTCGGCAGCGGCAGACTTTAACCATGACGGCATATTAGACGTCGTCTCCGGCCCTTACATCTACTACGGGCCTGACTATCTCAAGTCGAGAGAGATTTACCTTGCCGAGAGTTCAAACCCAACCACGGAGTTTGCCACCGATGCCACCATGGAGTTTGCTGCAGACTTCACGGGAGACGGCTGGCCGGACGTAATCACGGTCATGTTCGGAGGTGGCCCAGGCGTTCAACTCTACGTCAATCCAAAAGG
>Ga0182024_10026468_pt1 | contig 10191 bp, 5 predicted proteins | sample P32metaG_FD_120480 | JGI IMG/M metagenome (GOLD analysis project Ga0182024, IMG submission 120480) | Permafrost microbial communities from Stordalen Mire, Sweden - P3-2 metaG (Illumina Assembly) | ecosystem: Environmental > Terrestrial > Soil > Wetlands > Permafrost | place: Sweden: Stordalen...
GTCCACATGACCAATCGTCCCCACATTCACGTGCGGCTTCGTACGCTCAAACTTTGCCTTTGACATGGTGTGCTCACGGGCTCTTTCGCCCGACTCCTATTGATTTACTTCTTCATGATCCCGTCTGCAATGCCAGGCGGCACTTCAGCGTATTTGGCGAATTCCATCGTGAAGGTCGCGCGCCCCTGGCTCATCGAACGCACGGTGGTCGCGTAGCCAAACATCTCCGACAGCGGCACGTCCGAGGCGATCGCCTTGCCGGAGGGCCCCTCCTCCATCCCCAGTATCTGGCCGCGGCGCCGGCTCAAATCGCCGATTATGTCGCCGGAGTATTCCTCCGGGGTCACCACTTCAACTTTCATGATGGGCTCAAGCAGCACGGGCTTCGCTTTCTTGAAGCCCTCCTTGAAACCGATCGAGCCTGCGATCTTGAACGCCATTTCCGAAGAATCCACATCGTGGTATGAGCCATCGGTCAGGGTGATCTTCACGTCCACGACGGGGTAGCCTGCGATGACGCCGGTCTCGCACGCCTCGCGGATGCCCTTGTCGACCGCCGGCACATATTCTCTGGGAACGGTGCCGCCAACGATGCCGTTCACGAACTCGTAGCCCTTGCCGGCCGGCTGCGGCTCGATCTTCAGCCACACATGGCCGTATTGGCCGCGCCCGCCCGACTGGCGCACGAACTTGCCTTCCTGCTCGACGGTGCCGCGGATCGTTTCGCGATACGCCACCTGCGGCTTGCCGACATTGGCCTCGACATTGAACTCGCGCTTCATCCGGTCGACGATGATTTCCAGGTGTAGCTCGCCCATTCCGGAGATGATCGTCTGGCTTGATTCCTCATCGGTATGCACGCGGAAGGACGGATCCTCCTTCGCCAGGCGCGAGAGGGCGACGCCCATTTTCTCCTGGTCGGCCTTGGTCCTCGGCTCCACGGCGACGGAGATGACGGGCACGGGAAATATCATCTTCTCGAGCGTGATGCTCTCTTCAAGGTCGCACAGCGTGTCGCCGGTCAGGACGTCCTTCAGGCCGACGGCTGCGGCAATATCGCCCGCGCGCACTTCCTTGATCTCGGTGCGATCGCTCGCGTGCATCTGCAGGAGCCGCCCGATGCGCTCCTTCCTGCCCTTCGTCGGGACGAAGACGGTATCGCCGGAGTTCAGCGTGCCGGAGTAGACGCGAAAGAAGGTGAGATTGCCGACGAACGGGTCATTCAGAATCTTGAACGCGAGCGCAGCGAACGGCGCATCGTCGGAGGCGGTGCGCGTCGCGGGCTGATCGTGATCGTCGATGCCCTTGATAGGCGGCATCTCGGGCGGCGAGGGCATGAATTCGATGATCGCATCGAGCAGCGCCTGCACGCCCTTGTTCTTGAACGCGGAGCCGCACATGGTGAGCACGATCTCGTTCTTGATCGCGCGCGCGCGCAGGCCGGCACGGATCTCCTCGTCGGTGAGGGAGCTGGTCTCAAGGTACTTGTTAAGGAGCGCTTCATTGCCCTCGGCAGCCGCCTCGATCATGTTTGCGCGCCACGCCTGAGCCTCCGCCAGGAGGTTCGCCGGAATGTCCCGGTACTCGAACTTCATGCCCTGGGTCTCGGCGTCCCAGTAGATGGCCTTCATGCGGATCAAATCGATGACGCCCTCGAAGCTGTCCTCGGCGCCGACGGGCAGCTGAATGGGCACGGGATTGCCGCGCAGACGGGACTTGATCTGCTCGATGCAGCGCATGAAGTTCGCGCCGGCGCGGTCCATCTTGTTGACGAATGCGATGCGCGGCACCTGGTACTTGTTCATCTGGCGCCATACCGTCTCCGACTGTGGCTGCACGCCGGAGACTGCGCAGAACAGCGCAACCGCGCTGTCGAGCACGCGTAAGGAACGCTCGACTTCGATCGTGAAGTCGACGTGGCCGGGCGTGTCGATGATGTTGATGCGGTGCTCGGGGAAGGTCTTGTCCATCCCCTTCCAGAAGCAGGTCGTCGCCGCGGAGGTGATCGTGATGCCCCGCTCCTGCTCCTGCTCCATATAATCCATCACCGCTGCACCATCGTGCACCTCGCCGATCTTGTGCGACACGCCCGTATAGAAAAGGATGCGTTCGGTCGCAGTCGTCTTCCCGGCGTCGATATGCGCCGAGATGCCGATGTTGCGGTAACGCTCGATGGGCGTAGCGCGTGCCACGGTGAAAGAGTCCTCCGGTGATGGGTGAACGCGGCCGCTGTTACCAGCGGTAATGCGCGAAGGCTTTGTTGGCCTCTGCCATGCGATGCGTGTCCTCGCGCTTGCGCACCGCGGCGCCGCGGTTTTCCGCAGCGTCCATGAGCTCATGAGCCAGGCGGTACGCCATGGACTTCTCGCTGCGCTCGCGCGCCGCATCAAGAACCCAACGCATAGCCAGTGTCTGGCGGCGAGTGGAGCGAACTTCAACCGGAACTTGGTAAGTTGCACCGCCGACACGGCGCGATTTAACCTCGACCACGGGCTTGACGTTGTCGAGCGCGGCGGTGAGCACGCCGATGGCCTCGGCACCCGGGCGATTGGTCTTTTCGGCAATGCGATCAAGCGCACCATAGATGATGCGTTCGGCAGCGGACTTCTTGCCGCTCTGCATGACCACGTTCATGAACTTGGCCAGCATGTCGTTGTGGAACTTGGGGTCCGGAAGAATGACCCGGATCGGGGCCTGGGCTCGACGTGACATAGCGCTCTCCTATTTCTTCGGCCGCTTGGCGCCGTACTTGGAGCGGCTTTGCTTCCTCTCGGCGACCCCGGCGCAATCGAGCGTGCCGCGCACCGTGTGGTAGCGCACGCCCGGCAGATCCTTCACGCGGCCCCCGCGGATCAGCACCACGGAGTGCTCCTGCAGGTTGTGGCCCTCGCCGCCGATGTAGCTCGTCACCTCGTAGCCATTCGTCAGGCGCACGCGACACACTTTGCGCAGCGCCGAGTTCGGCTTCTTTGGAGTCGTCGTATAGACGCGCGTGCATACGCCGCGCTTCTGCGGCGAGGCGCTCAAAGCCGGCACTTTCGTCTTTTCAGCCTGGGTGCGGCGCGGCTGCCGAATGAGTTGACCCGTTGTGGCCATGCATCGATCTCCAAAGGTCCTTAAGCGGTCGGACTTGCGTCCAATACGCAGACTACAAGAAGACCGGGCCGCCCTCATCAGGCGGCCCGGTGTAAGAAGTCGCTGTTTTTCGCGCCCGGCGAGCTATAAGGGCCGGACCGACAAAGGCCGGCGATTCTAGGTAGCGCTCCCACCGGTGTCAACCGCATGCCCCGGCGCGCGCCGGCCAAAGTTCTTCGGGCTTTCGCGCGCGGCCTCGAAGTCGGCAGGTCCCACCTCACCCGTGGCGAACCGCAAAGCTCATTTGGTCGGCATCCAGGGGGCGAATCCTGCCCTGCGCGCCTCCTGCCCCGCAAGCTCGCCCTCGAATAGTGGCGGCGCTTGTCGCGGGGGCATGTACCCGTGAACATATCGTAGGGGATAGCGGGGAGGATCAAAGGCCTTGGAATTTATGCGGTTGACACCGAGGGCGCCACAAGACGTTCCGTCCCTAACGCCTGGCTACAGCTTACGTCCAGTGCACTCGCCGTAGCGCACGCCAGGTGGCAGAGCGTCAATCCTTATTAAGGGGATTCCCGGTATGTCCGGAATATGCGGTAGCGGAAGTCACCGTCAGCTTTGGCCCGGGAAATCAGCGATGTCCCCCGTTAAACCCTGGCAGCCCGCGACGGCGTAGGCGTATGAGCCCGTCAACGCAAGCGGCGCGTGTGATTACTGCACCACGCCGTCGATCACCTGCGGGGCAGAGCTAACCAGGGGTTTCGTGCCGAGATACTCACTGTCGGCGCTATTGCTCGGATCGTGGGTACCGCCCGACGGCAGCGTCGCTGCGACCAGCGTCATTGTGGAGCACGGTGAGGTGGCGCTGGCGCCCAGGTTATTGAGCCGCAACTCTGCGCTCAATGCCTTGACGATCAGCGGGGTCGAGGGATTCGGCAGCGTCATCGTTGCGCCATCCGGAAGCGAGAAAGTCGGCACGCTGCGCGCGTTGGGAGTGCTGCAATCCTCGGTCGCGTTATTGACTGGATTGACGCAATAGCTGGGTATTCCACCCAGGTTCCCGAAGCCGTTGAACTGCAGAAGGATGGGCAGACCGGCGTAGCTTCCATAGGCGGAACCGGTCGGAACCGTGTAGGCAATGTTCTGTGGCGGATCAAACGCGACCACGGCCGTGCCAGTGGTCAACCACAGTGATTGGTTCCATTGTTGCGGCCCCGTTTGCCAGGTGTAATAGGTCGCAGGATTGGCGGGCTCGCAGACCGTTCCGGCAGGCATGCCGGCGGGACAGTTCGTGCCCGACAGAGCTGTATCAAACAGGCGCCCGGTATTGATGCCGTTCTGAGCATACGTCGAACCCGACGGGTACTGACTCGCCTGTTCCAACACCACGGACACGGGAGTCGCGCCGCTCGCATCCTCAAGACCGCCGCGATCGAAATTGTAGCTCACTGTATCCGCAGTTGCCGGGGCGCTGAACCATTGCTGACCGGTATTGTTGCCGAAAGGTGAGGTCGCGGCAGTGCCTGATGCGAAAGCGGCGAGCGAGACGGCCGTCGGACACTGGTTCAGACAGTGCAGCGCCAAGGAAGCAGAGCCCGGAATGACGGTTGCCTGCACGTAGTAGTAAACCGCATCGGCGCTCGTGTGAGCCGCCGCGGTCGGAGGAATGTTGATACTGCCGCCGTACGAATTAGCGTAGCCCGATATGGGCGCGTTGATAAACGCGCTGGCGTTGACGGTGGCGACCGGAGTCAAGGGCGAAAAAAGGCAGCCGTTATTGCCGCACTGTTGCGTTCCAATAACCGTAAAGGTCTGGCTGGATGCATTCCACTGCAGCTCCCAGTTCTGATATCCCGTGACGGCGTCGTTGCCGGTCGTGAGCCCAGTCAGATCCGCGCCGAAACTGATGGGAATGCCATCCAAAGCGCCGAGCGTGGTCGCCTGCTGCGTCCATTGGATCAGCTTGCCGCCGACTTTTGAAAGCTGGTAGCTGGTCGTATTGCCCGGGCGCTTATCACTGACCGTCAAACCGGGGATGGGCTGGGCATCGGCGAGCGTGTTGAGGTCAAGGCCGTCAAAGTTAACGCCCCAGTAATTGCCAAAGCCGTAGTACAGGCTGCCCGAGTAGGAGGCCGCGATCTGAAACCCCGGATGCGCCAGATCGACCCGCGTGCCGTCATTCGCATTGTACGTTCCATACTCCCATACCGAGCGCTGGGCGTTCGCCTTCGAGCGGTCAAAGCACTGATCATTAGTACCATCGCTGCGGCGAAAATAGGCATCGTTGTAGGCGAAGTTGAATGAGCTCTCGCCCAGAGCCGAGATGGTGCCGGCGCCGGAGCTCGTGGATGCCGCCGTCAATGCCATCGCCGAATTGCTGGATTTGGGCCCCGTCTCGTACTGGCTGATCGTTCCGGGCTGAGCGTTTACAAAACCGTTGAATCCTATTTCACCAAACTTATAGCCAACGTAATCCATGCGGAATACACCGTACGGTGGAGCACTGGCGGGCGATTGCGTGGCGCTCAGGTAGGCGAAGACCTCCGCTGAGCCACCCTGATCGGGCACCGTCAGCCAGACCTTGCCGATCATGGGGTCGGCATTCGTGGCGCGGGTCACATCGACGACCGCCGTTGCAAAATTGGTGGCGCCCGCGGAGCTGCTGCCGCCGCCGCCGCCGCCGCCGCCGCCGCCGGAATTGCATTTGTTCATGTCGACCAGGGCAATGTAGGGCCCGGTATTGACCATGGCACCCGGATTCAATCCGCCGATCACGCACAAAATCATGTTGAGGTTGCCGATTCCCTGGGAAGTATCGTCCTGCACATATTCATTCTGCACGTCAGTGACATACGGGGAGGTCGACGGGATCTGCGCACGGCTCGCTGTACTTGTCATCAGTGCAGCGGACAACAAGCTCACGCGGAGGAATGTTTGGCTCATAACGATGCCCCTAGTTCGCCGTGACAACTGAAACGGTGGTTGGCGTTGCCACTCCTACGACCGCGGCCGGCGCGGGATTACTGGCGCCCGAGCTGCCACCGTTGCAGCCGCCCAACAGCAGCGCTGCCAAGATTGTCAACAAACCGCAGGTCATGGTTTTCACAAGATGCCTCCAATGCTCCACACAATGCCGCATCGCCATGCTGCGCGGCAGCAGGGGAGCCGCAGTGTGGGTTCGCATCCCTGTCCGAAGATCGACCAATCACGCAGTTACTAAAGTCCGCCAGGTCCTTTTAGCGGAAATCATGTGCCCGGTTTAACAAAGCGTGCCGAAGCACGAGGAAAGTGAGCACCTGCGCTGACGACTCTCAGCACTGGATCGGCGCGGAATCGTTCGCCGAAAAGTTTGAGGCCCGATTGGCAGTCTCGTCAGACTCGCGCCGCGCTTAGATTCGGATGCGCGATCCTGGCTACGGATGCGATCCGACGCATCGGTGGCTGTCAGAACTTGATGTTCTGCTCATGTCAAATGAACCCGCGTGTAGTCGGGCGCGAACGACGTCAGATTGGGTAGCACTGCCGCAAGTCCACCGGCGTCCACGCCGAACCGACTGGCATGTGTCGCGGCATACTGATCGACTGCGGTCGTCGGAATCCAGTGACCATTATTTCCGACGCCATCGGCACCCCCCAGCGCGGGCGTGGGCCAAGTACCATAATAGCGTCCGCCTTTTACCGCTCCGCCCGCGACGAAATGATTGCTGCCCGAGGCGTGATGGCCTTCGATCGTCGGGGCGAATCTCGTGAACGTTCTGCCGCGCCGCAATTGCATGCTGTCGGTGCTCGCCGACCTGTAGGCCGGTGAGGCTGGCGATGGGTGCGCCGATTGCACCCATCACTGCCACAGTCGCACGCGGCTGACCACGACTTAAGCGCGTTACGTCGCGGTGCTCTCCTCTTCCCCGACACTCGTCTCCTCGGTGTCGGGGATGCCGCCGCCCACATCCATGAAGCTCCTGCGGTCGACACCGCCCGGCTTCCTCCTCCGATGCGCGTGCGCCGCGAAACCGGTGCCCGCTGGGATCAGCCGGCCGACGATGACGTTCTCCTTCAGGCCCCGCAGATCATCCTTCAGGCCGCGTACCGCAGCTTCCGTCAGCACGCGGGTCGTCTCCTGGAAGGACGCGGCCGAAATGAATGACTCCGTGGCGAGCGAGGCCTTGGTGATGCCGAGTAGCACCGGCTGCAAGGTTGCACCGCTCTTGCCCTCATGCTTGGCCCGATCGTTGACGTCGAGCGCACGCGCACGGTCGAGCTGCTCACCGCGCAGCAGTCCCGTTTCGCCGGCGACCGCGACTTCGGTCTTGCGCAGCATCTGGCGAATGATGACTTCGATGTGCTTGTCGTTGATCTTCACGCCCTGCAGACGATAGACGTCCTGGATCTCGCGAACGAGGTAGTTCGCCAGTGCCTCGACGCCCTGCAGGCGCAGGATGTCGTGCGGGTTCGGCTCGCCGTCCGCGATGACTTCGCCGCGCTCCACGGTCTCGCCCTCAAAGACGTTCAGCTGCCGCCACTTCGGAATGAGCTCCTCGTACTTCTCGCCGTCGTCGCTGGTGATGATGAGACGCCGCTTGCCCTTGGTTTCCTTGCCGAAGCTCACCGTGCCCGTGGTCTCGGCGAGAATCGCCGGGTCCTTGGGCTTGCGCGCCTCAAAGAGATCCGCCACGCGCGGCAGGCCGCCCGTGATGTCGCGAGTCTTGGAAGATTCCTGCGGGATACGTGCGATCACGTCGCCCACCGACACCTTCACGCCGTCCGTCAAATTGACGAACGCGCCGGGAGGCAGCGTATACACGGCCGGAATCTCCGTGTTCGCAAAGGTCACTTCCTTGCCCTTGGCGTTCACCAGTTTCATGGTCGGACGCAGGTCCTTGCCGCCGCGCTGCTTCAAATCGAGCACCACGGTGCTGGAGAGGCCCGTCACTTCGTCAACCTGGGTGGTGATGGTGAGCCCGTCGACGAAGTCCTGAAACTTCAGGAACCCCGCAACCTCCGTGACGACCGGATGGGTGTGCGGATCCCAGGTGGCAACCACCTGACCGCCGACCACGGTGTCGCCCTCTTTGACGCTGATGACCGCGCCGTAGGGAATCTTGTAGCGCTCCCGCTCGCGGCCGAAATCATCGACCACGCCGATCTCCCCGGAGCGTGATACCGCGACCAGGTGACCCTTCTCATGCTGCACGGTCTTGATGTGATGGAAGCGCAGCACGCCGCGGTTTCTCACCTCGACGCTGGAGGCCGCCGCCGCCCGCGAGGCCGCGCCTCCAATGTGGAAGGTGCGCATGGTGAGCTGCGTTCCCGGCTCGCCGATCGACTGCGCCGCGATGACACCCACCGCCTCGCCGATGCTGATGGAGCGGCCGCGGGCAAGATCGCGCCCGTAGCAGCTCGAGCACACGCCATAGCGCGTCTCGCAGGTGATGGGTGAGCGCACATTGATCTGATCTACGCCGTCATGTTCCATGCGCCGAACATGCTGCTCATCGAGGAGCGTGTTCTTCTCGATCAGCACCTCCTCGGTGCCCGGCTTCAAGATGTCCTGTGCCGGCACGCGACCCAGCACGCGCTCGCCCAAGGCTTCCACGACATCGCCGCCCTCGACGAGAGGCGACATGGCAATGCCGTTCGAAGTGCCGCAGTCGACCTCGGTGACGACGAGATCCTGTGCCACGTCCACCAGGCGCCGGGTGAGGTAGCCCGAATTGGCCGTCTTCAAAGCTGTGTCCGCAAGACCTTTCCTCGCGCCGTGGGTTGAGATGAAGTACTGCAGAACGTTCAGGCCCTCGCGGAAGTTGGCCGTGATCGGCGTCTCGATGATCGAGCCGTCGGGTTTGGCCATGAGGCCGCGCATGCCCGCGAGCTGGCGGATCTGCGCCGCAGATCCTCGCGCTCCGGAGTCGGCCATCATAAAGATGGAGTTGAACGACTTCTGCTTGGTCTTCTGGCCCTTAAGATCGGTGGCCTCCTCGCTGCCGAGCTTCTCCATCATGGCTTTCGCGACCTGATCGTTCGCCCGCGACCAAATGTCGACGACCTTGTTGTAGCGCTCGCCGTTGGTCACGAGGCCCGAGGCGTACTGATCCTGGATCTCTTTCACTTCGGAATCCGCGGCCGCCACGATCTTCGTCTTCTGTTCCGGGATGACGATGTCGTCGATGCCGAAGGAGACTCCGGAGCGAGTCGCGTAGTGGAAGCCCGTGTACATGAGCTGGTCGGCAAAGACCACGGTCTCTTTCAGGCCGAGCGCACGATAGCAGGCGTTGATGGTCGCGGAGATCGACTTCTTCGTCATGTCCTGATTGATGAGATCGAAGGACAGGCCCTTCGGCAGAATCTCAAACAAAAGGGCGCGGCCGACGGTGGTGTGCACGTGGCGGATGCGCTCCTGCATCCCGCCGCCCGCGACCAGAAGGCTCTCCTTCAGGCGCACGCGCACCTTGGCCTGCAGATCGATGTTGCGGCTCTCGTAGGCGCGATGCACTTCCTGGGAATCGGCGAAGGCCATGCCCTCGCCCTTGGCGCCCACTCGCTCGCGCGTCATGTAGTAGAGGCCCAGCACCACGTCCTGCGAGGGCACGATGATGGGGTCGCCGTTGGCGGGCGAGAGAATGTTGTTCGACGACATCATGAGGGCGCGCGCTTCGAGCTGCGCCTCAAGGGACAGCGGCACGTGCACCGCCATCTGGTCGCCGTCGAAGTCGGCATTGAACGCCGTACACACGAGCGGGTGCAGCTGAATGGCCTTGCCTTCGATGAGCACCGGCTCGAACGCCTGGATGCCCAATCGATGCAGGGTCGGCGCACGGTTCAGAAGCACCGGATGCTCGCGGATGACCTCCTCGAGGATGTCCCAAACTTCCGGTCCCTCGCGCTCGACCAGGCGCTTCGCCGCCTTGATGGTCGAGGCTTCGCCGCGCAGCTGCAGCTTCTGGAAGATGAAGGGCTTGAAGAGCTCGAGCGCCATCTTCTTGGGCAGTCCGCACTGATGCAGACGCAATGTCGGCCCCACGACGATGACCGAGCGGCCCGAGTAGTCGACGCGCTTGCCCAGAAGGTTCTGGCGGAAGCGGCCCTGCTTGCCCTTGATCATGTCTGCGAGCGACTTCA